>Ga0134124_10000413_pt1 | contig 36423 bp, 27 predicted proteins | sample KB304_FD_96880 | JGI IMG/M metagenome (GOLD analysis project Ga0134124, IMG submission 96880) | Terrestrial soil microbial communities without Nitrogen fertilizer from Kellogg Biological Station, Michigan, USA - KB3-0-4 | ecosystem: Environmental > Terrestrial > Soil > Unclassified ... | reverse complement strand
GCGCTGGTATCGGATATAATGTGCAGTGGAATCTGACCAGGAATTTTAAGCAGAGGAGGCTCTTGCAAAAGCCCTCATTTAACGGGACTTTTGTAAGAGCCTCGTCAGTATACATAAAGGAGACAGTCATGATCATCGGTAAAAATTCACTAATAAGCTCCCTGATGTTATTAGCGCTGGCTCTTCCGTGTTCGCCTCTCCATGCCGGAAGCCAGGAGAAACATCAAAAGAAGACCGATACCGGGCAGGCGCCGGCCTTTGCCGTCATGCCCGGAACGGGCAAGAAAGTACCGATCGGGAACGGCGCGTACCTGATCTACGGATTCGACAAGAAACCCAAAATGGGGACGATCATCCTGAAGGTCGAAGCCTATACCCCGGACGGAAAACGGGATACCTCCCTGGAGGTCCTGGGCGACTCCGGCATGCCTTCCATGAGAGGCGCTCACGAAACAGGCGACCAGCCCTTCAAGCTTTCCCGCAAAGGGGAATATCTCCTGCCGGTAAATATCGTGATGCCCGGAGACTGGGAAGTACGGCTGACCATCAAGAAAGACGGCAAGGTTATCTTCCGGGGCAGCCATAAATTCGATGTTTAAGGAGCGTTCCATGCGACATGACAAGATATTTTTCTTCGTGGCGATCGCGGCATTTCTTTTTATCATGCGTCTGAGTTCCAGCCCGGCATGGGGCGCGGTCGGCTGCGACCTCAACGAACCCGACCGCGATGTGAAAAGGCTCTTCCCTGGATCTACGGGATATACAACTGTCTCGCTCGAGATTCAGAAGGTGGGCGGCCAGAACCTTCTGACGAAGATCCAGGCAAGACTGCAGGACAAGCTCCACGGCCTGTACGAGATGATCGACGAGCCGTATACGATTTATATAATCTACGAGGGCAAGAAGAAAATCGGTTATATCCATGGAGTCAACCAGAAAGGCCGGTACGGCGGCATCCAGATTTTTCTCGCACTGGACCTCGATGAGCGGATCAAGACATTTTACATCCAGAAAATGTCCGGCGAATATGCCGGTAAATTCCGCGACGCGGAATTCGCGAAACAGTTTGTCGGCCTCACCATCGGGGATTTCGAGCATTACGACGTTATTACCGGCAAGGGGACGGGCAAGGTCTTAGAGGTAAAAAACCCCGCGCCGGAGGCCGTACAAGATTTCAAGCACATCCTGCGCGGTACGAAGAAGAACCTGATTCTGGTGAACGAATTTGTTCGAATGGCGCCGGTATTATCTCCAAAGAAAGGTGCCCCTGCGAAATGATAACTAAATTCCAGGTCGCCTATAAAAACCTGCTGCGGAAAAAAATCAGAAGCGTCCTGACCCTTATCGGCATTGCCCTGTCAGCCTGGGTGCTGGTGAGCCTCCTAGGGTTCAACCGCGGCTTTGAAACTGCGCTGAACAGGGATATCGACAACATGGGTTTTCAGCTGATGGTCATGGCCAAGGGCTGCCCCTATGAGGCGGCAACCATGATGCTCAAGGGAGGGACAGGGCTCAAGTACCTGCCCGAGTCGATCAGCGACACTGTCAGGAAAGAGCCGGACGTGGAACGGATCACCCCCATGCTGATGCAGGCGGTATTCGATCCGAACAAGGGCGAAAGCGGCGGCATCGCGGCATATCTGGGCGTGGAGCCGCAAAGCTATGGCGCAATGAAGAGCTTTCTCAGGTTCATGCAGGGAGAATGGTTCACACAGGGAGATGCATACGAGGCGGTGCTGGGCTACGAAGCGGCCGAACTCGAGCAGCGTGAGATCGGGGACATGATCCTCATCCCCGAGAAGAACGTGGAATTAAAGGTCGTCGGCATCCTGAGCCGGACCGGCACACAGGATGATGGCACGATATTCGTGCCGCTCAGGACACTGCAGAAGATATTCGGAAAGAACGGCAAGTTGACGACCATCGGGGTCAAGGTAAGAAAAGACGTTGACAGCAGCCGTATCGAGACCAAATTTTACGAGCTGCCCGACGTCCAGGTGGTGAGCATGGCACAGGTAAAGCAGACCATCATGTCGCTGGTTTCCACCGCGAAGGTGCTGGTCCTCTCCATCGCGATTATCGCGATCATCATTGCGATGGTCGGAGTCATCAATACGATCCTGATGTCGGTTCACGAACGGTTCCAGGAGATCGGCATCATGAAAACCATCGGCGCCATGCCGGGGGACATATTCCAGCTCGTCTGGATCGAAACCCTTCTTCTCTGCGCCACGGGGGGCGTTCTCGGCATTGCCCTGTCGCTGGCCCTCTCCCGGGTAACGGAATTGGTGATTCGCAACGTCCTCCCCTATTCTCCCAAGGGAGGGCTGGTGCTTATCGATATGCACCTTATCCTGTTCACCCTCGGCGCCATATCGGTCATCGGACTGTTAAGCGGGCTCTATCCCGCCTGGCAAGCCGGCAGAATCAGGCCGCTGGAAGCAATAAGGAGCGGGGTGAACGAATGAGCAACAGCACAGTTTCCCTGGAAGCGACGAATCTGACCAAACTCTATCACCGCGGAAGCGAGGAAATCGCCGCTGTACGTGATGTTTCGCTCAGGATCAACAAGGGAGAATTCGTCTCTTTCACCGGTCCTTCCGGGTCCGGCAAGACCACGCTCGTACATCTTCTCGGTTGCCTCGACAATCCGACCTCCGGGGAACTGACCCTGGGGGGGAGGCCGATCTTCAGCGGTAATGGACGGCAACTTTCGGAGCGCACGCTGACCGAGATCAGAAGGGATATCTTCGGCTATATTTTTCAGAATTTTTACCTCATACCCACCCTGACCGTCATGGAAAACGTGCTGCTGCCATTTACCTTTTATCGTAAACCGGGCGCGGGGAAAGATGTGATGGGTCTTTTGAAGCTCCTGGGCATCGACCACCGAAAGGACCATCTACCGGGCAAGATCTCAGGGGGTGAAATGCAGAGAGTTGCGATAGCGAGGTCTCTGGTAAACTCGCCGGAAATACTCCTTGCCGACGAACCCACGGGCAATCTTGATACGAAGCGGTCCGCGGAAATCATCCGGATTTTGCAGAATCTTAGCAGGGACACGGGATTGACCGTTCTCATGGTCTCGCACAATCTGGAACTTGCCGGTCAGGCCGACCGGCAATTCGAAATGCGGGACGGTGGAATCAGCGAGCGAAGATGAAATCGTAGAAATCTGTTATCACATGAAAAGGAGATTGGAAATGAGAAACAGGAGTGTTTTTGTAGTATTGATGCTGATGTTGTCCGTATTAACCTGGTCAGGGTGCTCCAAACAATCACAGCCTTCCGGCAAGGATGTCAGCAAGACCCAATCACAATATTCCGGCAAGGCCGTCCAGTCACAATATTCCGGCAAGAATGCCGGCAAGGCCAAGTTGCCGTTTTCCGACGAAGAAATCATCAAGGCTATTGACGATTCCGGAGTTATGAAAAGGGAGGATGGAAGCCTTACGGTCATACCGCCCGTCAGAATCGCGGAAAAAGGCAAGCAGAATAAAGACGGATCATGGCCGGTCAAGGTAAAGTTCACCCTTAAGTATAAGATGAAGAACGGAAAGACTACTCCGCCCACGGAAACGACAACATCATTCAGGATATTTACTGTAAAGGACAGCACGGGCAAGACAGTTTTGAAAGCTCAACTGGGGACATGATACACGCTGCTAATTGCTTCACGGTTAAACGGCATTGACAGACAAAAGGTCTGCGGAAAACTCCGCAGTCCTTTTCTTTTGCACAACACTTCTCTTTTTAAACGGTGCTACTAGGGCTTTTGTGAGGCCTATATATGCATTTCGGGTTTCATTCACGATCTGCACAACTGCCTCCTGAGCCGCTCTCTGCAACCTGGACCAACTATAGGTGTTTTCCTTTTGGAATAATGTGTTTTATTTTTTTCGAACCATCATACATGGTCTGCTTAATGATCCCCCGTCTCTCTTTAAGATCCTTCCTGGAGTCGTCTTTCTCTAACAACATTTCGGCTTTTCCGGCCAATTCCTCGATTTGCTCCGCCTCTTTTTCATAACGCCGAGCCGTCATTTAAAACACCTCCTACTTTCGACTGCCTCTATTAAAATTATCCCATAACAGAGCAAAAAAACATATGCCGTATTTAGGCCAAGAGTTAAGAGGCTAGTGGCAATAGGTAAGTGGCAATAGGTAAGGGATAGTGGGGAGAGAGGCCGTTTTTTCTATCACGCATGCGCAACATGCAGCTTTGCCGAGATCCGCCGGTCAATGAAATACATCATGATAACGGTCAGTATCATGGTGCAGATCGTGACATAGCCGACGATGTCGTAGTGTTGCAGGGGAGCAGACCTGGTCGGTTGATAGACTATGAGACCGGAGACGAAGGAAGCGATGCCTCCGGAGACCTGCTGGATGGCAGAGTTTATCCCCATGTAGGCGCCCCGGTCCTGCATGTCCGGCACCCCTGAGGTGAGCGCCGATGAAGAGATCATCCGCGAAGAAATCCCTATCCAGAGGATGGTATTGATCAGGATGACTACCCAGATTGGGTTCGGCCCCAGGTTGGTGTAGACGAACACCATCACCATCGACAGCACGCTGCCGAACACGAACAGCCGGTATTTTCCCAGGCTGTCGCTCACTCTCCCCAGGATCGGACCGGTGAATATGGAAACCAGACCGGTGATGAAGAAGATCAGGGAGAGATGCGTTTCCGGGATCAGGACATTGTTCACCAGGAACGCACTGCTGAACGGCATGATCATGAAACCGCCGGTGGCCAGCAGCATCGTCGCCATGAAGCCCCGCAGGTAAAATGAATTCGATGCCGTATGCCAGAGGTGGACAAAGGCGTTTTTCTCCTCCCTGCCGTGCAGATGTGCGGTGACCGGCCTCAGCTTCCAGAAGATGGTGATCCCCACCGGCGCCGCGACGCTCACGATCATCAGGAACGGGGCATGCCAGTCGAACCTGGCGGCGAGATAAATGCCGATGGGGATGCCCAGCACCTGGCTGGCCGAAAAGGCCATCTGCACGAACCCCATCACCCGCCCCCTGACCTCCATCCGGAAAATATCGGTGATGATCGCAAAGGAAATCGAGCCGATAACCCCACCGAAAATCCCGGTGAAGATCCGCGCAAGCAGTAGAAGCCGGTAGCTGTTGACAACGCCGCAGAACAGGGTTCCCAGGACGAAGCCGACGTAGAAGAAGAGGAGCATCTTCTTGCGATCGAACCTGTCGGCAAAACCTGCTGCCAGCAGTCCCGAGACCCCGGCGCTGATGGCGTAGGCGGAAACCACCAGGCCGAACTGCGCCGTCGAGATCCCCATCTCCGGCATCAGGATGGCCCCCAGGGGAGAGAGGACCATGAAGTCGACGATTACGGTGAACTGCAACATTGACAGAATGGCGATGACAAATTTTTCGTAGGGAGTGAAGGTGACTTTAGTAGCGTTCATGTTAGTCCCGGCAGGCGGTATTTGGCGTCTTGAGTCCTGCCTTCTACTATGCCTTACTTCATTCGGCGAATCCGCAATTCAATATCTAGGTTTTCCTTGAGCAAGGTGACAAGCCGGGCAAGGTCCGTCTCCGGCGGCGATGAATGCAGCTGTCACATAATCAGACATCACCCATGTCATCATCAAACGTCCTGACAATCGACAACAGCTTGTCAACGATCCGTTCAAAGACATTCTTGCGTTCGAGCAGTTTCGGTTTGGTGTCGAGAGCGGCAAAGACGGTCTCCCGGAGCGGTTCCTTGCCGGTGAATTGATAGGAGTCAAGCATCTGCAAGACGGCTTCCTGATCCATCCCCTCCGCCACGCAAAGCTGCGTAATTGCCTCGCGTTTTTCCTCCGTCCAGAACTCGCTGAAAACCTCCTTGATATTCTGGTCGGCGGAGAGACTGGGCATATAGTCGTTGATGAACCGTTCGATCAGCTCCCGTTTGCTGCGCAGCGTCCCTTCCTTGCTGAGCAGATCGAAAATGGCAGCCCGCTGTTGCTTTCCTTTGGCGCGTTCTTTTGCATCAGCGCTCTGCTCCTGCTGCTGCAATCTGGCCAGGAGCTCAAGGATATAGGCCACATTGATTTCGTCACGTTGGATCAACTCCAGTTCGAAATCGACCTCCTCGACAATGGATGCGCTCTCCTCTCCTTTCTGGCTGCGCATCCGCTCGTACAAATCGAGGTATTTGCTCTTGTAATCCTCAAAGGTCTGGGCATCCAGATCCAGATCGGCGAAATCGAACTCAGTAAAAGACTTGAGGATATTCAGCAAGCGCAGCAACTGGCGGAACGAGCGGACGAATGCCAGCTGATCCTTTTCATTGATCAGCTCTGAAACCGCATCTGGCGTGGACGCCACCAGCTGCAATTTGATCACCCCTTCATTGAACAGGTCCACATGCCGTTCATAGGGCTCGATAAAGATGATTTCCTTCGCTTCCGGATTGGAAAACAGTGCGATAGCGTCGTCGGTATTCTGTTTCAGGTTGCGGAAACAGACGATATTCCCCTGGGACTTCAGTTCGCCCAAGGTCCGATTGGTGCGGGAATAGGCCTGAATCAGGGCGTGATATTTCAGGTTCTTGTCAACGTAGAGGGTGTTGATCTTCTTCACGTCGAAGCCGGTCAGGTACATGTTCACTACCAGCAGGATGTCGGCCCGATCCTGATCCAGGAAATCTTTTCGGTCGCGCGCCTTCATCCGCCGGGCAACATCCTTGTAGTAGTTGTAGAAGCTGTTGCTGTCTTTCGCTGAAAAACTGGTCCGGTACATGCTGTTATAGTCGCCTATGAACTCTTCCAGCTTGTCGCGGCTGTGCTTGTTGACCGGCGTATCGGCGCCGAGATCCAGGTTGGGATCGCCGAGCAGACCGTCGGCGTCGGCATCATCCTCGTTGGCGGCATAGGTGAACACCGTCACCACGCGCAGGTCGTGTTCCCCCGCCTCTTTCTTCCGCTTGAAGGTCTCATAATAGGCAATCAGGGCATCCACACTGCTCACGCAGAACAGGGCGGAAAAGGCCTTATTGTGGGTCTTGCGATTGTGATGGGCGATGACCCAATCCACGACTTTGTCGACTCGCTGCGGATTCTCGAAGAACTCTTTGACGTTGATCGAAGGGACCTGTTCGTCCGCCAGAGTGCCGTCGTTACGCTTCAACTTGCCCCAGTACTCCACCGAGAAGCGCAGGACATTCTCGTCGCTGATGGCGTTGGTGATCACATAGCGGTGCAGGCACTCCTCGAACAGGTCTTTGGTGGTCCGCTTGCCGTGCTGGTTGCCGACCGCATTCTCGGCAAAGATCGGCGTGCCGGTGAAGCCGAACAGCTGCGCCTTGGTGAAAAAGCCGGTGATGTTCTTGTGGGTCTGGCCGAACTGGGAGCGGTGGCATTCGTCGAAGATAAACACCACCCGTTCATTGCGTAGCGCCTCGATCCGCGGCGAGAATCGCTTGTGGGAAATGGCCTTGTTCAGCTTCTGGATGGTAGTAACAATCAGCTTGTTATCCCCTTCCAGCTGCGTCACCAATGATTTGGTATCGTTGGTCCCGTCGACGCTTCCCTCCCGGAAAAAGTTGAACTCGCGGGTGGTCTGATAGTCGAGATCGGCACGATCAACCACGAACACCACCTTGTGCACCTTGGGGAGGGCGATCAGCACCTGAGCGGCCTTGAAGCTGGTAAGAGTCTTGCCCGAGCCGGTAGTGTGCCAGATATAGCCGTTCTTGCGGCCGTTCTTCACCCGCTCGACGATGGCTTCCACGGCATGATACTGGTAGGGGCGCAACACCATCAGCACCTTGTCCGACTCGTGCAGGACAATGTATTTGCAGATCATCTTGGAGAGATGGCACTTTTCCAGGAAGCTGTCGGCGAAGGCATCCAGCTGGGTGATGAGGTTATTCTCCGCGTCTGCCCAGAAAAAGGTCTGCTTGAAATCCTGATCGCGGTTGTTGGCGTAATACTTGGTGTTCACCCCGTTGGAGATGACGAACAGCTGCACATACTGGAACAGGCCGTTTTCCGCCCAGTAGGAGTGACGCTGATAGCGATTGACCTGGTTGAAGGCCTCCTTCAGCTCCATCCCGCGCCGCTTCAGCTCTATCTGCACCAGCGGCAGGCCGTTGATCAACAGGGTCACGTCGTAACGGTTGGTGTAACTCCCCGCCACCGTGATCTGGTTGGTCAGCTGGTACTGGTTCTGGCACCAGTGCTCTGTGTTGAGGAACTGCAGGTAGAGGGACGAGCCGTCGTCCCGGGTGAGCTGCATCCGGTCGCGCAGGATCTTGGCACGGTCGAAGACGTTCCCCTTGTCCAGGTGGTTGAGAACCCGGGCGAACTCGGCGTCGGTCAGCGACACCTCGTTGTGCTTTTCCAGCTGTCGTTTCAGGTTGGCGCGCAGTTCACCGGCAGTGCCGATGGTGACCGATTCGTATCCCAGACCGTTCAGGCGGCGGATCAGGCTCTGCTCCAGCTGGGCTTCTGACTGGTAGGCGAATTCGGCGTAGCGCCTGGCTTCTTCCCGGCGCTGCTTTTCGGCGGCAAACTTTTCGGCGTTGTAGAACTCGATGCCGACGCGGTTGATATGGTCAATGAGCTTGGGGTTGTCGATGAACTGGAGCAGGGAAATATCAAAGGAATAGGGGAGGTCCAGATCTTCCAGGGCGATGGCGACCCGGTTCAGAAACGAATGCTGCTGTTCGCCCGTGGTGGTCAGGGTCAGGTCGATGTCGGATCCGGTCTTGTAGTTTCCCTTGGCGCGGGAACCGTAGAGCGTCGCCGTCTTGATCTGCTCGAAGCCGGCCAGGGCGGCGCGAATTCTAGCGATGACATCAGCTGACAATCCGAATTGGTCAGTCATGGTGTTCCATATGTTGGGTTAACTTGTCTCGCAACGCAACAAATTCGGGATAGTACTTGTGAATAATATCTTCCAGTATTTCCTCAGTAACCTCTTCGTTGTAGGTGTGGACCGTCAGCGCCCGGCTTTTGATCATCTTCAGCCAAACATCGCCGTTGGCGATCAGACCCCGCTTGAAAGCAACCCTGATGGCATCCCGGCTCCCCTGAATATCCTGCTCGCCTTGATACTCGTAAAAGTCCTTCAGGACGTTCCAAGCCAGTTCGTAGTTGTATTCAAAGGCCTGAATGGCTCCCTGTTGCTCAAGCTCGGAAAGTTCTCGCTCTTCCAGTAATGCCATCACGTTATCGAGCTGCTTAAGAGATCTTTTGAAATTGTCGAATCGCTGTATCCATCGGATATCTTCAGTCATAGTTTTATCCTTTTCAGACAAACATCTGCTGCAGGAGCCCCTTTTTGAACCGTTCCATCTTCTCTATCTGATATGTCACCGCGTCGATTTTGGCATCGATGGCAGAGAGGAAATTGGCGATTTTTTGTTGTTCCTCGAGTCGAGGTAATTTTAGTTTTAGATTTTTCAGTTGGCTACCATAAAGATGGACGACGGAAATCCCCTGAGCCAATCGGGCGATATCCAGCCGTTTAAAATTCTTTAAGTAGTATGCCAAAAATACGCCATTGAAGTTGCCTCGGATTATATTGATGTCTCCCCCAATTGCCACATTAGCAACATTCAAGCAAGAAGCAGTCGATATATCTATGGCTGTCTCGCCTGAAGACGGGATAAGAACGTCGTTTACTAGGCTTGTCACGCAACCAGAGCTGCCGGTTTTAATGGAAGATGTCACTTTAATTATGACTTCACCATAGGTCGTGTATAGCTCTCCGTACCTGACACATGGGATACCATGGCGTACGACATCATCTTTCGCTACCCCTTGGCCTTTACTGAGTGACGCTATTTCGCCCAGTTTCTTCTCTTCCCACTCTGGAAACTCCGCACCATCATCCGCCTTGAACCGCAGCTCCTGTGAAAAAATCTTCTGCATCAAGCCGCGTTTGTAGATTCGCAAAAGTTCGCGCTGGCGGCGGAGAGCTACGAGCTTTTCGTCCACTGTTGCCAAAACGGTAGAGAGTTTTTTCTGTTCGGGCAGCTGCGGAACATGGAACTTGATAAAACCAAAGTCTCGATAATACAAACGCAAACGATCATCTGTCAGTCCGTATGAATAGGCCCAGAGATTGTATATCGATCGTGCCCGTTGCAGAGTGTAGGCAAAGTATTTCGAGTCGACATCTTTCGTCGGTGCCAGAACAACGTAGGCGGGGCTTATCATGCACTCAACGTCAGTGCGGCCGACTGCCCCTTGCCACATGCGCATCATGTTGTAGATCAAGTCCCCCGGTTCCGCCCGCAGGTGGCTATCAGCATCAGCATCCGCGCCCTGTCTGGCCAGCGAGTCTCGTGGCACGACTCCGTTTGTAAGGGTCACGGAATATATTGGCAGGTTCTCGTTCCCGCGTGTCCGACGATTCCCGAACAGTTCCCGGCCCCGTTTCTCCTGCCACGGCTCGGTAAACTCCGGAAACCTCAGTTTTGGTAGATATTTTCCTGTCACTGTTCCCATCTCACCGCCACCTTCAAGTCCCCCTTTACGAAAGGGGGACTTAGGGGGATTTGCCTTACACTGCCGGAGAGAAATCCTCCCCGGCCCCCCTTTCTTAAAGGGGGTGAAAAAAATCAGACCGGAGCCTCGATCCCAAGTTCCGCACAAAAGCCGCGGATGGCGTCGTCCAGACCGACCATCCGCGCTTCAAGGCTCTTCAGCTCCGCAGTGACCGAAGTCAGGTCAACCGGTTCATCCTCCTCGAAGGTGTCCACATAACGGGGAATGTTGAGGTTGTAGTCGTTCTCGGCAATCTCTTCCAGCGTGGCCCTATGGCTGAACCTGTCTTCCTCGACCCGTCCGCGCCAGGTGCTCACAATCTTATCGATATCCTTCGGCCGCAGCAGGCTCTGGTTTTTTGCCTTTTCAAAGCAGGCACTGGCATCGATGAACAGGATGTCCTTGGGATACTCTCGGCATTTCTTGAACACCAGAATACAGGTGGGAATCCCCGTGCCGTAAAAGATATTGGCAGGCAGGCCAATCACGGCATCGAGCCAGTTGCGTTCCTGAATGAGATACTTGCGGATATGCCCTTCGGCCGCACCGCGAAACAGCACTCCGTGGGGGAGAATCACCGCCATGGTGCCGCTGTCGTCGAGCTGGTAGAGCATGTGCTGGACAAAGGCGAAATCGGCCTTGGAGGCCGGAGCCAGCTTGCCGTACTGGCTGAAGCGGTCGTCGCTCAGATGCAGCGGATTGGCACTCCACTTGGCGGAGAACGGCGGATTGGCAACCACCGCTTCGAAGCGCTTCTCCATATGCTGCGGATGTTCAAGCGTATCTTCCTGCTTGATGTTGAAATTGCGATAGTGCACGTCGTGCAGAATCATATTCATTCGACAGAGGTTGTAGGTTGTGCGGTTCATCTCCTGGCCATAAAAATCGTTGACCTTTACCTCCCGCGCCACGCGTAAAAGCAGCGATCCGGACCCGCAGGTAGCGTCATACACCGACTTGATCCGGTCCTTGCCGGTGGTGACAATTTTCGCCAGAATAGTGGAGACTGCCGCCGGGGTGTAGAACTCGCCGGCTTTCTTGCCCGCGCCGCTGGCGAACTGGCCGATCAGGTATTCGTAGGCGTCGCCGAGGATATCGCTGTCGGCTTCGTCCAGGCAGAAATCGATCTTGTTCAGGTGGGTGAGCACCTTGGCAATCAAGGCGTTCTTGGCCTCTTCGGTCCGGCCCAGCTTGGTGGAGGTGAGGTCCAGGTCATCGAAGAGGTGCTCGAAGTCGTCTTCGCTTGCCGTCCCCATGGTGGAGCGCTCAATGCTCCTGAGCACCGATGTAAGGTCATCAAGAATGAATTCGTCAGAGGACTCTCCCCGCTTGGCCAGGGACTCGAAAAGCTGGCTCGGTTTGATAAAGAACCCCAACTGTTCGATAGAATCCTCTCTAATCGCTTCAAGATCTTTCAGCCCCCCTTCCGACAACTCATCAATCTCCAGATAATCACGGCCGGCGTCCATAATACCGTTGGCGTGGTGGTGCATCTTTTCGGAGAGATACTTGAAGAAAATAAAGCCCAAACAGTAATCGCGGAATTCATCGGCGTGCATTTTGCCGCGCAGTTGATTGGCTACATTCCAGAGATGCTGTTCGAGTTGTTTTTTCTGATAATCCGTCATGGAGTCCCTGTGTTTTTCCCCTGCGGTTATGCTATTAACCCTCAACCAAAACGGCAATAAAAGCCTCGACAATGTAGCTCAAGACAGGATTCAAGTCAAAGAATCCGACGATTCCGGAATGAGCAGAATCATCGGTGTCGGGCACGAAGATCTGCATCACCAGACGAAAACGGCCCGGGGCGTTACCCCGGGCCGTTTTCCATTATAGCATTCACTTTTCAGGCTTCACCGTTCAATCGGCCAGCCCCTCTCATACCCTTCGGGAAAGAAGTTCTCTTTCGTGCGGTTGAAGTAGCCGAACTGCACTTTCGGGAACTCCCTCTTTATTCGCTGCAGGAGCTGGTACATCCCGGAGCCGCCGTTCTTAATCCCCATCTCGCGGTTGTAGTAATCCGGGTCGATCGACAGGTTCCTCATCTGCAGCATATCCACACCGGTATCTCCGAGAAACCGCATCAGCGCATCTCCTTCCGCAGGCGAATCGGTCAGTCCGGGCGAGACCAGGTAGTTGATCATGGTAAAGAGCCCTCGCTCCTTCGCGATCCTTACCGATTCAAGAACATCGGCGAACCGGTAGTTTACCGGGCGGTAGTAGCGGTTGTACTGCTCCTCCTGCACCGAATTCATCGAAAAGCGCATCGAGTCCATACCGGCATCGCAGAGAGCGCGGACCCGGTCAGGGAACGAGCCGTTGGAGTTGAAATTGACCGTCCCTTTTCCTCCCGAGCCGTCCTTCAACCTTCTGGTCGCCTCGGCAACCGTCTCGGCCTGCATGATCGGGTCACCCTCGCACCCCTGACCATACGAGACGATCGAATCGGGCGCTTCCAGGAGGTGCGGCAGCATCAGTTCGACGACCTCCTCGGGAGTCGGGACAAAACCGATCCGTTCATGGTTCGAAGGGCAGCAGTCGGAAGGCTGCAGGCTTATGCAGCCGAGGCAGCGGGAGTTGCAGACCGGGGAGGTCGGGATCGGGGCTTCCCATCTCCGGTAAAAGAGATTTTTCGCGGCAAAGCAGTGGTAGTCGATCGCGCATCTGGAAAGCTGTTCGAGCAGGCGGTTTTCCGGAAACGCCTTCAGCATCTTTCTGACCAGCGGGTCGAGCTGCCGGTCGTCGTAGTTCTTCGGCTGCCAGTTCTCGTTCGAATCGACCCTGGTCGCGGCAACCACTATCTGCTCGCTGGCCTCGTCCCAGCCGACCGCTGTATACGACCAGAGCGGAAGCTGCACTTTTTTCCTGCTGTAGTCGCAGGCCGGCAGAAGGGTACGCATCCACCCCGGCGCCATGAAGGCGGATACCGCCTGCACCGGAATCTCGCGCCTCCCGTCGCGCACCGTGGCGGTGGTGACGAATTTTTTCTGCCGCCCGTCCCACGCAATCGGAGGAGTATCGGGAATGGTGAACAGGCGGCTGTCTTCGGGGAGCGGAATCAGCTCGACCGTATCGGGCAGGACCGCTTCAGAACCGCTCATCCCGGCCATGGTCAGGTGCGGATGGTCGAAGATATTCCCCTTCGAATCGGCATAAAGAAGTTTCGGCAATGTTTTCATTTTCATTGGTGCAGAGTAGCACAAAGAGAGCCGGTTGCACAATCGGTCTGCCGTGCAAAAAGCTGCAGTTGAAGGCTGCCGGCATGAGAGCCTCAGGGCTGTTTCGTCGCAATTCCTGGCGAAATGGAGCGTTAAGCAGCCGATACTGTCTGAACGAAGCGAGAGAGGGCACACAGAACCTTTGGCGGCTGCAGCACCATGAGCCTTGGAAGTGCAGAAACGGCCCGTCAGCTGGAATGCAGGCAGCGTTCAACTGCCGAATCCGGGATTATTGCTTCCGGGTGGCGCTTGCTTTATAATCGACCGCATGAAACTTCTCCTGGCAACTCTTCTCTCGAAATACATCCACTCCTCACTCGCCCTCCCGACCATTGCCGCGGCCTGCTCCAAGGTGCCGGGGCTTGAGATCGTCATCCGTGAACATACCGTAAACGAAAGGCCTGCGGACATTCTCAGATCCTTGATGTCTGAAGATGCGGATGTTGCCGCCTTCTCCTGCTATATCTGGAACATCGAGCAGACGCTCAAGCTTGCGGCGGAGATGAAACTGCTGAATCCCGGCCTGTTCATTATATTCGGCGGTCCGGAAGCTTCGTACGGGAGTCATGATCTGATGTCGGCACATCCTCATATCGATGCGATAGTGCACGGTGAGGGTGAAGATACGATGGCAGAAATGATGCAGCTGATTGTTGCAAGCTCCGGCATGGCAATCCCTGATGACCGCTTGTCGGAACTGCCCGGGATTTCCTTCCGCAGCGATGACGAGATCATTACCACACCGACAAGGGCGGGTACCGGCAGCCTCGACAGTAGCCCCTCTCCCTTTGCGACCGGGCTTGCAGACCTCTCGAAACCGCTCGTGTATATCGAAACCTCCAGAGGGTGCCCCTTTTCCTGCGCCTTTTGCCTGTCATCCGTTGAAAACGGGGTCCGCACCTTCTCCCTCCCGAGGATCGAACAGGACCTCAAGATACTCATGGAGCACGGCGTTGAAACCATCAAATTTGTCGACCGCACTTTCAATTACAATGCCGAACGGGCCAACCGGATCTGGGAATTCATCCTGACACACAACAGAAAAAGCCGCTTCCACTTCGAGATAGCCGCCGATCTCCTGACCGACGAAAACCTGACCCTGCTGAAAAGGGTACCGGACAATACCTTCCGTTTCGAAATAGGGGTGCAATCGATTGCCGCAGAGACTCTGGACATCGTAGGGAGAAGGTCCGACCTGGAACGGCTGTTTGTAAACGTGGGGAGCCTGCGGGAGGAAACCGGCATAACCATCCACCTCGATCTGGTCGCAGGACTTCCCGGCGAAGACTTTGACGGTTTTGTCCGGTCGCTGGAGAGGCTGATCGCGGCGAAACCGCATCACATCCAGGTTGAACCGCTGAAACTGCTCAAAGGGACTTTCATGCGGAAAATCGCGCGTGACAGAGGATACACCTTCTCACCATTCCCGCCCTACCGGATACTGAACACCCCCTGGCTCACCTTTAGCGATGTCTGCCGCATCGAGGACTGCTCCGAAGCTCTCGAAGAGATTTACAACAGCGGCCGTTTCGCTGTCACCCTGGAAATGGTGACGCAGCATCATGCGCTGACCCCTCTTTTCACCTCGTGGAGCCAGTCAAAAAAAGGAAGCCGTTTGTCGGTCATATTCGAACAGTTCCTGAAACATCTGAAGGAAGTCTTTCCCGGACTCTCCGAGAGCATTATCGAGCCGCTTCGTTTCGACTACTGCATGAACGGACATCCGGGACATTCGCTCCCCTCTTTCCTGAAAGGCAAAGATGGCCCTGAAGCTGGATCAATACGGCCTGCCTCACAGAAAGAAATAGCAAAGCGGCTCTCTCTGACTAAAGAGAGCCGCTTCAGGACTTTTTCAGCACTATTTACAAGGGATTATTCTACGGCAGGATGGCCGGGAGGAGATTTCAGCATTACGTTCGTTTACTGCGGCTCCGGCAAAGTTCTGCATGTTGTGGAAAGAGTCTGATAACAGAACCGTCAGAATACCGTTACTTCACCGTATACTTGCCCTGCTTTCCAAACTCGACGCTGCCGTCGAGATAATTCACCCGATACCCTTTCGATTTCAGGAAGTCATAAGCCATCTCCGCATATTCCGGATTCGAGCTGAATACGACCTGTATCATCTCTTTGTTCAGCTCGCCATGACGCCTGGGCAAATCCTGGAGTGGAATTTTTACGGCTTTCGGGAATCCCCCGTTCGCTTGTTCTGCAGCACTTCTGGCATCGACAATCTCCACCGTCCCGGGAGAAATCAGAGCCATCTCGAAATCCTTAGGGCTCAGCAGGCCGCTATGAGCGGTTGCAGAATTCTCGATAAACTCTGCTGCCGGTCCGGTCTGGAGTACTTCCGCGCCATTTTGCCACGCTTCGGCGCCACCGGGAAATATGGTGACATTTCTGTACCCCCACTTTCTTATTGTCGCAGCTGCAGCCGCTGCCTCGGAATCGGATCCGCCGTAGAGAACTATGGGAACCTGCTTCTTCATCTGGAAATAGCCTTGTTTCTCCATCAGCCCGGAAGCCGGGAAATTCACCGCACCCTCGATATGGCCCTGAGAAACGAGTTCCGGCTTGCGGAGGTCGATAAGAACAGACTTGTTTTTACGAATGAACCTTGCCGAAGAGGCCAGGGCTCTGTTCGAATTCTTCCACCCCACAGCACCTTCCGGCAAAACAGAGACATCCGTGAAACCGGCCTTGATTGCAAGTTCGGCCCCCTTTACCGCTGAATCCCCACCCTGACCTTCATCGTAGAAGATGAGCCGGGCGGATTTATTTTCAAGGAGACGTCCGAAAGAGCGCTTTTCCATACGTGAAAGCGGCAGTGAAAAGGCACCCGGAATATGAGCCCGATCAAAAAGATCGGCCGGCCTTGTATCGACGAACAGATATGTTCGCGTTTTATCCTGAGTTTTCAGGCTTTCTTCCAGTTTATCCAGATACAGCGCAGGCACTCCGGCCGGTATAACCGGTTCGATCCTCGATATGGAAACTGCTACTGCCTGATCCTGCCGGAGATCTACGGTGACGGCTTCGTCAGGATTAATTTCGGCAGGTTTATTGATCCCGTTCCACGCGGTCCTGTTATCCCAAACGATGAGAAGCACGCTCTCCTGAGAGGTCTGCAGCGTAAGAGCTTTTGACTCTTTTGCAATCGACTTGACCGTCCCCTTTACGACTTCTGCAGAAGCCACGCCGCTCAACGCTGCAATAAATGCAGCCGCGAATATAACCTTTACAACTGCCCCTGCCTTGATGTCCATTTTATCTCCTCCGGATTTGTGAACTATAGCACAGGCATGCTCAAAAACAAACTTCAGGGCTTCTGCTGGGCAAATCGACTATTTGGAGCTATTATAGAAATATTCTCTCGTGGAGGATTCTGATGACAGTGACGACCCACCGCTCGACATGCCCTTACGACTGCCCTGATACCTGCGGCCTTCTTGTAGAAGTTGAAGACGGCAAAGCCGTCAAGGTGGGCGGCGACCCGGATCACCCGTACACCAAAGGTTTTCTCTGCTCCAAAATGCAGCAATACGAGCTGACAGTCCACTCCGAAAGACGACTTGTATCGCCGCTTCTCAGAATCGGAGCAAAAGGAAGTGGAGAGTTCGTCCCGGTTTCCTGGGAGGAGGCAATAAAGCTGATAGCCGAAAAGTGGCGGGCCATTATCGGCGAATTCGGCGGTGAAGCGATACTCCCTTACTCTTATGCAGGGACGATGGGACTGGTGCAGAGGAATATCGGCCACCCTTTTTTCCACAAGCTCGGTGCATCCAGACTCGACCGGACGATCTGTTCACCGGCAAAAGGTGCCGGCTGGAAGGCGGTCATGGGTGACACCCCGAGCATCGACCCGGACGAAGTCGTTAACAGTGACCTGGTAATTCTCTGGGGGATAAATGCCGCTGCTACCTCAATCCACTTCATGCATGGCGTCCAACAAGCCAGAAAGCGGGGCGCCAGGGTCTGGCTGATAGATACCTACAGGACTCCTACAGCCGCAGTTGCCGACCATGTCTTCCTGGTCCGTCCCGGAAGCGATGGTGCCCTTGCACTGGGGATAATGCATGTCCTGAATCGCAACGGCCTTATCGACAGAGAGTTCCTCAGGGAGAAAGTCCTTGGCTTCGACGAGCTCGCTTCCGAAATCCTTCCCGAATTTACTCCGGAGCATGTAAGCCGGATAACGGGTCTTTCCCCCCCTGACATCGAAGGGATGGCAGCAGAGTACGCCAGGGCATGTGCGCCGTTCATCCGCCTCGGCAGCGGTCTGTCGAGATACGGCAACGGTGCCATGACAGTACGGACTATCGCCTGTCTTCCGGCACTTGTCGGGGCATACGGCAGGCCTGGTGCAGGCTGTTTCCCGGAAACTTCCACCGGCGGAGCCTTTTCCATGACCGAAGTGACAAGGGAAGACTTCATGACAAGACCTACGAGGGTCATCAACATGAACCGGCTTGGAGAAGCCCTGAACGATCTCGACAATCCGCCGCTGAAATCGCTTTATGTCTACCATAGCAATCCTGCCGCGATCACCCCGGACCAGAATTCCGTCATACGCGGACTCATGCGCGACGACCTCTTTACAGTCGTTCACGAACGGTTCATGACCGACACCGCACGTTATGCCGATATTGTCCTCCCTGCTACCTCTTCGTTGGAGCATAGCGACCTCTACCGGGCTTACGGGACCTACTTCATTCAACGGACAAAACCGGTGATCGAACCGGTCGGAAACAGCCGTTCGAATCTTGAAGTTTTTTCCCTGCTGGCTGAAAAACTGGGCTTTGACGAGCCATTCTTCCGGAACAGCGCTGACGGGCTTATCGACCGCCTCCTTGAACTCCCCTCTCCGCTGAGAGCAGGTATCGATAAGGTCAGACTGCAGGAGGGAAGAGCAGTAAGATTGAATGTATCATCTGACTTGAAACGGTTCTGCACCCCTTCAGGGAAGATAGAAATACTGAACAGGTCGGAAAAGGAACAGCTCCCCTGCTATCTCCCTACGCACGAAGAGAACGGGACTCTTCCTCTTCGCCTCATGACGGCTCCGAGCGTACACGCTCTCAATGCTTCATTCTATGAACGTGATGACCTGCGCAGGAAACAGCAGTGCATGTTCCTCATGATGAATCCTGAAGACGGAGCAAAGCGGGGGCTGACAGATGGGGGCACAGTAACAGCCTGGAATTCTCTCGGCGAGGTTACTTTCACCCTGAAAATCAGCGATGCAACGCCTGAAGGGGTAGTAGTGGCGGAAGGGGTCTGGTGGCTGGAATTTGCGCCGGGGAAACGCTCGGTAAATGCGCTTGTATCCCAGAGGTTGACAGATCAGGCAGGCGGCAGCACCTTTTACGACAACAGGGTCGATGTAAGGAAAGCCTGACTCACTTTTTGCCGGTCAGTGCCTCTTCCAGATACTGCTCTATAAGCACGACAATACCGGGATCGATGTCAGTGAATTCTACTCCGACTCCGGCAGGATAGTCCGGTTTTTTCAGGTTACCATGCCTGTTCTCCCAGGCTACCCGCCCCCTGGCAGCAACAAGTATGTCTCTGCCTCCCCGGGGAAGCGAGAAGAGCAGATCGACCGGGTCGTCCGGGATGTTGTCATCAGGGACCGCAATATACAGCCCCCCTTTACTTATGTCAGTGGTCAAACCGTGCCTGGGCTCACCGTCCTTGAGAAACTGGACATCTATGGAAAAATTGTATCTGCGTCTGCGTCGCTCGAAATCGGCGATACAGTTTCGCCCTTTTTCAACAAACAGCCTGGCGTTTATCGGTTTCGTGATGTAATCATCGCATCCGGCAGTTCGGCAGAGCAGCATATCCTGTTCCCTGCCGTGCGTTGTGACCATTATTACCGGTATACTGCTTGTTTCGGGATTGCCCTTTAACTCCCTGCAGCAGGTAAGACCATCCATTACCGGCATGTTCACGTCCAGATAGATCAGGTCAGGACGCTCATTTTTCACAATCTGAAGCGCTTCGACTCCGTTTCTCGCAATCAACAGATCGACAGGAAGCCCTTTAAGAAATGCCTTTTCCAGCTCAATGATCAGATTGACATCATCTACAAGCAGCACCTTCTTTCTTGCCATCTTCCGAATCTCCTTTTAAAGCAGATACCACGAAACAGATATCACAAAAAAAGGTTTGAGTAAATTCAGTTGACATGAGACCGAAAATCGAACTCAGCATAGTGATACCGACCCTGAACGAAGAGGATTCCATCCCGGGAACACTTGAAAACCTTTCAGCACAGAAAGATCTTCAGCTGGAGGTTATCATCTCTGATGGAGGATCTGTTGACAACACCTGCGCAGAAGCCATGAAAAGCCGGCTTGCCATATCGACGATATCGGGTGGAAAAGGGAGAGCAACGCAGTTAAACGCCGGAGCAACAAAGGTCAAAGGGGATTTTATCCTCTTTCTTCATGCCGACTGCTCCTTCAGTGACGATTATGCCCTCCGGAAAGGGATCGAATCAATCCGGGCAAGAAGGCTCGAATCAGACGGAAAGCCGTGTGCAGGCCATTTCTGTCTGAATTTCAAGCGCAGTACCAATAAACCGTCTCTTGCCTACAGTTTTTTTGAATCAAAAGCCAGGATCGACAGAGAAGGATGCGCCCACGGCGACCAGGGGATCTTGATATCTACCGGTCATTTCAAACAGACAGGCGGATTTGACGAAAAAAGCCGGATTCTCGCAGAAACACGTTTTGCGGACAGGTTGCGTTGTAACGGAGAGTGGCTCCTGCTGCCGGCAGAGATTATAACTTCCGCACGGCGATTCGAGAAAGAGGGGCTGAAGGAAAGGCAGACTCTCAATGCAGTGATTATGGCATTGGGTGCTGCAGGCAGGGAGGATTTCCTGGCAAGGATTCCTGATCTGTACAGGAATGGCTGTCAGGGCTCAAGAGCGGACATCAAAGAGTTATTGGCACGGGTCATTGCAATGACAGCGGCACTTTCCGAGCATGAGCAGTCAAAGTTCTGGGAAAATATCGGCTTATACATAGGCAAAAATGCCTGGCAGCTTGCACTGTTTCTGGATGAAATAAACAAGTTCTGCGGTGTGAGCGCTGGAAAGAACAACCTCTTTCTGGCACATTACGAACGATATCTCGAGAAGATATTCTGCAGCAGATTTTCGGCAATATTGGCAGCAACAGCATGCAGAACCTGCTCTGTTGCCTTTTCCAGCCTGCTGCATCGTCAAAAGCGCTGACTATTTCGTTTTTGCACTCTTTATGATATCTACTTCGGTCACACCCTTGACTGTTTTCAGGCGCCAGACAAGACCGCACTTGCCGCACTCTTTTACCGGATTCTCATCTGAAGTAAACCCTTCAGAATGAAGATCTATATCAATTGCCTTCCTTCCGCCGCAATTAGGACATTTCATTTTACGCTCCTTGCAGGGTTAACCCTGCCTTCAAATTTTTTTCAGACAATCTTCAATGGTTTTTGTAAGCTCATGCAGGTCCTGAAGCTGCATATCTCCCATGTGAGCTATCCTGAATGTCTTTCCTTTTATCTTACCATAGCCGTCATCAAAAGCATATCCCAGCTCCCCGAGCATTTTTTTGAGCGCGGCAAGATCGCTCCCCCTGCTGTTAACGGCACAGGTGAGAGTCCGGGAGCAGTACTTCTCTTCCGGGAATAGCCCGTACCCCATATCTATAACCCATCCCCGCATATATTCGGCCATTGCCCTGTGTCGCTCCCATCTGTTCTCAAGTCCTTCGGCAAAGAACCGGAGGAGCTGTCTGTCAAGAGCATAGATCTGGGATATGCAGGGAGTTGACGGGGTATTGTCCTTATCGTCATTGGCAGCAAACTCAAGAAAATCAAAATAATAGCCACGCCCTTCTACCGTTGCAGCACGTGCCAAAGCCTTCTCCGATGCTGTAAAGACCGCCAGCCCGGGTGGCAGGGCAAATGCCTTCTGAACACCGAAGAGACAGCAGTCTATCCCGAGTTCATCTACCGGGATTTTCAGCGCGCTCATGGAAGAGACAGTATCTACTATGGATACAACTTCAGGATAACGTCGCAGCACTTCGCATATTTCCGGGAGCGGAGACATGACCCCTGTCGAGGTTTCGTTATGTATGAGGGTCAAAGCATCATATTTTCCGGTCGACAGTGCCTGGTCCACCATTTCGGCTGTGATGGGCTTACCCCACTCTGCCTTGAATGCATCCGCCTCTTTGCCGCAGCGCTTTGTCACATCATGCCATTTGTCTGAGAATGCTCCGTTGCAGAAGTTGGCACATCGCTTGCCCACCAGGTTTCGAACCGCACCTTCCATGATGCCGAACGCGCTGGAAGTCGATAACAACACTCGATCCTCGGTGAAAAGGAGCTTTTTCAGGTTACCCTTGATACGCGCATGAAGCTCGGCATACTCTTTCATGCGATGCCCGATCATCGGCATCGCCATTGCTTCCAGAATCTCGGGGGCTACCTCTACCGGACCGGGGATGAAAAGTTTTTTGTGCATATCAGCCATTTCGGTTCAAGCCTCGCATAATATTTAATTATTTCATTAAATTAGCAAATCGGACTGCCGGTGTCAAGAACTGGGAATCTTCAACCACCCCGTCCAGCGTGACAAAATGTGATATTTTTTGTATACAGTATACTGTTTTGGTTGATTTTCTGTTAACCCTCTTTTATCATGCTTTCCTTATTAGTCCTGTGAAATATGAATCTCGGCTAAACCGGATTTGCCCTAAATACCTGGTAGCAGTAACTACATCGAGTTCTGGAGGAAACATATGTTTTTTAACTGGAGGATGGTCCTGGCGGCAGCACCACTGCTACTCTTGACAATTATCACCCCGTCGTTGGCGGAGCAGGGGATGGCTATAGACCCTGCCACCTGCCTCGGCTGTCACAGCAACAAGATATCGATCTCAGGATTTGCATCCTCGGTTCACGGCAAAAACGCCTGCACAAGCTGTCATGTCGAAATAACCGATCTTGCAAAGCATATGCGTGGAGAGACAAAAGTCCACAAGGTAGCCTGTGAAAGGTGCCACAAGAAGGAGAATGCCGAACATTACAACAGTGTGCACGTACAGAAAAACGTCCGGTGCGCTGACTGCCATACTGACATTCACGTTCATCAGCACTGGAATAAAGACAAGCGGGTTGCCGTTGCAAAGTGCATTCAGTGCCATGACAAGGAGTCGATGTACAGAAACTCGGTGCACGGCAAGGCAGTCGCTTCCGGTAACATGGATTCTGCCGCCTGTCACGACTGTCATAACCTCCACGAGATCAGACCTCTGGTCAAGGGTTCGTATGAGGAGCGGCAGTTCCATACCAAAGTCTGCATGAAATGCCATGCCGATGAAAAGCTGATGAAGAAAAATAACGTAACCATTGTCGCGGTAGAATCCTATCTTGAAAGCTACCACGGCAAAAACTACAAACTCGGTTTCCCAGAGAAGGTCGCAGGCTGCGCCGACTGCCATTCCGCGCACTCGATTCTGCCGAAGAGCGATCCGAATTCGAATCTTCATCCAAACAATCTGGTCAAGATGTGTGCCTCATGTCACCCCAAAGCGACCCCGTTGTTTGCCAAGTATTATGCTCACGGCACGCATGACCGCGAAAAATATCCTCTCCTCTTCTATACCTTTGTCGCAATGACCGGCCTTCTGCTTGGCACCTTCTCCGTCTTCTGGGTCCACACGCTTCTCTGGATGTTCCGGGGCTTTGTCGAAAACCGCGAGAAAGCCGAGGCTCTGCACTCAGGTCATGTGCACCATGCCATCCCGGATGCGCACAAGCAGTATCGCCGTTTCAACAGGATTCACATCTTCATGCATCTGCTGGTTATCACAAGCTTCCTCGGTCTCTCCCTGACAGGACTACCGCTCAAGTTCAGCGACCAGGCCTGGGCCATCGCCATGATGAAACTCTACGGCGGTTCGGCAAATGCCGGCTTCGGGCATCGTATCTGCGCCGGCATCACCTTCGTATACTTCGGTATGGCGCTGGTCATGAGCTTCAATTTCCTCTTCCTGAGCACCAAGGTTAAGGGGAATTTCTTCCAGCGACTCTTCGGCCCGGATTCTCTCTGCCCGAACCTGCGCGACATTGTCGATGTATATGGCATGGTCCGCTGGTTCTTCTTCAAGGGTCCGAAACCGACCTTCGAGCGCTGGACATACTGGGAGAAATTCGACTTCATCGCAGTCTTCTGGGGTATGTTCGCCATCGGCGGATCTGGCCTGATGCTCTGGTTCCCGGAACTTTTCGGTATGTTCCTGCCCGGATGGGCGTTCAACATAGCTACAATCGTCCACTCGGACGAGGCGCTTCTGGCAACCGGCTTTATCTTCTCGGTTCACTTCTTCAACACTCATGGCCGTCCCGAGAAGTTCCCGATGGACTTCGTTATCTTCAACGGCCAGATTGCCAAGGAAGAGATGATCGAAGAGCGTGGCGATCAGTGGAAGCGCTACGAGAAGGAAGGGATCACCGAGCAGTTCGCTGCCAAGCACACCAGTGGCGTTGTCTACGACTTCCTCGTCAAGGGTTTTGGCTTCTTGGCCCTGTTTATCGGGATCAGTTTGCTACTGCTGATGATAGCCGCTTTCCTCGGAGGCGGAGGGCATTAAACCGGATCGTTGATTAAATGGCACATGCAAAAAGGGCTTCCGTCAGGGAGCCCTTTTTGTTTCCGGACCGTAAGACGATTTCAAACAATATTTTAATTTGACAAACCGAGGTCAGAAGCTGTAATTTCTCAAATTCAGTTTATGAGTCAACAAGTTTGCAGGAGGAAGTAATGTCTGATAACAGAAAAAGAATCCTATCCTATCTGTTCAACCCGATCAGCGTTTTCGGTTTTATTCTTGCCGTTCTGGGTACAGTGCTGATCATTGCCTTTCTCGCCATCGAGATGTTTACCGGCGTAGAAAACCCTTATCTGGGCATACTTGTCTACTTTGCCTTCCCCGGCCTGGTAATTTTCGGACTTCTTGTAGTCCCTCTGGGAGCGTGGCTGGTTCGCACAAGGCTCAGAAGCAAAGGGATCACCGAAATCCAGAAACTTCCTGTACTCGACCTCAACAATCCTCTCAAGCTGAAACTTTCCATCTTCTTTGTCATTGCAACGATAATCTTTGCCGTTATCGTCGGCGTAGCATCGCTCAAAGGTTTCGAGTTTACGGAATCGACGACGTTCTGCGGCGAACTCTGCCATACCGTAATGGCCCCTGAACATACCGCCTGGAGCAATTCCCCGCATGCCAAGGTGAAATGCGTCGAATGCCATGTCGGTCCGGGAGCCGCATGGTATGTGAAAGCGAAGATTTCCGGTCTGCGTCAGGTCTACGGCGTACTGGCTCACGCTTACCCGACACCGATCGAAACACCTATCGACAACCTTCGTCCGGCCCGAGACACCTGCGAGCATTGCCACTGGCCTGAGAAGTTCTATGCGGGCAGACAGAAAATTTTCTATCACTACGCCCCGAACGAGGAGAACACCCCCCGTGAAATCGACATGCTGATCCATATCGGTGCAGCTCCAAAAGGCCCGAACACCAAGGGCATCCACTGGCACATCGGCAAGGATGTGACATTCGTGGCACGTGACAGAAAACGTAATGACATTCCGTACATCGCTGTAAAGGAAAAAGACGGCTCCGTGACCGAGTATGTGACTTCCGAGAAGCCGCTTTCAGCAGATGAGCTGGCAAAAGCTACCAAACGGCATATGGACTGCACGGACTGCCACAACAGGCCGACCCATATCTATCACGCCCCGGGCGAAGAGATGGACATGAAATTTGTCACGGGCAAAATCGATCGTTCACTGCCGTACATAAAGAAAGTTGCCGTCGAAATTCTCGAGAAGCCTTACAAGACCGCCAAGGAAGCACATGCGTCAATTGCAAGCGGCATCCCGGCCTACTACGCAAAAGAGTATCCGAAAGTTGCCCAGGAGAAAGCAGCTGCAATCACCCAGGCAGTGGAGCAGGTAAAGGACATCTACACCAGGAACTTCTTCCCTGAAATGAAGGTCAACTGGAGCACGTATCCGAGCAATCTCGGCCACTTCTACACGCCTGGCTGCTTCCGTTGTCACGATGACAAGCACAAAACCGCGAGCGGCAAGGTGATTTCAAAGGATTGCAAGATCTGTCATACCATCCTGAATCAGACCCAGGAGAATATTCCGGCAGGGAGCAAACCGAAGAATTTCGTGCATCCTGTTGATATCGGTGATGAAATAGTCAAAACCAACTGCAGCGATTGTCATCTGGTCGGCGGCGAAGATGTCCCCGGTGGCGGCAGCCACGGAGAGCAGAAGAAACACTGAAAAAAAAGCCCCCGGAGTTATCCGGGGGCTTTTTTGATTGTTGTCTGAATACATAATGGCCGGTCAGTATATCTCTGCATCCCTCAGGAATACGGCAGTCTCTTCCGGGGAGGTAGGATTTATGTAAAAGCCCGTTCCCCATTCGAAACCAGCTATCTGCGTAAGCCTCGGCACCAGCTCAAGATGCCAGTGATAATCGAAGGAAAGAGAACTCCAGTACTCCGGTTTGCCCGGCCTTGACTGCGAAGGTGGTGCCGTATGGAGGATGAAGTTGTATGCCGGATCCTTTAACACGACCTTCATCCGCATCAGCATATCCTTCATAGTCGCACCAAGTTCAGACAACTGCCTGTCGTTCATCATGGCAAAATCATGAGTGTGCTGTTTCGGATAAAGCCTGAGTTCGAACGGAAAGCATGCCGCGTAAGGAGCAAGCACGACAAAATCCGCACTCTCGCTGACCACCCTGACCCCTTCCTTCAGCTCGAATTCGATCAGGTCGCAGAAGATGCAACGTTCGTGGGACTCATAAAACTCCCTGCAGACCCGAAGCTCCTTGGCAGCCACAGGAGGGGTAAGCGGTACGGCAATCAACTGGCTGTGCGAATGACTGAGCGTAGCCCCTGCCTGAGCCCCGTGATTCTTGAACAGGACAAGATGTCGCAGCCGGAAATCGTTTCGCAGATCCAGCAGACGTGCCCGGTATGCAAAAAGGACGTTCGTGATCTCTGCAGGAGTGAAATCAGCCATCCCCTTGAAATGGTCAGGCGTCTCGACTATCACTTCATGTGCACCGATTCCGTCACGCACATCGTAAAGACCGTACCCTCTGCTCTTGACCTCACCCTCTACCCTGAGGGCAGGATATTTGTTGGGTATGACTCTTACCTGCCAACCCGGGTTGTTAGGCTCTCCGTAGTTCCTTATCGAGAAGATCTCCGGAGGGGTCTTCCCCTCGAAGCCATAACAGAAAGGGCAGACATCGCTGTCCGGAGTCACCCTCTCCATATGGAAATCCCTGGGCCTTCGCCCCCGGTCCGTGGCAATAATGACCCAATGCTCTTTAAGTGGATCCCACCGCAGTTCTGACATATTATCTCCAGTTATTCCTGCCAGGAACCAGTGTCCAGACAGTCTCCTAAATCAGCCAGGTATCAAGCTCTATCTCACCGCCTGCATACAGCAGTTTCATCGGTGCATCAGCTGGCCAGCGTCCGATATCATCATCACCTCTCAGATGAGAGAGGCTGACAAAGATATAGTCGCCGGCAGCAAGGTCAAGAGGAGCCAGCGGAACCTCTATCTCGCAAACTCTCCGGATGGCAGATCCGCATGAGTGACCGGTCTCGACCCACTCTCCGCCCTTTTTTTCCTGGAGTTTCGGTTCAGGGCAATTCTGGCTTATTCTGACACGATACTCGGCTTTTTGAGTCAGATAAAGTACGAAACTGTCCTGAGGCTGCATCAACCTCTCCAGAGGCTGCTCCCCATCTATCCGGAAGTAGAGGCTTTTACGGTCAAATCCGTAGTAAAACAGTCTTAATGGAGCATCTGCGGAGTGCATGGCGGACGACTGCCTGGAAAGGTCATACAGTCCGGCGGCAAGCCACTTGAAATAGTCTCCGACGTTACCGGTGATCTCCGGAGATATGAATCCTGCCGGCGGCCGGACAAACCCGGCCGGGCTCTTCTTCTTGATTGGATCATAAAGCTCTGCAGGGATGTCAAGGCCAAGCGATCGATAAACGCTCATCAGGTGACGGCGGAAAAGGAGGTCGAACTGGTCGCTGTGGGATGAGACGTGGTCATCTCCATACCACCAGAACCAGTCACTCCCCTGAGCGGCGAAAAGGTCCTTGCACACCCCTGCGACTGTCCTGTCTTCAATGGCCTCAAGATCGGGAATACCGGCCGAAAGGAGTGCTGCCAGCTTCGGACTCGCTTTTACAGCCGCTTCACGGGCCTTGGCCACCAACTCCCATCCCCTGTTCTCTTCAGGATGGCCGATCCAGATCCCGTAATTCGAATTAATCCATGAGCCGGGGTGGATATGGTGAAGTCTTCTGTGCACTGCCTTGGAGCGGGCTTCCATGCAGGTAACAGTATGGATATCCTTTTCGTCCGAAAGTGCCTCATAAAGGCCTTTCAGGAAGTGATAGCCATTGTCCGGGTAATACTCCCATGCATTCTCACCATCCAGGATGACCGGGACAACATCGGCATCAGGGTGTCCGGTGGCTATCGCCTTCACTCTTCCGGTGAAGTCAGCTATGGCCCGCTGTTCGTCCCACTGTGAATAGGTGAACCCTATGAGGTCGGAAAGGGTATGATCCCTGAAAAAGATCGTGATATCCTCCCCTCCGCTATTGAACCCGTACGGATGGTAAAGAGCTTCACGTCCGATCCCGAGCCCTCCTATCGACGCCGACAGGATACCTTCATCAGTTGCAGCCCAGCGGACTCCACAGTCAGACATCACCCCAAGCACCTGGTCGCTAACCGACCCTTCCGACGGCCAGCAGCCTGTCGGACGGAAACCGAAAAATCTCTCAAAGCTTGCCGCTCCGGAGAGTATCTGGCTCCTTGCATCCTCTGGATGCCGGAATTGGGCTTCCGGCAGATGAACTCTCGGCATTGCAACCGATGCCGTCTTCAGATCGCAGAGAAGCGGCATGATCGGATGGAAGAAGGGTGTAAAGGAGAGTTCGATCTTTCCTTCATCGTGAAGCTTTTTATAAAGCGGAATAATGCCGTTAAGAATCTTCCTATGGGCAGCGAACAGAATCTCCTTATCCTCTTTCGTGTAGCCACGTTCCTTTGCGACAAGGGTCTGCAACTCGGGGAACCGTCTGCGTGCGGCCTCTCCTGTCCATGCCAGGAAGAAACAGACCTGCAGATCGAGGATATCCTGATCCCTGAACTGCCGCAGAGTCCTGTCCGTACTGTCGGATGAGCCTTCACCCGCCATCCGGAAAAGCTCCGAATACCTCCGGTTCGGCTCGATCAGGCGCTGACGGTTGGCCGCGAAAAAGTTCGAAATGACAAACTGCCGCTCTTTCTCTCCCATTTTGGAAGGATCCATCATACCGTAAAGAAGAAACTGATCCTTGGCAGTCCCAGCTGCATAGTCATCAAGCTGCTCGAGAAGCGACGGAACGAAATTGAATACCGCCCGTGCCCCTTGAACCTCGTCCACTATGGCAGCCATATCGAAGTAATCCTTGACCGCATGGAGATACGTCCAGGGGAGTATGTACTCTCCGCTGGCGGGATCCTTGTACAAGGGCTGATGCATATGCCACATCAGAATAACGGAAAGTGGTTTTTTCATGGTGAGGAAAAATCCTTTGCCAAGCCGCAGAAATGCTTGTTGAATTATTGCCTGCAGATGCTGCTCTGCTTCGGACAACCCTGCTACTGTTTATCCTGAAGCTCTTTTTTCCACCCCTCCACCTTGGCCCTGTACTCTTCGATAAGCCGCTGTGCGACCTTCGGATCATTGGCCTCGGCAACGAGATGGATGAAGGAGCGGTACTGGTCGGGGAGAAGCAGAAGCCAATCTTCGCCGAAAGATATTTTTATACCATCTATAAATGCAGCCTCCTTGTCAAGACTGTCTTCGCTCATTTTTCGCATAATCCCCCCTTTCATCTCCCAGACACAGGGGATCCTCGCCTGGAGGAAGGCTCTCTTCGGCACCTCTGTCGATATCTTCGAGAGGGGGATGTCTGAAGCAGCTACCAGTTCAATGATCTTGGCAAGTGCAAACATCCCGTCAAATGCGGGCTGGAATTTCGGAAAGGATAGCTGGCCGTCCATGGAGCCGACCATTATCACCTCCGAAGATAAGGCCGACTCTATCATCGCACGTTCGGAGCTTTTTGTCCTGGTTACGGCACACCGTTTTTCCATAGCCATCTCCTCTATAACAGAGGGAGCGGAGACCGGAACTGCAATACTGCCACGCTCACCCGACTTCAGCAGCAGCAAAACGACAAGCGGCAACAGCTCGGACGGTTCGTAAATCTTGCCGGCATTGTCGACCAAAGTGATCTGCTCACCATCAGGGTCAAGCCAGAAGCCCGCTGCCGCATCAAGAGTCTTGACTATCTTTGACAGTTGCTGCAACCCGCCCGGCTTCTCTTCACCCTTCTTGGCTCCACGTTCTTCATCGACGTAAGCATTCAGACTTATCACTTCGCACCCCAGATCGTTAAGGAAGGCCGGAAGCACCTGGGCAGAAGGAGCGTAGTTGAAATCTATCACGACCTTGAGGTTTCTCTTCCTGAGAAGGTTCCGGTCGATATTCCTCAAAAAACCTTCCCGGTAGAAATCCATAACCTGCGGGAGTTCCGTAATCCCGCCCGGCTCCATGTGATGAGCCCGCCTGAAACTCTCCCTGAAGAATATCCTTTCGACATTCTTGGCCATCGAGCTGGAAAAATCTAGCCCTTCGCCATCGATGAACACTATCTCGGTAACAGCAGGGTCATCTATTGACTGCCTGAAATAGACCCCGCCGACTTCACCATAGGTGTTCAGTTTGTACCTGACAACCGGGAGCGGAATCATCTTCAGGTCTCTCACATTAACCCCGGCAGAGAGTATTCCCCCGAGAAAACTCCTCTTCAGCATCCGGGATGAGAGGGAGGCATCACGAGCTCCGAGCACATAACTCCCCTTGCCAAGGGACGTACCATAGGCGCAACCGAGTTTCGCAACAAACTCGGGAGTCAGCTCGACATTGGTAAGTCCCTTGACCATCGCCCCTTCGAAAAGGGATTTCTTCCACTTCTCACCCCAGATGAGATTCGCGGTTACTGTCGAACCAGCCTCAATCACTTTCCTGGGCCAGACCTTGACATCCCTCTTGATGTAGGCGTCTTCGCCTATGGAGGTGTTTTCGGCGACAACAACACCCTCTTCGATTACCACCCCCTGCCCGACCCTTACGCTGTTGCAGATCACGCTGTCCGTTATCTTTGTACCCCTCTTGACATAGACATTGTCCCACAGCACGCAGCGATTGAGCCTTACACCGTCTTCGACCGTACAGTTGCGCCCGATAACGGTGTCCTTGATCTGCGGAATCCCGATGATCTGCGAGTTGTCCCCTATAACCACCATCCCCGAGAGCTTTGACGGGTTGTCCAGACTGACATCGGCGCCGAGCCTCAAATCCCTGTCAACAAGGTCCTGTTTCACCTCATCGGTTCTCACGCTCACTCGACCTTTGAAAATATCGTAGTGAGCCTCGCGATAAGAGTCGGTGTTCCCGATATCCCGCCAGTAGCCCTTTACGGGGATGCCGAAGAGCGGCTCCTTTTTCTCCAGCAGAAGGGGAAAAAGGTCCTGTGAGAAGTCGAAATTCTCACCCGGAGGTATGTAGTCCAGTATTTCAGGTTCGAGCACATATATCCCGGTATTGATGGTATCTGAGATGACTTCGCCCCACCCCGGCTTCTCCAGAAACTGGATAATTCTTTTGTCCTTGTCGGTGATCACGACCCCGAATTGAAGCGGATCTTTCACCGAAGTAAGCGTAATGGTCGCTTTTGCTCCCTTCTCTTCATGGAACTTCAGTATTTTTTCGAGGTTGAAGTCAGTGAGCAGGTCCCCGCTGATGATGATGAACCTCTCGTCGAGGAACTTTTCGGCGGACTTCACCGCACCTGCAGTTCCCATGTCCTGCAGAGGGGTCACATAGGTTATCCTGACTCCGAACTCGGATCCGTCCCGAAAGAAATTCTTGATAGTAAACGGCTGGTGATAAAGAAGCATTACAAGGTCGGTGATGCCATGACTTTTCAGCAGTTCCACGATATGAAGCATGATCGGTCGATTGAACAGAGGGATCATGGGCTTTGGAATGCTGCTTGTAAGCGGCTGGATGCGGGTTCCGAACCCGCCTGCCATGATAACTGCTTTCATCTGTTAGCCTCCGTAAATTATCCTGAATCGCTCAGCGCACCCGTTTTCTCTCTATAAGCCGTTTTATCTCATCCTTCAGCTCCTTCATATCGCTCGACTTGACAACATAGCCGTCGGCCAGCCATGCAGAGAAGTCATCCTTGTAGCAAGAGAACGCAGTCGAGAGAATGACACCCATATCATGACGTTCCTTGACAAGTTTCTGCAAAAGATCGAGGCCGCTCTCGTTCTTGAGCTTTATGTCCAGCAGCGCTACCGAATAGCTCTTTTCACTGAGAAGTCCCAGTGCCTCATCGATCGTCCCCGCCGTATCGACCTCATAACCTTCGTCCATGAGTTCCTGTGAGTAGAGAAGCCTTATGCTGGCCTCGTCATCGACAATAAGTATCCTGTTCATGATTCCTCACCCTCCTTCTGTTTCTGTAGAATTATGCAGTATCTGGTTCCACCACCCTGGAGATCTTCTATCTCGAATGAACTTCCGTGACGCTCCAGTATCACTTTGCAGAGCGGCAGCCCAACACCCTGCCCGAGTTCTGCAGTCTCCATGAATGGGGTCATGAGTGCCTTTTTCATCTCGTCGGAAAGTGTAACCGCTTTATCAATCACGCAGAGCCGCACGCTCTCTTCCGAACCGATAGTCTCAACCTCTATCGTGCCGGCTTCGGGATAAGTTAATGCGGCATGGTTAATGATCGTCTTGAGACAGTAGGCGATCTGCTTGTAGTCGAGCCATACCTGGGGGAGATCGGCATCAAGATTCAGGACAATTGTCAGGCCGTTCTCCTCGAACCTCTCTTCCATCTCGGCAACAACGGAAACAGCCAGATGGTTCAGATCCCAGCAGTCAATTGCGGGATGGATTGAGTCGGAATAGCTGAGAACCTCTTCCAGCACTTCGTCAAGCTGCTTTGCTTTTTGCAGGATCTGTTCGAGATACTCTTTTTTCTCATTAAAGTCGCCGTTTTTCATGAGAGATCTGGCATACCCCCCGATAGCGGCAAGAGGGTTACGTATCGAGTGGGCTATGCTTGAAGTGATGCGCCCGACCACTGCCATATTCTCCATGCGGACAATCAACTCCTGCTGCTCCTTAAGCTTCTGATTGGCCTCTGCCTGCTTCCCGACTTCATCGTTAAGCCGTTCATACAGGGAAGCCCTCTCTATTGCAAAGGCAACCGGAAAGGCAAAAGTCTGCAGAGACTGCACATCACGGGGAGTAATCGGCTTGTTTGTGACAAAATTGTCAGCAAGGAGTATCCCGATGCTTCGGTTTCTTGAGATAAGAGGCATCACCAGGAACTGCTCGACTCCGAGCGTCGAGACAAGCTCGGGATCTATGTCAGGGTTCTGCGAAGCATTTTCGACCAGTATCGGACGCCTGTCATTAAGTGCACGGTTAAATATATGTTCCTTCAGGTTCCGGGAAATGGTGAGTTTTTCCAGAATATCCTGGAACTTTGCCCGCTCGGAAGAGATCTTCGTCTTGTAAAATTCCTTGGAAAGCTCGGTCAGGGAAAAATTGCTCCTGTCGACCTCATCCCAGATTCTCCAGGCCTCTTCGTAATTCCTCGGCCCGACACCGAGATGGCCGACAAGATATTTGCGGTCCCGATCGGTCATCAGGAGAAAAGCCCTGTTCATACCGAAGCCTTTACCGGAGGTAATGGCCGTCATCGCCACGGAGAGTACTTCGTCGAGTTCCATCGAAGTCTGCAGGACAAGACTCAGTTCATGGAGGAACTTTATCTCCCTGCTCTTGCTGGTAAGGAATGCCGAGAGCGATTGAAGATGCCCTTTCTGCTCCCTGTATTCTTCGCAAAGTGTAACGATTATCTTCCTGAGAGCGCTCTCCTCTGGCAACTGTTCAATATCCTCCTGAAAGGCCTTGCAGTTGATACACTTCTCGACAAGTCTTTTACGCGGTGAGGTGAAAAGGTACTCCTCACCTTCCTCGATATTCGGACATTCCTTGATATTTCGTCCCGGGTTGAACCAACAGCATTTATATCCCATCAGATTCTCCGAAGAACTGCTCTATAAGGTCCTGCAATTACAACTTTTAAAGTATACTCGTCGATAACAGCTTTTCAACAGCTGCCCATATAAAATCCGGCATACCTACAGACAGGATTTCCTGATTGAGAATACCCGAAACATCCGACCTTTTGACTCATCATGATTATGTTTAGGCAACAAAATCAATAAGACATCAAATGTGCTGTTGACAATTACATATTTAGTCAGATAATCAATCGGATATTATAATTACAATTCCTGCTACGCATTTATGCAGCATATGAACTCAACTGAGAGCAAAGACAAAGGAGAATGACCGATGAAAACACTTATTGAGCTTGTTGCCGAAATCGTATCCTCGCACGCTTCTAACACTACGATGACTACCGATCAAATTGTGACTGAAATCCAGACGATACATGCCGCACTTAAAAATCTGGAAAATCCCCTGGCAAGTAGTGAGGATAGTGAAGTTACTACTGAACAGCCTAAAGAAAGTTCTATCACTGTCAGGCAGGCTTTCAGAAAAGATGAAGTGATCTGCATGGTCTGTCACAAAGGCGGATTCAAGACTCTTAAAAAGCACCTGTCAACAGCTCACCAACTGACACCAGGTCAATACCGGAAGCAGTTCGGCATAAAAAGCAGTCAGAAACTGGCAGCAAAGAATTTCTCTGATGCAAGAAGAAAAGCCGCAGAAGAGCGCGGGATGACGGATATTCTGGCAAAAGCCAGGGAGAAGAGGATGTCGAATCTTAAAAGCGGCAAGCCGGCAGCTGCAAAACCGGCAGCAAAGCCTGCCAAATCGCCCCGGGCGGCCCAAGGAGCAGGCAGGCCCAAAAAGGTTTCGAAATAGACTTCGGGCGGATAATCAAAATGAAAAGACCCGATCAGATCGGGTCTTTTCATTTCTACGGCCGGCATGATTCTGTGATATGGGCCAGGATGGCCTTACGTTAGCAGCCTTGCAAAATCGGCTATGAGATCGTCAGCATCCTCAAGTCCGACGGAGAACCTTACCAGGGTATCGCTGATCCCTCTGGCAGTCCTTTCCGAAGAAGGCATCGCAGCATGCGACATCCTGGCGGGATAAGAGATTATGCTCTCGACGCCCCCGAGGCTCACGGCAAAAGCGGACAGTTCGACCCCTTCCAGCACTTTCTTGGTGAGCGGGTAATCCTCCAGTTCGAATGAAAGAACGGCTCCGGGTCCGGATGTCTGCGACCGGTGGGTTTCATAACCGGGATGACTCTTCAGTCCCGGATAGAGGACCCTTTTGACCTTCGGATTGACTGAAAGCCATTCGGCAATCCTGACCGCACTCCTCTGGCTCTCCTCCATCCTTATCTTCAGCGTCTTAAGACCCCGCAACGTCAGCCAGCAGTCCTGCGGTCCCAGTATCGCACCAAAGGCATTCTGGACAAAGCGGATACGATGAGCGAGTTTCTCGTCATTAACCACGGCAAAACCGCAGACAACATCGCTGTGACCGTTCAGGAACTTGGTGCCGCTATGCAGGACGATGTCGCAGCCGAGCTCCAGAGGCCTTTGAAGGTACGGAGTCATGAACGTGCTGTCCACAATCGTCAAAAGGCCCCGATCTTTGGCAATCCTGGCAGCTCCGCGAAGATCCGTGATCTTTAACAGGGGATTGGACGGTGTTTCAAGATAGATCGCCTTTGTTGCAGGGATGATTGCATCTTCTATGGCATCGAGGTCGGTGGCATCGACAAAGGTGACCTTGAGCCCCCACTGGCTGAAAAGCTTCGTCATTGCCCTGAATGCACCGCCGTACACGTCCTCGCAGACGACCAGATGGTCTCCCGGAGCAAAAAGCATCAATGTCGAGGAGATGGCCGCCATTCCGGAGCCGAAGGCATATGCGTGGCTTCCCCCCTCCAGGGAGGCGACAGCTTCTTCGAGCGCCTCTCTGGTCGGATTCCCGGAGCGCGAATAGTCGTATTTCCCGAAATGGTCGACCGATTTCTGGGCAAAAGTAGAGGTCTGGCTGACAGGGATCGACAGAGCACCTGTTGCCGGGTCTATCGAATGGCTCCCGTGGATGAGTCGGGTAGCAAATTTCATGCTATGCCTCCGTTGCAAATGCATTTTGTAAATCGGCGATGAGATCATCAGCGTCCTCAATCCCGACCGACAACCTCAACAAGCGGTTGTTTATTCCGAGCAGCTCACGTTTTTCCGACTCTATGTCCGCATGGGTCTGAACGGCAGGAAAGGTGATCAGGGTCTCCACTCCGCCAAGGCTCTCGGCAAAAGAGATCAGCTCTGTTTTCAGGAGCAGCTTCTCGACCAGTTCAGGGCTGTTCACCTCGAAGGCGATCATCGCACCGAAGCCGCGCCCCTGCTCCTTCATCAG
>Ga0134124_10000411_pt1 | contig 36709 bp, 30 predicted proteins | sample KB304_FD_96880 | JGI IMG/M metagenome (GOLD analysis project Ga0134124, IMG submission 96880) | Terrestrial soil microbial communities without Nitrogen fertilizer from Kellogg Biological Station, Michigan, USA - KB3-0-4 | ecosystem: Environmental > Terrestrial > Soil > Unclassified ... | reverse complement strand
GTCATGGTCGGGCTGGGCACCATCTTCATTGCTGTGATGGTTTTGTCTGCTCTGCTCTGCTCTGCTCTGCTCTGCTCTGCTCTGCTCTGGCGCGGCAAGCTGTATGCCTTCCGCCCGATGCTCTGGCTTCTCATGCTTTGCGTTCCGCTTCCCTACATCGCCAACACCGCCGGCTGGATGACCGCCGAGCTTGGCCGGCAACCGTGGCTGATCTACGGCCTGATGCGCACCGCCATGGCATCTCGCCACGCGTAGCCGCCGGGAACGCCTGGTTCACTCTGATCGGGTTCATGGGCCTTTATATGGTGCTCGGTATTCTCTGGCTCTTTCTGATCTATCGCGAAATTGAACTTGGGCCTGATCCCGACAAAGGATCATCGCGGAGAGAAGACGCCGTCGCCATCGCAGCCGACTGAGGAGCACGCGTACATGGGCACAGTCTGGTTTTGTCTCGTCGCCATTATGATTGCCGTTTACGTTCTCCTCGACGGCTTCGACCTCGGCGCCGGCGCCATTCATCTACTGGTGGCGAAAACCGATGACGAGCGCCGACAGGTCCTCGCCAGCATTGGGCCTGTTTGGGACGGCAACGAAGTCTGGATACTGGCAGCCGACGGAACCCTCTATTTCGCCTTCCCCGCGCTCTACGTGAGTGGCTTCTACCTTCCGCTGATGATCGTGCTGTGGCTATTGATTCTACGCGGCACATCGATTGAATTTCGCAACCACCTTCACAGCGCAGTATGGGAACCTCTGTGGGATTTTCTGTTCTGTGCCTCCAGCCTGCTGCTCGCCGTTTTCTTCGGCGCCGCGCTCGCCAACGTGGTTCGCGGAGTTCCATTAGACTCCTCCGGCTATTTCTTCGAACCCCTGTGGACCAACTTCGCCCTCGGCGAAGAAACCGGCATTCTCGACTGGTACCCTATTTTGGTCGGTGTCCTCGCCCTGATGGCACATATGATGCACGGCGCGCTGTGGGTTCACCTCAAGACCACCGGGCGCGTTGCCGACCGTTGCGCGCAAATCACCCGCCGAATCTGGTGGGTCGTGGTTGCCTTTAACTGCGCTGGTTACCGCAGTTACCTTCAAAATTCAGCCACAGGTAAGGGAAAATCTCGCCACGTATCCGTGGGGCCTTGTTTTCCCTTTCCTTGCAATTGCGGGACTCGCCGGCATCCAATTCGAGGTCATCAAGCGTGACGAGCGCAAAGCCTTTTTTGCATCCTGTGCGTATCTGACCGGCATGCTCGCTAGTGTCGTCTTCGGGCTTTACCCCATGGTGCTGCCCGCCCGCAATCCCATTTACTCGCTTACCGTCGCGGGCGCGAAAGCCTCGGACTATGGGCTGAAAGTAGGCCTGATTTGGTGGTTCCTCGGCATCATCCTCGCCACTGGTTATTTCATCTACGTCTACCGCAACTTCGCCGGGAAAGTGTCGGTTGGAAAAGATGGACACGGGCACGCCTGAGGACGTTGACGCCGGGGAGTCCTCAGGGTAGCGTTGAGTTTCATCATGAACTGCCGCCGCCGAAAACTCGCGCCGCTCACTGTCGCCGCGCTTACTATCCTCGCGATGCTCCTGGCGCCTCTCTGCGGAACCCTATGCAGCGCCCCCACTCATTGCGCACCGCCAAGCGCAATCGGGCACGCTGACGCCGAGGATTGCCAGCACTTCGCAATTTCCGCCGAAAGCAGTGCTGCCAATTTGTCTCCCATCGGTGCGACGAACTGCGCCCAGCCGGAAACCGTCGCGATTCTGCTCGACGCTGCGAAAAAACAACTATCCCCGGCCGGCCTACTTTTTGCTGCACAATCGGTCGCGACAACCGCAAAGAACGCCCTTTCGTTCGCCTACGACGCAGCTGACGCGCCTCTCGCGGAAACCCGGGCAACTCTCCTCAAATCAGCAATCTCCGCAAGCACCGTCCTTCGAACCTGATCCCCTCCGGCACTCTCGCCATCTGTAGCCGTCTACCTTTAACTTGAACTTCGCAGGGGCAGCAGACTGCATCTACCATGGCTCCGGCAACGACTAATGACTACGACCGGCCCTAGCCCATCAGTCTCTAAACGTACGACTCCTAAATCTCCGCGAGGCAAGAAATGAATATCATCAATTCCCGTCGCAAATTCTTCCAGGACGCCGCCATCCTCGGTGTAGGTTTCTTCGGCGCAGGAACCAGTCGCAGCCTGTCAGCACAGGAAAGTCGAAGCGCCACCGCCTATGCCGCGCGTCCTCACCATGATCCCGCCTCCCACAAGTCCGATCCCTCACCTTTGCCCGGCCCTCCGATGATCACCCCCGACGTCCCTGATCTCCCTCACCACCTCGATGGCGCTGTAAAAGTCTTCCGCCTCACTGCGGAACCCGTTCGCCGCAAGATCGCGCCCTTCAAAACCATCGACGCGTGGGGTTACAACGGCACCTGCCCTGGCCCCACAATCCAAATCCAGCAAGGTGATCGCATCCGCATCATCTTTGAAAATCGATTGCCTGAATCTACTTCCATCCATTGGCATGGCCTGGAAATCCCCATTGAGCAAGACGGTGCTCCGTGGATCAGCCAGAAGCCGGTCCCGCCTGGCGGAACATTTACCTACGAATTCACCGTCCACCAGGAAGGCACCTTCTTCTATCACGCACACGGCGCCATGCAGGAGATGATCGGCCAGATCGGTTTGCTTATTGCTCATCCGGCCATTCCCTACAAGCCCCGCGCCGATCACGATTTCGGAATCATCCTGCAGGAGTGGGCCGTTCTGCCGAGCAATACCGTGCCAAATACCGCAAACATGGAGTTCAACTGGCTCACTTTCAACGGCCGGTCCGCTCCAGCAATCACGCCAATGGTCGTTCGCCAGGGCAGCCGCGTCCGCATTCGCATCGTGAACATCGGCATGGATCATCACCCCATCCATCTTCACGGCCATCAATTCGTCATGACCGGCACCGAGGGGGGGCGCGCTCCTGAATCCACCTGGTATCCGATGAACACTATCCTGGTCGGCGTCGCGCAAGCGCGCGTCGTCGAATTCGACGCAAAATATCCCGGCGACTGGATGCTCCACTGCCATCTGCCCCACCACATGATGAACAACATGATGGACCTGCTCCGCGATCGCCAGATCGAGACCGCCGATCAAGCCGACCCGAAAGCGCTCAGCCAAATGCAAACGCTGGCGAACACAGTCGGCTTCGAACACGTCCACCACTCCCCGATTGCCGAAAACGCCAACGAAGTCAAAGGATTCCCGCAGGACGCCTTCATGGAAATGGGCATGGACGAAGTCGTCGCCAAACCCGAAACTCACGGCCTCCCTGCCAACTGGAGCGCTGGCATGATGGGCATGATGACGCTGATTCGCGTGCTCCCCGACGACAAATTCAACGAAATGACGCGCCGCAAAAATTCCAACATGCTCGAGGAGCCGCCCCAACATGAACATCACCACAACTCCTGATCCCCTCCCACACTCCCATGCCGCCACTAGTGACACAGCCATTTCTGGCTGTGCCCGCGACGTCCACTCCGCGCTCTCATTCGATCTGCAACCAGGAAGTTCGCTCCGCCTGCATCGTAGGGGCAGCGCTTGCCCCGGCCGGCGCCCAATTCAATTATTGCGACTCCGCTCGGCACAATTTTTCTTTCCACTCTGTCTCGTCTTCGCGCCAATCTCACGCGCCCAACAACCGATGCAAATGCCCCCCTCCCAACAACAAACCGGCGAACACCACCACGGCAACATTTCGCCGGTCGAACCCCACTACCCTCAAATGGGCCGCGCCCAATCCGCTGCCCAATCCCAACTCCCCTCCCTCGAGCAATTCCAAAATCTCGCGCGCGAACACAATCCCACTCTCAAACAAGCCGAAGCCGAAATCCGCGCCGCCAACGCCCGCCGCCAACAAGCCGGCCTCTACCCCAATCCCACCGTTGGCTACACGGGTGACGAAATCCGCGGCGGCTCGGTCGGCGGCGGCAAACAAGGCTTCTTCGTCGAGCAAACCATCATCACCGCGGGCAAACTCCGCCTCGCGAAACACGTTCTCGGCCACGAAACACAACTCGCCACCATCGAAGCCGAAGAGCAGCGCATCCGTGTCGAAAGCGCCGTGAAAATGGCCTTCATTCGTGTCCTTGCCGCGCAGGAACTTCTCGACACCCGCCGCGACCTCTACAAAATCTCGCAAGACCGCGCCGACACCGAACGCCGCCTGTTCAACACCGGCCAGGCCGACCAAACCGAAGTCCTCGACGCCGAAGTCGAAGCCCAGCGTATGCGCATCGCCGCGCGCATGCAGGAAAACACCCTGCGCGAAGAGTGGCGCTCGCTCTGCGCCGTAGTCGGTCAACCCGACATGCCTCCCGTCACCGTTACTGGGGACCTGGAAAAGGACTGGCCGCAGCTCAACGAAGAAGAAACTGTCGAGGCCATCGCCAAACAGAGCCCCGCCGTCCGCATTGCGGATTCAAACGCCGCTCGGGCTGAAGCGTCACTCGCACGCGCCCGGCGCGAGTCTATTCCGGACATCACCGTCCGCGGCGGCATGGAGTACAACAACGAGCTTCTCGATTCCGTTCCCTTTCCCAAAGGCTGGGAAGGCATCGCCGAACTGAAAGTGGAACTTCCTGTTTTCAACCGCAATCAAGGTAATGTCGCCGCCGCGTTGGCCGACATTGATCGCGCCCAGCACGAAAAAACGCGCATCGCACTCACATTGCGCGATCGCGCCGCTTCCGCCGTCGACCAATATGCCAACGCTCGCCTCATGGCCGTCGAATTCCGAGATGAAATGCTCCCTCGTGCCAAAAAATCCTACGGACTGATGGTCGAAAAATACGGCCTGATGCTGGCGAGCTATCCGCGCGTCCTCGAATCACAGAAAAAACTCTTCGAACTCCAGGCTGAGTACATCGCCGCCCTCGAAGGCGTCTGGACGAATGGCATCGCTCTGCAAGGCTATCTGCTCACGGACGGCCTCGAAGCTCCGGCGCGCCCCGGCGAGGTTGATCGCCCGATCCGCGAAACCAACGTGCCCATGCCCGAACGCACGATGTCCCCCGGCGAATCCATGCCCAGACCGTAGCCGAAGCGCCCCCGCAATAGGCGGGTCAGGTTGTTAGCACGATTCCACTCAGATTCTGGCAATAATGAGGCGGTTTGTGGCCATCCGAGGATGATGGGCAGCAGTTCGGAAATCGGAGAATCGTTCCAAGAAAAAAAGGCCCCGGCTTGGGATCCGGGCCCCAGGGGCCCGTTTCGTTGCCGGTGTCGTTTTCACACCAGCGCGTGGGGTTATCCATCCGGTTCTCTCGTCAATTTCGAGTACGAAGAAGCTCAACGACGTATATTTCCGGCGGCAAAGGCCGAGAAAAGGGCAAGGTTAAGCGTTTTTTGCGGTGTTCCCTGTATTGTGGCGATCGATTCATCCGACATACCCTCAGCAGGTCTATCAAATCCTAATGGGGGCCGCTGTGGATTTCATTATCCCGTGGCCCCTGTCCATCTCAGCGAGATGATGAGAGCACTTTGGTAAAGACGATGAAGGGGTGTCCCCGTGCTAAAAACTGGACTCATTTGCACCCACTGTCGGGACGTATCTGACGTGATTACACCTCACAACGGCGGCACTCTTCTCGCGAACACATCGATGGGGCAATCAATCATCGCGCTCCACAGGCGTTGTGAACACGCTTGGGCAGACAAGCACCCCTACCGAACACTGATCCCGCTCAAGAAGATGCATCGATGGGACGGAGTAAATCTATCCAGCCGCTCAGTGCACTAATTTTGAGTGAATAGCTTCGCGCAAACCACCTTATTTCGCGATTAAATTTGCAGATTTTGAGGGAAGGACTGTATGTCGTCTGATTCGGATGCTGGTTCAATCGTGTTCCCTCGCCTGCCTTTAGCAAAGTCAGGACCGGCATGAATATTGAGGAAACGGTCGAACAAATCCTTGCTGAGTTTGAGAAGGATAAGAACGCAGCGAATTACATTTGGGGGCAAGCATACGAGAGAGCATTGACGGAGATCGACGCTTCGCTAAAGGCAAGGAGTGTCGCATTCGCTCACACCGTCCTATACGGTCGTCGTCTACAATTGCGGGAATCCCCAGATAGTTTAGAGGCCAAGCAGGAAACGGTAGCTTTGGACGTAGCTATACAGCGCTTACGGAGTTTATCCTGGCCTTCATCTTCGGCAGGGTATTCGCTAGTTGCTTCAAAATAAGTAGTCCCACTCAACACCTGAGCATTCTCCGCTGCGTACACGCCAGAGTTCCGTAGCGTAAGGTGTTCGTGTCTCGCTTCCGGCGTCTGATTCGGCCATCGTGCCTACTCTGAAAGTCAGATTGTTTCGCCAACGCTGCCCATCGAGGTGAGACATGGTAACCGCTCTCACAGCGACCGCAATTATTCTCGGCCTCGGTTTGATCTTATATTTGGTTCGTATTCGGCAGCGGGCACAGCCGATTTTTGCCAAGCTGGTCGAATGGCTCTAATACTATTTCTTGTTCTGGCGCTGATTGTCGTCGGTTTGTGCGTCCTGTTTGTGAACTGCAGCATCGAACCGAGGTAGTTGGCGCGGGATCCTACATGGCGAGATGGATGCTGGTTTGCCCTCATTGCTTCCACCGATTCGAGTACAGCAAGGTCGACCCGCGCATAGTTGAGCAGGCGCGTAGAGATCCGTTTAAGGTTGTCCCTAAACCGAGACTTAGGAACGGCGAAACAAAGAAATGTCCGGGTTGCGGCAAGGAATCGGTCTATCGCGGTTTCGACCTGATCTACAGCGGAGACGAAACAGTGCTGGGTGCCGCTGGCAGCGACTAGGCCCTAGGGTGTATTACAGCTTTCAGTCTATCGACTGCGTGCTAACGCAGCGGCTAATCTGCTGGCTCCGAGGTTCTTAGCGGTACCTCAAAGAGAGAGAGGGCCATTCTTTGCTTCCGAGGCGTGATGGCCCTATTTCTTTTGCTGCTGCCGTAATCTAAAGTGCTATCAGATTCACCCGATTGCTTTCTGCGAATTAGTTCTAGTCTCGGGTCAATTACCTGACTATGCCTTTCGCTTGGGCGAGGTTATCCGCGTCCACAGCGCAGGTGGCTCCGCTTTTTTTATCGCCCCACCTGACAACTCGTTCTGTTCCGAGAGCTTGAAGTTCAACCACCCACGAAGGGTCCTAGCTCTAAAGAAGTTGACATGCACAACCCGCGAGCCTAGATTGACCATCACCAGGTTGGAATGGAGGGGCAGATGGACGGTCCCACGTTCGAAGTGTTTTCTGGGTCCCTAATCAAAGATGCCACATGGCTAGAATCCGTTGATGGTCTTGGCGCGGCTACGCAGCGAATGTTTCAGTTTTCAGCAATTCGCCCTGGACCTTACTTTGTTTTCGACTGCAAAAAACGCAAAGTTCTCGCCTCAACTGATACATCGCCAAAGTGCAAGCCGCCAACTCGCACATCCAAAAAGAAACCAGCTATAGACAACGTAGCCTAGCCCTCGCGTCGCGAAGGGTCCTGGCTAGCCGGCCATGGTGTGGCCTCTTCGTTTTACCGTTCGCGTCGCCAACGGCCGACTGGATTAAAAACTACATTCGAGCGAGCGTCTTGCACTGGCGACCCATTCTCGTCGGTCATAATCCCTGCCTGGAACATATTTGCCGCCGAGAGAATGTCCGGTAACGGCAGCGTTAATCCGACAGGAATGCCGGTCATTACGAGGATTGAGGGGAAGAATGAAGAGACGCGGAAAGAGTTATGAGCGAGACCGGGCTATTCGGTGACGCGAATGAACTCGCGCCACGAAGTTTTGTCGTTGATGAGCAGATCGATGCGATAGATGCCGGGAGACATCAGGCCGACCGGAAGTTCCCAACTGGTTGACGCGTACCTGCCCGGCGCTAGGGAAACCTCCTGGAGCTTTGAAGTGCTGATCATTTTGTTGTCCGCCGTGAAAAGCCTCAAGTTGCAAGCGAATTTTTGCTTCATGGAGGTCTGCCAATTTACATAAACAGCGGCCTTGGCATCGCGCTTGGAGAAAATCTGTTTTGAATCTCGTGGAAGGGGAAAGCTGCCTGAATCTTTGCCGATCGCACTGGTAACGGACATGTACTGAATAGAGTTGGACTTGATGACCAGGGGCGCGAACTCTCCGCGGTTGGCGAACTCGGCAAGCGAAGTGGGCGGCGCGTTTGACGGCAGATCCGGGAGCAGAGATAGCGGAACGGCGAGACCCGTCGTCTCCCAATCAGGCGTCGTGAAGGAAGAACCCGGCTCACTCAAAAGACCGAGAATCCGAATTGGATTTGAGGAAGGAACAATACTTCCGCCCATGATGCCGACATAGCTTCCAAATTCATCCAACAGCGCGCCACCCACTGATTGAGCGCTGACTCCTGATGCCACCAGGAGCCGCGCGCCGGCTCGAGGAAACGAATTTGTGCCCGTGACTGAGCCGTCGGTTAGCTTCGATCCGACAGGGCCCCATTCGAGAAATGCGCAGTGATCGCCGACGTTCGGAGCTCCGTTGCCACCACGTCTTAGGAAAAACTTTGGAGCCGCATCCACTTTGAGAACCGCCCAGTCCTGCCAACGATTCCAGGCAAGGACCCGGTCGGTCTGCATTTGCGTACCGGAAGTCGAAATACGAAGGGAAGCGGCACCATCGATGCTTTCGAATGATGTAAGCACTTGTCCATCGCCGACCCAGAAACCCGTCGACTTTTGTATCGCTGTCCCATCCGGTGTCAACTTTTCAATGATCACGGTCGCGTCTAACGCTTTCCGATATAGATCAGCCAAGCTGAGCGGCTGCAGACGTGGTGGAGCGTGGGCCACCGGTGAGCCTGTGACGACAAAAGCAAGGTTTCCCGCTGGTTCGCCATCAATCCGAGTTTCGAGGTTCCATTCGCCGGACGGAGTTCCTTCCGAAAGAAGCATCGTCCAATAGCCAGAGAAGCGAGGCGATTTTGCCTCGTAGCGAAAGTCAGAAATCAGGACAATCTTACCCTCAGGACCTTTCCAGAGGCCCTCGAAGTGATGCGGGCCAAGAGGGCCTTCCCATTCGAAATAGACGATAACTTTCGAATCCTTGCCGGCGTCAAAGAGGCTTCGAGCATCGTCCATCAGGAATTTGTCGTGAAAAACGAAATGACCTGGGCGCAGTATTTCGACGGAGGATTTGCGGGACCGGTGGCGAGGATCTTCGATGTGCATTCTATTCCCCACACGTTTACGATTGACGCGGATGGAGTGTTGCAGGACGAACAGATCGGGGACGGATCGATCGACGGAAAGTTGAAGAAACTAATAGCGCGGGCAAAGGAAATACAGGCGATGATCACGTTGAGAGCTGCCACGACGAGTGGGTACTGAATGATCTCTGTTGGTCGTTCGTCTAAAGTTCGAACGGCATGGTGTGCCTTTTATTCACACCGACAAACCTTCTCGGAGCCATTCGACGCCTGTGCCCGATTAGTCGTGCCGGCTCAACCGGTCGACGCAACACTTTCTTGAAGTCTATTCGCAGGAGTTTGAAATCCTAGAGTTTTTCTTGGACGCTGATTTAGCCGCAGCGCTACTTTGTCCAGATCCGCTTGCGTATAGCCAGACAGGTCCGTTCCCCTAGGGAAGTATTGTCGTAATAACCCATGTGTGTTTTCGTTCGAGCCGCGCTGCCAGGGACTCTGCGGATCGCAGAAATAGACTTTCACATCCGTCGCCACGGCAAAGTCTTATGCTTGGCCATCTCCAGTCCGCGGTCCCGCGTCAGCGAGCGTTTCAGAGTAGCGGGGAGTTTGCGAACATGCAGACTCAATGCGGCAAGCAAGTCGCCCAACTAATCACCGGTCGGGGTCACTACCCTCACTCGAAGTCTCTTTTGCGGATGAACTGCCAAGCATAAAACCCGGAGTGGAACTAAACCTCATTCTCTTGAACTCCGCCGATGATTTTTCAGAAATTTGAGCGTCAAGAAGAAAGAACCCTAGCGCCGACACTAACTGTCATCTCAAGCGGCGAACCCCATTCGACTGCAATTACATACCAGCCTGCCCCACTTAGCGAGGCACATTCTGCAGCCTCAATCAGAGTCTGATGAGCATGACAACAGCGGCGCGTGCAAAAGCTATCGGTAAAGGCCGCTTCGTAGTGGTCGTTAAGGTTTGCATAGCGATGCCGCAACTCGATCATGATCTGCACGAGTAGCGGGTTTTCAGCAATGGAGGCGTTTAGCACGGATGAATACCCACGCTCCACCTAAGGTTGTCGGACTTTATGGGTGTTTGGATTTCCTCGCCTCGGAAAGAGTTCCTTGCTTGGAATGACAACCAAGCGCCGCCCCACGCAAGATCCGCCTGCTCGATCCTGTCGCGAACAACAAGCTTATATCCTAACCTACGCGTGCCCACGTTTTGCCCGATCCTGCCCCGTCAGCATAGCGGGCCCCTGTACAATCGAGCCCGATGCTCTCGCCAAAAATCGAAGCCAAAATCATTGAGCCGATGGAATGCCTTGCCGTAAGCAAAATTGCCAGAAGGCTCGCGATGGCTCTGGGAATTGAAGCTGGATGGCTATCGAGCAATCGGCGTGAAGTCCGCTGACCGAGTCCGGCTGTATTCGCGCAACTCGAAGCTATTCGATAAGAAGTTCGCCTATATCGCCGATGCCTTGACCGAACTGCCGGATGATACAACCGTGGATGGAGAGATCGTCGCACTGGACGACGATGGCAGACCTAGCTTCAACTTGCTCCAGAACTTCGTGAGCGAGACTGGGCGAGTCCGATATTTCGTTTTCGACCTCCTGTAATTCCAGGATGCGGGCCACCTGCGGCATTCCAAGTTTGCGGGCCTCGCGATAATGATTCAAGTTTTGTGATTCGGCTCGTTGGTTGCGTTCGCTGGTGGACTTTTACTGCTGGTAGCCTCCTTCTAACGCCGTTGCTCTATTAATGTCAACTCTTTTAGTAAGGCTTAGCGCCGAACCTGATCGACAGCGTTAGAGTCGGCAAGTTGAGGAGACTCGAGATGAAAGCATTTGAGTTTAGAATCTAACAAGGCTTCCTCCGCACTAGCGAAGGTCAGACAAACGTGTCTCTAGTGTTCTGGCTCGTTTTCGCGCGCGGGCCTCAACTGTCGTTCGGCGGTCTTCTTAGCGCCTTTTGCTGCTCGGCCAGCAAGCTGAGTATCTCGCCTATGATCTCCCTCACCCTTTCGGCGTCCTGCTCTCTCGTAGCCTGGCTACACAGCTCCCTCAGACGGTCTTCGGATTTACCCATAGGATACCCCGCTCTGGAAGTTCGATGCGTGAGGCAAAAAAAGAGACGCTCGAAATTCGTACCCGTCGACTCTCTTTAGTAAGTAGACATCGCCCCGGGCTCGCACGTGCTGGTGCGATGACTCTCACTTCATGTGGCTGGTCTTGTCGCTGCTGTCCTAGTGCTAACGCCGAAGCAAGCTTGATCGTCGTAGGAGGTTGATGGTCGTGGAAGATTCCGGGACTGGAGGCATCGTCGGTGGCGCGATGTCGATTGGATTCCCTTCAGTGTCGAACAAAGTCACCGATTTCGGCGGACCGAAGGTGGGTGGTGCAGTCGCCTCCGAATTCGCTACCATCGTTGCATTGTCGGGGAGGTCGAGCTGACGCTTGACGCCTTGGACGACTGCGCGGGAGGTCAGCGGGCCACCTTGGCCGGAGAGTTCCTGGACGCGTTCGTTGGTCCAGGTGGTGGGACGACCTTCGGAATCGAAGGGGTGCCCGGCGTCACGATCACGGGAGCGGGCCGTGTCGGCTGAGACACTGACAACTTCCCCCGCTTCGCAGCGAGCGCGCTCATATCCACCTGCGGGCCAGTTGGTGAGGTTGCCGAGGTGGAGGGCGCGTGGAGAGGATCGGGTGTGTCGCTCGGGGAGCCGCAGTTTACGTCCATGATGAAACCATTCGGCGGGCGCATTTGGAGGCGGTCAAAGCCTCGCGCGTCCGGCACTTCGTCCCCCACAGCATCCGGCATACTTTCATGACGCGGCTAGGTGAGTCCGGCTGTGACGTCTGGACGTTAGCTCGAGTTGCAGGGCATGCCTCTATAAAGGTCTCATCTCACTACGTGCATCCCTCGCAAGACGCCGCGCAGACAGCGATATTACGCCTCGGTACAAGTCTCCAGGTGGGCACAAAACTAGGCACAACCGAAAATCAGCAGCAATCGATTCCAGCAATTCCTGATCAAGTTGATGGTCGAACGGAAGCACCCGCCGCGGTCTAACCAGTCGTAACTTGCTATCATATAATGAAATAATAGGGCCCGGCTTGGGATCCGGGGCCCCGAAGGACGCGTTTCGTTGCCGGTGTCGTTTTCACACCAGCGCGTGGGTCATCCATCCTAGCTTCCCTCTCAGAAGCAGAAAGCCCCATCCCCCCTCGCTTCGTCACTCCTCTTACGAACCGCCAGTTGAAACGCCACGCCTTTGCCTAATGCAACCAGCACGCCAACTCTCCGCCACCGCGAGATCAGAACTTAAACGTACTAAAATCAACTATTTATAACCGACTGCTCCTTGCCCTGCCTCGTCCGGATTTGCCTCCAGGATTCACTTCGGAACGAAGTCTAATTTGAGGGGGGCTGGGCCTCTTTCTGATCCTGAATGCCTACGGAGTTGGTCCTATTACCCAAGTAACAGTCTTGCTTAGACACCCGGCTCCATAGGTTTTTTTTTACGACCGGCGCAGACTCGCGTCATGGGCCCTTCCTTCTCCAGCTGCAACCCCAGAACAAAGCTGGGTCGCACCCTGGTTTTGACCCTGGCTTGCCTCTTTGGCTCCTACGGAATCCACGCCGACAGCCCAGCCGGCTTCTCGCGCAAGGCCCCAACTACCTGCTACTGCCGTTGCGCCGTTTCTCAAGCCCAAAGCGGATGCGCCAAGATGTGTGAAACGGCGCGATACGCTTCCCGATGGTGGGCGACGTCTTGCGCCAAGCCACGCCGTAAGCCGAATACCAACCCGTCTAAGGCTGGTCCGCGTATGCCGCACCCTAGTCGCGCCGAACACGCCCGACTGGAGGCCCAGCCGCAACCTACTGACGGATCTTCCCGCAGGCGGCTTAGCCGCTAATTTCAAAGAACCCCACACCTGCACGTCGAGCCATCGGCAGGGGATTCATTATCCGGGACTTACTCCTTGGCTCTGACGAGGCGCTCATTATCCCGCCCGAACCGGGGCTACCGAGTGGTTGTCGTTGGCTCTAGTTGCGGTTTCCCCTAGGAGTTTGCTCAAGATCTCAGGTATCTCGAAGACCGCTTGATTGTTCAGTGCCGCGACGTTTGCCTTGAACTTAGCGAGCTTGCCGGGTTCCATCATTTGCTCGACGCCACTTACCACTTGGCGGAAGCTCTTGAGCACGATGCCGACTTGCTTCTCCACGACCCATTCGGCGTTGTAACGCTCCTGGGGGAGCGTCCAGGCGTTGCACTCGATCAGCACCGGTAGTTTGCGAACCATAGCTTCGGCAATGCTGCCGGGTCCCGGTTTGCCGATCAGAAAATCCGCCGCGCGCATTAACCGATGCACTTCCTTGGTAAAGCCCATCACGTGGACCGGCATGCTCCACTTTTTCGCTTGGAGCTTGGCGGCCAGTTCCTCGTTGCGCCCACAGATCAGGATGAGCTGAACCGGGGCCTTGGCGTCGTCCAGCTGCTGGGTAATTTCATACATCACCCTGGAGCCGTGTCCACCAAAGAGCACGATGGCTGTGGTGATATCGGGCTTCAAACCGAGCTCGGAGCGAATCGCCAGAGGATCGGTGTTGTCGGGCGCGTAAAAATCCGGACGCAGGATCATCCCGGAGGTGCGAAAGATGTGAGAGTCGTCATGCCCTAAGGCTCGCGCCTGCTCAGCTGCCCGCTCCGTACCGGCGATGACGTGCTGATCCGGGATTGACTCAATCCAGAAGTGCGGCGGGTAGTCTGCCAAGTCCGTGATGATGGTGACGAAGGGGCGGCCAGGATAGGCTCTGGTCCAGCTTTCGGCAATCTCCCGATTAAAGTGTGGGATCACGGAAATCAGCAGATCGGCGGGATTTTCGCGCCAGAATTTCTCCAGCAGCGTGACCATCGGGCCGTGAAACACGCGAATGGTGAACTGAAGAAGTCGCAGCAGATAGACCGCGCCCAAAGTCCAGCCATTTTGCAGCAACTTGTTGTACTGCTCCTGGATCCGAATCCCGGTCAGACGGCGCAACACGTCGAGCCGGTCGGTAAGTTCCTGAAACTGGACCAATTCGACCTTCCAGGGCCGCTGCTGCTGCTCGATAACGGCCTTGAGCGCCACTGCCGCGTTGCGATGACCGCCACCCGCATCGTGAAAGAGGATGTGCACTTTATTCATGGAGGAATTGTCACACACCGCCAAACTGCTCCACACAGAGCAAGGTGCATGCCATGTGGATAATGCCGCAAGCTATTTGTGTTCAATAAGTTCCATGAGCGCATTTATGGAGATTTCGCCGCTGTTTCACGGACTGTTCATATCTCTGCTTCACAATCGTTTCATGCGTTGCGACCTTCACGTTCATTCGACTGCATCGGGAATGTGCAACACGCCCGGTTTAAGCCGTGTGTGCCGGGAATCCTACAACGATCCCCTCGAAGTATACGACCGGCTTAAGCGACGGGGCATGTCCATCGTCACCATGACCGACCACGATTCCATCGACGCCCTTGAGGCCCTTCGCCGCTTTCCGGACTTCTTCCTTAGCGAGGAAGTGACCGCCCGAATGCCCAGTGGAACCGAAATGCACCTGGGCGTTTACGGCATTGCCGAACGCGACCACACGGAAATCCAGCGGCGCCGCAAAGATTTCATCGCTCTTTTGATGTATTTGACAGAGCGAAAGCTTTTCTTCAGCGTAAATCATGTGTTTTCAGGGCTTACCGGGCGTCGGGAAGGCGACGATTTCAGCTGGTTCGCGTCCTACGTGCCCGCCTTTGAGGTGCGCAACGGCCAGATGTGGCCGACCGCGAACGTCGCTGCCGAATGCCTGGCGAGGCGCTTGGGCAAGATTGGCGTGGCCGGGAGTGACGCGCACACGCTTTCGGGTGTGGGATTAACGTACACCGAAGTGCTGGGCGTCCGCACCGTCGATGAGTTCCTTGGGGGTTTGCGATCCGGCTCTGGAATCGTTCACGGGGTTGATGGCAGCCTGGCAAAACTCACGATCGACGTTTATCGGATCGCACTGGCGTTCTTCCGCGAAAAACCCTGGGCGCTGCCGGTATTGCCTCTAATCACGCTGATTCCTGCGATCACTGCGGGGCATTGGCTGAATGAGATTCGCTTCTGCCAGAAGTGGTCCGCCATTCTGGAAAGCGAAGGACGACGCCCACGGCTGCTGTGGAAACTGGACTCCGGCCTGGAGGCCAATCCGGCGAGCTGACAGCTCTGGCGACAGTCGGCGAGTCAAGTTTTGAGGAGGGGTCGCGATGGCTATCGCTCGCAACCTCTGGGGCCATATCGAGCGCCGCGACCATCGGGTGATGCGGCGGTTGAACCGTTGGCGCGCGCCGCGGTGGATTCGCTATTGGATGATTGCAGCCACCCGCATGGGTGACGGCTGGCTGTGGTACGGACTGGGCGCCATGCTGCTGATTTTCGGGGGCGCCTCCCGTTATGCTGCCGTTGCTGCCTCCGGTTCCGCCGCCATCGCCGGCGTTCTCGTCTTCAAGATTCTCAAGCTGCTTAGCCAACGCCCGCGGCCTTGCCAATACGAACCCCACTGCTGGTCCAAGGTGCTGCCTCCGGACAGATTTTCGTTTCCGTCGGGACATACCATGACCGCGTTTTCGATTGCGCTGGTCGTGAGTTACTTCTACCCTTCGCTCGAAGGTCCGCTGTTCTTCCTGGCGCTAAGTATCGCGGTTTCTCGCGTCGTGCTAGGAATGCATTTCCTCAGTGATGTGCTGGCAGGCGCTGTACTCGGTGTCGCGCTCGGCTGTGCCTCGATTACGGCCTTCGCTTCTTTTGGGTTGGCTTAGATTCGGGTAGCCCGAATTTCCGATCAAGTTTTTGGCAAACTGTCTGCCTACGTTCTGATGGGCGGGCAGGACAACGCTACCTTACAGCCTCCGCAGATCACCTGCATGAAGATGCGTTAGAGTGGCTTCGGGTGAGCTGCTAGCGCTTCCCGATAGATCGACAAATTTTTCTTGTCCACAATAACCGTTCCCGTGTCAACCCAGGCAGGCAGCGGAGCGGTCGGTGCAGTGCGCCAATCCTTGAACTCGTGCACCGCGTTGTGGTGCAGGTCATCAAGGAATTTCAATCCGTAGTACGCCATCACATACGGTTTCTGCGCGACAGTGGCGTTGATACCGCCACGCGAGATCCATTCCAGCGTTTCAGGGTCGCTGTCGAACGAAACTATGGCGATTTTTCCTTCCATGTCCACGCGGTGAAGCGCATCGGCAACTCCCGCACCACCGGAAGCTTCGAGACAGATCACTCCGTCGACCTTGGCCTTCTTGGAAAGCAAAGCGGAAATGCCGTCGTAGGCCTGACGTGAGTCGCCTTTATCGTCGATCGTTTGCGTTATTTTCAAACTAGGAGACTTTTGCAACGCATCATTTACCCCGCGAAGCCGCTCTTCGAGATTGAGCTGGCCCGGGATGGTGACCACCACCAATTGCCCCTGGCCTTTCAGGATCGTGGCCATTCGGCGCCCACTTTCCTGACCTGCGCGAAAATTGTCAGTGCCTACAAACAGTACGCGCTTCGATTCCGGCGCGTCGGAATCAATGGTGACTACCGGAGTGCCCTGCTGCACCGCCGCGTCGATTGGACCTTTGAACAGATCGGGCCGGCTGACGGAAACCATGATGCCCGCCGGATGCAGCGCCACCGCTTTCTGGAAAGACTCCACCTCTTCTTGCGGCGACATGGTCGTCGGGCCGTCCAATTCCGCTTTGACGCCCATGGCCTTCGCGGCATCGATCAAGCCAGCCTGGGCCTCCTGCCAATACGGCAAATTGATGTTGGCCGCGATGAAATAGAATTGTTCTTCTTTCTGGTGATACGGCTCCTGACACGCCAACAATGATGCAGTGACACCAACGCACAACAAAAACGAAAGCTTGCGAAGGGATTTCATCGAAGGTCTCCTTTGCTCATCGCCGGCCCGGAGATGAAAGTGGCCAAGAAACCGAAGCGAAACCCGGTTGTCTGGCGGGAAAGACTACCACAAGGAGCGCAAGAAGGACTATGATCTGACACTTTTTTGAAAATTCACGCGCCGGGATGATCGGACTATGTCGACGTTTCGTTTCTTAATTCAGGTCTCGCGGCCCGGGTTGTGGAGCACGACGGCGCTCTTTTATTTGATTCCGCTGGGGCATTGGACTGCATTTCGATCGCCAGAATTCTGGGCTGGCCTGTTTTATGTCCTTTTTCCGCTTGGTCTCGTGCTGTACGGCGTGAACGATATCGCGGACGCGGAAGCGGATCGTTACAACCCGCGCAAAGGCACTTTTTTGTTCGGATCCCAAGGCGCTACAGAACAACTGCGGGCCTTGCGGTGGCAGATCGCAGTCGTGCAACTCCCCTTTTTGATTTTGTTTTTGATTACGATCGGCCCACGGATTCTATGGTGGCTTGCGCTACTGCTAGTCGCTGTCGGGATCTACAACGCCCCAAGATTTAGATGGAAAGCCCGTCCGCCGCTCGACGTGTTGATTCAGGCCAGTTATTTGCTGATGTTCGTGCTCAGCAGCTGGCTGAATCGCGTTGCTCAATTGCCATGGCAGACGTTTGTGTTCGGCGCTCTATTCGCGATGCACTCACATCTGTTTGGTGAAGTGATGGACATCGCCCCGGACCGCATTGCGGGGCGGCGCACGACGGCGACGGTCATCGGCGCGGTGAACACGAAATTTCTAATCGGCGCGATCCTGGGCATCGAGGTGGCACTGGTCTTCTTCGCATTTCACACCGCACTGATCGCAGTTTTCCTTGGCATTGGTGCGCTGTGGTTCGTGATGGACGCAACCTTGCTGTGGAGAAACCATCCCTACAAGCCGCGCGAGATGCGCCTGTTCATGTGGGCGTGGAATGCGGCGTCCGTCGCCGTAATTTATTGGGATTGGGTCGCCGCTCCTCTCACGCGCGTGCTTGCCTGACAAACAACTGCTGATCGCACGTCAGGAGAGGCGCAAACCTTCTTGTCCACGAACTCATCTCACCTTCAGTACAAGCGATTCGCAAAGCCGTTTCAGAACTCCGACAGGCATACTCGTGAAAGCATTACGGCCACTCACATACGCTTCAGTTGCAGCTGTGTTCGTCGGTGCGTTAACGGTTCTTGCAAGCCCGTCGCGCGCCGATGACGTCGTGCGCAAAATGCATGGCTGCATCACGCTCGAGTGCGCGGCTTCCGGGCCAAAGACCTATTCCTTCGAACAGCCTCTTGACGATTCGCCGCAGCAGCCTTCAACCCAAACGGAGAGCTCGCCCAAGCCTGCGACAAATTCGGATCACGTCCGCGAAGGCGTTTGGCGCAAGTTGCCAGGCAATTTCGTCCACGATCAGAAGGATATGTGGGTGACCTACCCACGAAAGCTGGTGACTGGCCACTATCTGTTACCGACTGCATTGGTGGTGGGCGGAACAGCGGCTTTAATTGCCAGCGACCATCAGACCATGCCGTATTTTCGACAAACTGATTTTTTCCAGGACTCGGATCGCGCTCTGGGTAGCAAGGTTTCCGGAGGAATCATCGCCGCAGTTCCGGCTACATTTTATGTGGTCAGCTTGCTGCGGCACGATTCGTATGGGCAAGCGACCAGCTTGCTGGCGGGCGAAGCGGTGGTCGACGACACGATTCTGATGATCGTAACCAAGGCGATCGCAAGGCGGCAGCGGCCGACGGACATCCCGGTGAATGGAAATTATGCCCATACATTTTTCAAAAGCGATGCCGGGCCGCTAGGCAAGGGCAGCAGCTTTCCCTCGGGCCATGCGATGATGAGCTTCTCGATCGCCACAATTTTCGCGCACCGGTACCGCCAGCATCGCTGGTTGCCGTGGGTGGCTTACGGAGTCGCGACGGCCATCAGTTTTTCGCGCATCACCACCGGCGCGCATTTTCCGTCCGACGTATTGTTTGGGGCAGCGACGGGATTCGCGATCGCACGCTACTGCGTGCTGCACGGCCAATAAACGACGTCCGCAAATCGATAAGCGCAGCCAACCAGAAAAAGGGTAAGAGCGCAGCTTGTGGCTGCGCTCTCGACAAAGTATCCAACAGCAATCTTAGGCTTTTTGTGCTTGGCGGCGGAGGAATGTCGGCACGTCGAGATCGTCGACGGGTATTTCGTGAGTGACCTCGCGGACGTTCTGCTGAACCTGATGCACAACGTTTGGCGGCGGCTCGAGTGCCGCGACGGCAACCGGCTCGGACACTTCCGGTCCAGCTTTCCACGCCTTGGGCAGGAACGAGGGCTTTTCCTTAACCGTCTTCTTGTTGGCGTCCTTGAAGCCCGCGGCGATCACCGTGATCTTCACGTTGTCTTTCATCGCATCGTCCTGCACGGCGCCAAAAATAATGTTGGCGTTTTCATGCGCGGCCTTCTGAATGACCGAAGAGGCTTCATGGACCTCGTGCAGCGTGAGGCTGGAGCTGCCAGAAATGTTGATCAGGATGCCCTGCGCGCCCTGGATGGAATTGTCTTCGAGCAACGGACTGGCGATGGCGCGGTTGGCGGCATCGACGGCCCGGCTGGTGCCGCTAGCGACCGCGGTACCCATCACGGCGTAGCCCTGTCCGTGCATGATGGCTTTCACATCGGCAAAGTCGCGATTGATGATGCCCGGCACGGTGATAATGTCGGAAATCCCCTGCACCGCCTGGCGCAGAATATCGTCCGCAATGCGGAACGCGTCGAAGAAGCTGGTGCCGCGCTCGACGGTTTCCATCAGGCGCTCGTTGGGAATGACGATGACGGTGTCGACAGCACCGATCAGTTCCTGCAGTGCCTGTTCGGCCTGCATCATGCGCCGGCGGCCTTCGAAGGCGAAGGGTTTCGTGACCACTGCTACGCTCAAGGCACCGAGCTCGCTGGCCAGCGATGCAACGACGGGCGCTGCGCCGCTGCCGGTGCCGCCGCCGAGTCCGGCAGTGATGAAAATCATGTCCGAGCCTTCGAGCGACTCGATGATCTTTTCGGTGTCCTCGAGAGCCGCCTTGCGCCCGACCTCGGGATTTGCGCCGGCGCCCAGACCTTTCGTGAGTTTCGCGCCAAGCTGAATCTTGGTCGGTGCCTGCGACAACTTCAGCGCCTGCAGGTCGGTGTTGGCGGTAATGAACTCAATGCCTTCGACCTTGGCGCGGATCATGCGGTTGACGGCATTGCACCCACCGCCACCCACACCGATCACCTTGATTTTCGCCGGCGACAGCTCTTCACTGAAGCTCATGCGGATTCCCATATCTTTACTCGTCATGCTTCCCTCAGATTTCCCCAGTTCGCCGAATCGTCGCGTCGCGAACGCGCTGCAGCGCGCCGCAGGCAGGGTCACGAAGCTCCGGCGAACATGGCTTTCAGTTTCGATACCAAATTTCCCGAGCGCTGCGGGCTAGAGCGCCGCGCCTTCGCTCCAAACATCACCAGACCAACAACGGTTGCGTACTCCGGCTGAGCGACCTGCTCGGGCATATCGACGAGGCCCTTGGGTTCGGCGATGCGCACGGGCAGGTGGAAAGACTGCTCCGCGAGGTCGATCAGGCCATGCAGCCGCGCGCCGCCGCCGGCCAGCACAAAGCCCGCTGGGATCTGCTTGTCCAGGCCAGCGCGCCGGAGATCGTCGCGGATCAAGGCGAGAAGTTCGTTGGTGCGCGGCTCCAGTATGTCGGTGAGCATGCGTGCGAAAATGGTGCGCGGCGGGCGGTCCCCGACGCTGGCGATTTCGATAGCGCCGTCCTCGTGAAGCATGGATGCTGCGGCGCAGCCGTGGTGGCGCTTGATGCGCTCGGCCTCGGGGATGGGAGTGCGCAAGCCGACGGCGAGATCGTTGGTGAAATGGTCGCCCCCGATGGGCACGGCGCTGGTATGCCGAACCACGCCGCCACCGTAAACGACGACTTCGGTGGTGCCGCCCCCGATGTCGAGCAGGCAGACGCCGAGGTCGCGCTCGTCCTGCGTCAGAGAGGATTCGGCGGATGCCAGCGGCTCAAGAACGGTGTCGCTGATCAGGACGCCGGCGCGATTGGCCGCGGTAACCAGATTTTGCGTCGCGGCGATGGACGAGGTAACCAGATGAACGTTGGTTTCCAGCCGCTGACCGATCATCCCCACCGGATCGCGGATGCCTTCCTGCGCGTCCACCAGGAATTCGTGCGGCAGTACATGCAAAACTTCGCGGTCTTCAGGCAGTGAAATGTTGCGGGCGGCATCGATTGCACGACGCACGTCCTCGCGCTCGATGTCCCGCGGTCGATGCCCGAGGGTAACTCCACCTCGGCTGTTCACGCCGCGCACGTGCCCGCCGGCTACGCCGATCAGCGCGGATTCCACCGGAACGTTAGCCACGCCTTCGGCTTCTTCGGCCGCGCGGCGAATCGAACTTACCGTTGAATCAAGATTGACGATCAGACCTTTGCGCAGGCCCTTCGATTCCGCCGCGCCCAGAGCGAGAAACTTCACCTGCTCGTCGTCGATTTCTGCGATCAACACCGACGTCTTGGTGCTTCCGATATCCAGCCCAACTAAATATTTGTCCTTCTTTGCCAAACTTGCTCCTGCTTCCGAATTATCTCGCTCTCGCGACCGTAGCCGCGGCGCTGGTATCCGTGTTCAAAATCACTTGTCGCGAATATTGCAGATCGATGGAGCGCACGCGGCCGTTGCTGGCCTGCCATTGCGCAAAATTGTCGACCACCATGCGGTACTTGGCGGCGAAATCGTTCTGGCCGAATTGGATGCTGACGGCTTGCGAATCGTTGGGCGAGGCGATGCCGGTCATTACCACGCGCAGATCCCGCGGATTGGCAAGATCGACTTCGCTGACGAGGTCGGAAGACCCGCCGCGCACCATGTCGATATCGCGCAAGAATTCCTGGTAGGTCTGCACGCGTCTACCGCGTTCGTCGCGCGCCATGTTTTCGCTCAAGCCGGTGACGATCGGGAACTGGAAATTTTCACCGCGCGGGCGATCGAGAATGACGCCCTGGCCGTCGATCAGCGCCAGCTCGGTGCCATTGCGCAGGAAAGCGATAGGCGTACGCTCGGTAATTTCCACGCGGATGTGATTCGGCAGGATGCGCTGCACGCTGGCCGATTCCACCCACGGCAACTCTTCCAGCGCGCTGCGGCGGGCATCCAGCGGTATGCGGATCACGCTGCGATTGCGGTCGCGTGCAAACTGCTGGAGTACCGCTTCGCGGCTGACGATGCGGTTGCCAGTCAATTCAATTTGATCGGGCTTGAGCAGCGCGACCTTCGGCGAATACAGCAGGAATTCGCTGGCCACCCCGGCGGCAGTGAAGAACCCGATCGCGACCGCACCAACCACCAACACGCGGCGATAGAAGGACCAGTTCTTGCCGCCAAATTTCTTGCGGCGGATCTCCACTGGTTTCTGGCGGCGCAAATAACGTGGCTCGTCTTCGCCAAGCAGCTCCGGGCGGTACGAGTCCGCGTCCGCCGATGAAGCACTCCGTGGTATGGACTTCACACGGTCCAAAACACCACCTCATTCTCCAACTCAACGCCAAAGGAAGCGCGCACCTTCTCGCGCACCTGCCCGATCAGCGTAAGCATGTCCTTGGCGGATGCAGTGCCGGCGTTCACGAAGAAGTTCGCGTGGCGATCGCTGACGCGAGCATCACCCACGTTGCTCCCTTTAAGTCCTAGTTCGTCGATCATGCGCCCAGCAGAGGCGCCTGGAGGGTTCTTGAAAATGCAGCCTGCGCTTTTTTGACCAAGCGGCTGGCTTGAACGCCGCTTCTCGTTGCAGATACGAATCCCTTGAAGTATTTCCTTGAACGGCTTGGAGGGGAGTTCCAGCGTCACCGCAAGCATCATATCATCGGGCGCAAACGAGGTGTGCCGGTATTCAAAGGAAATTTGATCGCCCCTGAGGATTTCTATCTTGCGCGCGGCCGCGCGGTACAGTTTTACCTCCCGAACGTAGGTTCCTATCTGCATTCCGTACGCGCCGGCATTCATCCGCAGTGCCCCGCCAACCGTGCCCGGCACGCCGATCAAACCTTCCATGCCGCCGAGATCATTCTTTGCGCAATACGTCACCATCCGGCCGAGGTCGGCGGCAGCGTCCACACGCGCGAGATTGCCCTCCAGCACCACGTCAGGCTCAGGCCGGGCCAGTTGCACCACTACCCAGGGCAGTTCGCCATCGCCGACAAGCAGGTTGGAGCCTCCACCTAAAAACCGGTGTGGAACGCCGTTGGAGTCCAGCAGGTTTAACAAATCCGGGATGCCTTCGTGCTTCTTGATGCGCAGAAGATCGGTGGTGCCGCCAATTCCAAGCGAAGTCAGTTCCGAAAGCGCCGATCCGTTGCGGAGTTCGATACCCAGATCCGGCAGCGCCGAGATCAGCTTGGGATTATCAATGCGCATGATGCGTTGTGTGCTCCGTCCCGAGCAGGACCATAAGCTCGTTGCTGGCGCGGCTGACATTGCCTGCGCCGATCGTCAGGATGGCATCGCCGGGTCTGGCTTCCCGCAGGAGAAACTCGATACTTTCCTGCATCGAGCGAAGGTAGAACACATTCTTGTGCCCCGCCTCGCCAACCGCTCTGGCCAGTGCCTCGCTGGTTACCCCAGGGATAGGGGCCTCGCTGGCGGCGTAGATGTCGGTAAGCACCAGAATGTCGGCGAGATTAAAGGCGCGGCGGAAATCATCCCAAAGGTGCTGGGTACGAGAGTAGCGGTGGGGCTGGAACAGCACCAGCAGACGATTGAACTTACACCCGCGCGCGGCCTCCAACGTCGCACGAATCTCGACAGGGTGGTGTCCGTAGTCGTCGATAACCGTGATGTCGTTCACGACGCCTTTGACGTCGAACCGGCGGCCCACTCCAGCGAACTTCGCCAGGCCCTCGCGTATCAACTCGGCCGGAACGCTGAGATAGAGAGCCACAGCGGCTGCCGCGGCGGCATTGCGTACGTTATGGAGGCCTGGAGGGTGCGGAAGCTGAAAGATGCCGAGGTCCTCGCCTTTGTAGGTGAGGCGAAACTCGCTGCCCCAACCCTGAAGTTTGACGTCGGTGATGATCAGATCCGCCTGGCTGGAAGTTCCGTAAGTGATGATCGGGCGTTTGACTTTCGGAATGATGGCCTGAACGTTGGGTTCATCTAGACACAGCACCGCCGAGCCGTAGAAAGGCACGCGATTCACGAACTGGATGAACGCGTCCTGGATGTCTTCCAGCGAGCTGTATTGATCGAGATGCTCGCGGTCGATAGTGGTGACCACGGCGACCACCGGAGCCAGCAGCAGGAAGCTGCGGTCGCTCTCGTCCGCTTCCACCACGAAGAAATCGCCTTTCCCAAGACGCGCCGTGGTGCCTGCCTGGTTGACACGGCCTCCGATGACAAATGTGGGATCCAGATGCCCGGCGGCGAGCACCGATGCAACGATCGATGTCGTGGTGGTCTTGCCGTGAGCGCCGGCGACCGCGACGCCGTATTTCAGGCGCATCAACTCCGCCAGCATCTCCGCGCGTGGAATTACCGGGATTTTGTGCTTGTGGGCTTCAGCGACCTCCGGATTGTCCGACTTGATCGCTGAAGAGGCGACCAGAACGTGAGCGCCTTCGACATTACTGGCTCGATGCCCCTCGTAGATTTTAGCGCCAAGATTTTGCAGGCGCTCGGTGATCGGCGAGGGTTTGGTGTCCGATCCCGACACGGAGTAGCCGAGCGTGAGTAGCACTTCGGCGATCCCGCTCATCCCGATGCCGCCGATTCCCACCATGTGAATGCGCTGGAAATTCCGGAACGAGACCATTTCAGTTCACCTGGGCCGGCCGTGGGCGGGCCATTGCGTCAATAAGGTTGACGATTTCGCGAGCGGCGTCGGGCCGCGCCAGCCTGCGCGCCGCTGCGGACATCCGTGCAATCTCCTGCGGCTGGTCCAGTAATGAGAAGATTTCCGCGCACAGGCGATCGGCCGTGAGTTCCGGCTCCGGAATTACCCGGCCGGCGCCGGCGGTGGCCATTTCCTGCGCGTTGCGAAGTTGGTGGCTATCCGTGGCCGCGCCGAACGGTATGAAGATTGCCGGTCGACCTGCGGCGGCCAGTTCGGACGCGGTGATGGCTCCTGCGCGACACACGATCACGTCGGCCCAGGCAAAGCGCTCGGCCATGTTGGTCAGAAACGGCACTACTTCGGCCGCTGCGTAGTCTCGACGCGCGTAGGCGGTGCGCACCGCGTTGTAGTCCCGCTCACCGGTCTGATGCACGATTGCGAGTTCGTCCTTGCGCGTGGCCAGGCGATCCATGGCGTCGACGAAGGTGCGGTTGATGGCGAGAGCGCCTTGACTGCCGCCCGTGATTAGCAATCGATACGGTTTCTGCACGGAGCGCGGCTTGATGGAGAAGAATTCTTCGCGCACCGGGCAACCGGTAATGATTGCTTTCGGCCCTAGCGCGCGAGCGGAGCGCTCGTAGCCGGCGGCAATCTGTGTCGACAATTTTGCGAGTACGCGGTTGGTGAAGCCCGGCTCGGCGTTGGGTTCAAAGATCATGTTCGGCACACCGTTCATCCAGGTGGCCAGCATCATGGGCCCGGCGGCATATCCGCCGACACCAAATGCGGCGACTGGCCGATGCTTGCGGAGCACGCGCACGGCATCCAGCAGTCCCGGCCCCAGCATCGCTAGATTCTTGATCAGCGTCGCTCCGCCTTTGCCCTTGAGGCCGGCCACACGCAACGTCTCCAGCGGCAGCCCGGCCTGTGGCACCAGCTTCATCTCCAATCCGCGTTGTGTGCCAACCAGCACCACGTCTCTCTCCTTGCCTCGTGACAACCATTCTTTCGCGATGGCGATTGCCGGGAAAACATGCCCACCGGTGCCTCCGCCTGCGATCAATAATTTCACTGCCAACGTCCCCGCTGTCTCTGCGCGGCGCGTTTCGCCTCTGGCGCTGGCTTCTCACCCAACCGGCGTAGCCTCACCATTGCGGCTCGTCGGCTTGCTGCGAAATATTCAACAGCACGCCCGTTGCCAACAGCATGACCAGCAGGCTCGACCCGCCATAGCTGACAAACGGTAACGGAATTCCTTTCGTCGGTACCATCCCGAGTACCACGGCAAAATTAATTAGCGTCTGGCTCAACACCATGGCCGTGATCCCCAAAGCCAGCAACCGCCCAAAACCATCCGGCGCCGCAAACGCCGCTCGCAGGCCGCGCCAGCCATAAATTCCAAACAGCACGATGACCACGATGGCCCCGATGAACCCTAGTTCCTCGGATATCACCGCAAAAATAAAATCTGTGTGTGCTTCGGGCAGATAGAACAGCTTCTGCTTGCTCTCCATCAAGCCCACTCCGGTAAATCCGCCCGAACCCACTGCGATCAGCGATTGCAGCAACTGGAACCCCGCGCCCAATGGATCCGCATCCGGATTCAAGAACGCCATCAGCCGCGCCTGACGATAGGAAACGTGGGTGATCAGCAGATACAGCATCGGCAAGGCCGCTGCCGCGCCCACGGCGATCCACTTCCAGGAAAGTCCGGCGACAAACAGAATTGCGGTGGCGACCAACACGATGTCCACCGAAGTGCCCAAGTCGGGCTGCAGCAGGATCAACCCCACAAGAATGAGGACCGGACCAGCCGCCGGTAGAATCGTCTGCAGGAAATCCTCTTTGCTGAATTCCATGGCCGCGGCGCTGCGCCGCTTCAGGTCCAGAAACCACGCTAGATACAGAATGACCGCCAGCTTGGCCAACTCGGAGGGTTGAATTCCCAGCGGCCCAAACTTGATCCAGCGATGCGTGGCGTGTGATTTGTCCAGAAAAAATGCGCCGACCAGCATCAGCAGCACAACGCACAACGCCGTATACACGACCGCCGGCTCGCGGAGCCGGCGGTAATCCGTGCGCATCAGCGCGAACATCCCAAACAACCCGGCAAGCAGGAACGCGGCCTGTCGCACAAGAAAAATGTACGATCGGCCGTACTGGTGATCGGCGGTCACCGCCGACGCACTGAAAACCATCACCGCGCCCAGCAGGCACAGCGCGAGCGTCACACCGAACAGCCATCGATCGTTCTCAAGTCTCCGTGGCAATTTCTTTCACCTCGAAACCAAATTCAAAAAACGCTTACCTGCGTCCCGCATTTGCAGGCGCTGGATTCCCCGCTGCGGCCCCGGCCCACTGCTGTTCCACGCGGCGTACCAGCTCCTTGAACACCCGGCCGCGATGCTCGTAGTTCTCAAACTGGTCGAAACTCGCACAAGCGGGTGCCAGCAGCACCACATCGCCGGGACGTGCCGCGCGGGACGCGAATGCCACCGCGCGTTCTAACGTTCCGGCGCGTTCAATCTCCACGCTGCCGGCAATCTGTGCTTCGATCTTTTCCGACGCCGCGCCGATCAACAGCGCGACAACCGCTTTCTGTTTGAGCGGCTGCTGCAAAACCCGGTAATCGCTGCCCTTGTCTTTGCCGCCCAGAATAATCAGCACGCGGCCCGCGAAGGCCTCAAGAGCTTTCAACGTGGCGTCCACATTCGTGGCCTTCGAATCGTTGTAATAACGTGCCCCGCCGATTTCGGCGACAAATTCCAAGCGGTGCTCCACGCCTGCGAACGACCGCACTCCTTTGGCAATCGCCCCGGGCTCTGCGCCCGCCAGACGCGCGGCCGCAACCGCGGCCAGTACATTTTCCAGATTGTGCTCACCCACAAGGGGGATTTCGTTGCGCTTGATCACCTGCTCTTCTTTTCCGTCGCGCTGGAACACGATCTGATCGCCGCGCACCGCCGTCCCTTGTTCAACATCTTGCTTACGGCTGAACCAGTACACCGGAGTTCGTTTGGGCGCATACGCAAGCGTCGCGGCATCATCGGCATTAACGATCGCCGCGTCCCGCTCGGTTTGATTCTCGAAAATTCGCGCCTTCGCCGCCGCATAACAATCCATGGAGCCGTGCCGATCCAGATGATCCGGCGTCAGATTCAAAAACACGCTGATGTTCGGCCGAAAATCTTCGATCAATTCAAGTTGAAAGCTGCTCAGCTCCGCGACGGTCACGGTGGTCGAGGTCATTCCGTTCACGCACGAAATCAGCGGCGTTCCGATATTGCCGGCGAGAATCGTGTGAAATTCCGCTGTCCGCAAAATGTGTTCGACCAGCGAAGTCGTCGTCGTCTTCCCGTTCGAGCCGGTAATTCCGATCAGCTTCCCCTGCAGAAAGCGGTACGCCAGCTCGATTTCGCTCCAAACCTTCACGCCCTTCGCGCGTGCCCGCTGCAACAAAGGAAAATCAGCCGGTACGCCGGGACTGGGCACAATCAGATCCTGCTGCAAAAAAGTCTCTTCCAGATGGCCGCCGAGTTCGAGTATTGCGCCCGCGGCGCGCAGTTGCGCCACTGCGTCGCCAATCTCGGCCTCCCCGCGGGATTCCGTTGCGGTCACCAAGGCTCCCCGTGCCGCGCAGAACAAAGCGGTAGCCACACCGGTCCGCGCCAGCCCCACTACCAACACGCGTTTGCCCTTCAGCTCCATGCCAATCCGCACTACCTTAGTTTTAGGGTTGTCAGCGCAAATAGCGCAAACACCAGTGCCATGATCCAAAACCGCACGATCACCTTCGATTCACTCCAGCCCGCTAATTCAAAGTGGTGGTGGATCGGGGCCATTCGAAAAATGCGCTTCCCGCGCAGCTTGAACGATCCAACCTGCAAAATCACCGAAAGCGCCTCCAGAACAAAAACCCCACCAACAAAGAACAACAAGATCTCCTGCTTGATGATGACGGCAATCAATCCTAGCGTCCCGCCGAGGGATAGCGAGCCCACATCGCCCATGAAAATTTCAGCCGGGTGCGCGTTGTACCAAAGGAAGCCAAGCGAGGCTCCAACGAGCGCGCCGCAAAAAACGGTGAGTTCCCCAACGCGCGGGATATATCCGATATCAAGGTACGTCGCCCAGCGATAGTTGCTGCTCACGTAGGTCAGCACGGTTAACGCCCCCGCCGCGATCACCGTGCACCCGATCGCCAGCCCGTCGAGTCCATCCGTCAGATTCACGGCATTCGACGCTCCGGTGATCACAATGGACACGAACAGCAGAAACGGCACGAACGCCAGCGGCCAGAAATGCGGCGTGGACAAAAGCGAATGAACTACCAGGTTCGGATGCACGCGCTTGAAGAATGGCAGTACCAGTTCGGTGGAGTATTCCGCCCTCGTTGCCAGCGCCAAAAGCCCGATGGCCAATACCGCGCTTACCAGGATCTGCAGCATGAATTTTTTCTTACTGGTCAGCCCTAGATTCTGTTGCTTCGAAACCTTGGCGTAGTCGTCCACAAATCCGATGGCCGCAAACGCCAGCAGCGCGAACATCGCCAGCAGCACGAATCCGTTCCGCAAATCCGCCCATAACAAAGAGGGCACCAGCGTCGAAAGCACGATCAGCACGCCGCCCATCGTCGGGGTTCCGGCCTTTTTCTTGTGATCCTGCGGCCCTTCTTCGCGGATGTACTGCCCGATCTGCAATTCGCGTAGCCGCTTGATCAGCCAGGGTCCGAACACAAACGCCAGAAACATCGCCGTCAGGCTCGCATACACGGTGCGCACCGTGATGTAGCGAAATACATTCAGTGGGCTGAAATATTTTTGCAGCACCTCGTAGAGAAGGTAGTACAGCATCTAGCGGCTCACCTTCTCCGTTGTGCGCGAATCCGCCGGCACGTCATAGCGCGCCAGCAGCGACTCAACCACGCGTTCCATCTTCACGCCGCGCGAGCCCTTGACCAGCAGCAGATCCCCGGGCTTCACAAAGTCCGTCAGGAATTTCGCGGCTTCCTCGGACGATCCAAGAAATCTTGTCTGCCCCCGGGGAACTCCAGCGGCCACCGCGCCTTCGACAAGCTGCGCGGCATCGCCTGCCACGCCAACCACCCAGTCGATCCTTCCGGTCTTCGCGGCAAACTCGCCGGCCAAGCGGTGCAACTCCGGCGAAGTTACGCCTAGCTCGCGCATTTCACCGGCAGCCAGAATCCGGCGCCGATATTCAGGTGTCGCCGCCAGCACTCCGGTCATAGCCTGCAGCGCCGCGGGGCTCGAGTTGTAGCTGTCATTGATCAGCGCCGCTCCATTCGAAAACTTCAGCAACTCGCCGCGCATCGACGGCGCCCGAAGACCTCGCAATACCGCCTGCGAATCCTCCGCATCGATGCCCCAAACGCTCGCCGCGGCCAGCGCCCCCAGCGCATTGGCGATCACATGCCGACCCGCCAGCGCCAATTCCATGCGCACTCGCTTGCCGCCGCGAATCAGATCAAACGTGGAACCCAGTGCGCCGCGGTCCTCGATCGCCTCAGCGCGAAAATCCGCCGGGTTCTCAATCCCATACGTCAGCACGCGTCCCGGCGCATGCGTAGCAAACGCCGCAACCAGCGCGTCATCCGCGTTCAACACCGCCACCGACTCGCTGCCGTTCAATCCCTCGATCAACTCTCTCTTCGCCAGCGCGATCTCTTCCACCGAAGCGAAAAATTCTAGGTGTGCGGGCGCCACTCGCGTCACAACGCCGACATCCGGCCGAGCGATCTCTGCCAACCGCGAAAGCTCACCGCGCCGCGACATCCCCATTTCGAGCACCGCCGCTTGGTGTGTCTCGTCCAAATGAAACAGGGTCAGCGGCAGACCATACTCGTTGTTGAAATTCCCCTCCGACTTCAGGATTCGCAGCCGCGCGCCCAGCAACGCCGCCAGGATCTCTTTGGTTGTGGTCTTGCCGACGCTGCCCGTGACCCCTGCAATCTTCCCGCCCCAAGCTTCACGTACCGCGGTGGCAAACCGCTTGAGCGCCTTGAAGGTGTCGGCCACGGGGATGCACCGCCCGCAGACCTCGTCGGAATATTGTCCCAGCTGCGCCTCGGCGACCATCGCCGCCACAGCTCCGCCTGCCAGCGCGCCCGCGACGTGATCGTGTCCGTCATGACGCGGTCCGTGGATGGCGATGAACAGCTCTCCGGGACGTAGCGTGCGAGAATCAATCGAGACGCCGGCCACCCGGGCCACGGTGTCGAGTCCCGCCCCTGGTCGAGAACCCACCGCGCCAGCCACCTGTGCAATCGTCCACCGCATAAACGCCTCAAAATATTCCGCTTACGCAAATACCACACGGACCGGTTTGTGCTCACCGTTTTGAGGGCTCCTCCGTACTAAGGGTAACTACGGCCCCGAACGCCTCGCGAACGCTTGCCGCCTGCGTTCTTCCAAAGCGCGCTAGGTACCAAACCCTTCGCCGCCCTACGGCGTGTCGTATCCGCGCTGGCGCAGTGCCCGGCGCGCTTGGTCGCGGTCGTCAAACTCAATCGTGCGATCCGCCAGAATCTGGTAGTTCTCATGCCCCTTGCCCGCAAGCAGCACAATGTCGCCAGCCCGCGCTTCGTCCATCGCCAGTCCTATCGCTTTTTCGCGGTCCGGCTCGATCAAGTATTTGCCGTCGGCTTTCTGCAACCCCACTACGATGTCACTGATAATCTTCAGTGGGTCTTCGGTCTTCGGATTGTCGTTGGACAAAATCGTCAGGTCGCTCAACCGGCCGGCCACCTCACCCATCACCGGTCTCTTGGTGCGATCCTTCCATCCCCCGCAACCGAACAGCGTGATGATGCGGCCTTTGGGATTCAGTTCTCGCGCGGTGCGGATCAGACTTTCCAGCGCGTCATCGGTGTGCGCGTAATCCACCACCACGAAAAATCTTTGCCCGCAATCAATGTTTTCAAATCGCCCGGAGACGCTTTGCAGATTCCGGATGCCGGCTTCGATCACCTCGTTGGACAGGCCCAGCGCCTGCGCCGCGCCGATCGCGGCCAAAATATTGTAAACGTTGATGCGGCCGACCAGGCGCGACGCCACTTGCACTTTTCCTTTAGGTGTCAGTGCGGTGAACTTCAAACCGTCGAATGTCAGCTGGAATTTTTTGGTCGTCAGCTCTGCCCCCGATTCCAGGCCATAGGTCACGGCGTTTTTCAGAACACCGGCCAGCCGCTTCCCATACGCATCATCGACGTTCACGATCGAATTGTCCGGAGCCCCCGCGCCTGTTCCCTCGAAGAGCTTTTTCTTCGCAGCGAAGTAGTCCTCAAACGTCTTGTGATAATCCATGTGCTCGCGGGTCAGGTTGGTAAAAACCGTCGCCACGAAATGGCAGCCCCACAGCCGATCCATCGCCAGTGAATGCGAACTCGCTTCCAGCACCCCGTAGCGACCACCCGCGTCGCGCACTTCCGCCAGTGCCCCTTGCAGATCCACCGACTCCGGCGTTGTGTTCGGCGCCGGGTAATCTCCGCGCGGCGTGTGATATGCGATCGTGCCGAACAAACCGGTCTTCGCACCCGACGCTTTCACCATTGCATCGATCAACGAAGTGGTCGTGGTTTTCCCGTTCGTTCCTGTTACCGCCACCATCTTCAGCGCGTTGGCCGGGTGTCCGAAAAAATTTGCCGCCGCCAGAGCCAAGGCCTTGCGAGCCTCACGCACTCGAATCCAGGCCACCTTAACTGGCAAACCGGCCGGTGGATCCTCCTCGCTGACAACTCCCGCAGCGCCACGCTCCAGCGCGTCGCGCACAAAGGCGTTCCCGTCCGCCTTCGCTCCGTGGAGCGCAAAAAACAGCGCGCCCGCTTGCACTTTGCGCGAATCGCACGCCACCTGACGAATCTTGATCTGCGCGCTTTCCGCCGGCGCGTCGGCCTCGACTCCGGCAAGTACCGCTCCCAACTTTACTTCTGCGTTCGCGCCGCGTTCCGGCGATGTCGCCACGGAGCTTTCCCGTGCTCCGTCCGTGCTGCCCTGCCGTGCTACTTTTTCCTGAATCTGATTCATGACCCTTCCAGACCGCCACCGGCCTCGTTATCTCTTGGAAGCTTTTCGCACTCGCGCAGCCTTCGACGGACCACCCTGCAATTTGTTCGTCTGCTTCACCACCGCGGGCGTGCCGAACTGCACGGTCACCTTTGCGCCGCGCTTTACGGTCGCTCCGGCAGCGGGCGTCTGATCCGTTGCAAGATTGCTGCCAACGAGCACGGGATCCAGTCCCAGCCGTACGCACATTTCGGAAACTTCTCGCATCGTCTTTCCGCTGAAATCCGGCACCTCAATATCGCCGCCGCTTTCCTCCACCGTGGTCACCAATTGCGTAACATGCTGTGGCGGCGCGGGCGGCGGTACCGTCACCCCTTGATTCGATTCCTCCAGCAACCTGTCCGGCTGTCCGGAGAAATCCGTCGACGTGAAGTCCTCTAGCGATTCCGCATCCGCCGCCGCTTGTTTCCTGTACGCCGCCTGAATCAGTCGGGGGTTCAGCTGCACGTCGCGCGGCACTTCCATGTATGGCAGCACCTGCTCCGCAATTCGCTTGAACACCGGCGCCGCCACCGGTCCGCCCTCATGCAACCCCACCGGCGAATCGATCGAAACCAGGATCGCTACCGCCGGATTGTTGATCGGCGCAAATCCCGTGAACGAGGCTATGAAATTCTTCGGCGAATAGCGCCCCGTCGCCGGATCGATCTTCTGCGCCGATCCGGTCTTTCCCGCCGCCGTCCAGCCATCCAGCCGCGCCAAAAATCCCGTCCCATTCAAAACCACGCCTTCCATCAATCGCCGCAGGCTCGCTGCCGTTTCCGGCCGAATCACCCGCCGCGGATCGAGCTCCTCGACCGCTTCATCCGCAGCAAGAACCTTCTTTCCGCGCCGCAGCTCCTGCACCACGTGTGGCCGGTACATCGTTCCGCCGTTCGCAATTGCCGACACCGCGGTGATCAATTGAATCGGCGTCACTCCTACTTCCTGCCCCATCGACACCGATCCAATCGAAATCCCGCTCCACGCCTCCGGCCGGTGCAGTATTCCCTTGCTCTCACCGGGCAAATCCACCTGTGTCAGCGTCCCAAATCCGAATCCTTTAATGTAGTCGTAGAATTTCTGCGGTCCCAGCTTTAACGCGATTTTGATCGCGCCCACGTCGCTCGACTTCGCCAGAATGTCGGCTACCGTCAACAAACCGAACCGCTTGTGGTCGTGGATACGGTGCCCGAACAAAACAATCGACCCATTCTCGCAATCGAAAATGTCTTCGCCCCGGATCAATCCCTGATCGAACGCCGCTGCCAGCGTCACCAGCTTGAACGTCGAGCCCGGTTCGTACACCGCGCTCACTGACCGGTTCATCCGCGCTTCCGCGGGTACACCGGTTGGCACATTCGGATTGAACATCGGCCAGTTCGCCAGCGCCAAAATCTCTCCGTTGTTCGGGTTCATCACGATCACGCTGCCGGCCTGCGCGTGCGTCTTTTCGATCGTCGCTACCAGCTCGCGCTGCGCGATATACTGGATCTTTTCGTCCAGCGTCAGCACCACGTTGGCTCCGCGCTCGCGCTGTGCCTCGCTGCCGTCAAACCAGCGTTGCCGCGCGTCGGCCATCACAATGATCTTTTCGCTCTTGCCCCGGATCTTTCCGTCCAGCGCGTATTCGATCCCCCCTAAGCCCTTCTCATCCGAGTCCACGAATCCCAGAACATGCGACGCCAGATCGCGCTTGGGATAAAACCTCCGGTTCTCCTCCTGAAAATAGATCCCCTTCAGATTCAGTTTCGCGACCGCATCCGCTTTCTCCGGCGGCAATTTTCGCGACACCCACGCAAACGACCGCGACGATTGAAACCTCGCCTCCAAAGCATCCTCGGGCACATTCACAATGCCCGAAAGCAAGTGGGCCGCCAGCGTTTCATCCTTGATTTCCGCTGGTACCGCAAATGCTGACTTCACTCCCACGCTCATCGCCAGCGGATGCATATTCCTGTCGTAGATCACTCCGCGTTGTGGCGTGATCTCAATGGTGCGTTGCTGCTGTCGCATCGCTCGCGCCAGATATTCGCCGTGGCGCGCCAGCTGCAGGTAGCCCAGCCGGAGAAATACGGCCGCCGCCCACAACAGCGCCACGCCCGCCACGATCAGCAGTCGCGTTGCCGTTTCCTGGCCACCGTTACCGTGGACTCGTCTCTGTCGCATGGAATCTAGGTCGCGCAACCTGTCTGGACACCCATCCAGCCAAACACGGAAAGGAGTTGCCAGAGAAGATTTCTTCTGGGAGGTCGGAGCTGCAGCACCGCCGATGACGGTTTCAAGAACGCGGGCTCTGGCCCCTCGAGGAAACTTCGGTCGCCCCCCGGCTGGACGGGGTCTACCAGGGGTCGCGCGGGGACAGGAAACTCGCTACTCGTGATTCGACCGGGCATAGCGGGCCGCCACTTCCGCACCGGCCGGTGCTTCATACTCCTGCACCTGCGTAGGCAAAGGCTGCGACAACCCCAGCTGCCGCCGCGCAATCACATCAATCCGGCGCGGATCGCGCAGCGCGGCAATTTCTAGTCGCATTTCCGAGTTCAATGCGGCCGCTTGCGTTTGTTTGACCTTCAAATCCTCAAGCTGAAAACTCAAATCGATGCAGCGGAAATGCTGGTAGATGTACATCATCAGGCACATCGCGATGATGCCGCCCAGACCCGCTGTTCGGTAAAGTCCTCGCAATTTCGCCGGCTCCACGTTGCGCACCAGCCGCGAATTGTCGATTCTTTTTACCGTGTGAAACTGCGTGGCCACTCGCTTGTTCGCCGACCTCGACCTCGACTTCATCCCCTACACTCTTTCTGCGCACCGCAGTTTCGCACTTCGCGACCTTGGGTTCGCCGCCACCTCGATCTCCCCTGGCTGGATAACGTGTTTGGTCAGCACTTTTAGCGTTCTCAGACGCTCTCCCTCTTGGAATGCATGCTTGACCAGGCGGTCTTCACCTGAGTGGTAACTCATCACCACCCAGCGGCCTCCTCGATTCATTGTGGCGGGGGTCCGAGAAAGAAACTGCCCGAGTGCCTCCATCTCTCGATTCACCGCTATCCGCAGCGCCAGAAACGTTTTTGTTGCGGGATGCAGTCTCTGCCTTCCCCATTGCTTTCGGGCCCCTGCCACAATCGCTGCCAGGTGCGCGGTATCCCTGATAGGTCGCGCTCTCACGATCATCCTGGCGATTCTTCGGGAATCGTGTTCTTCCGCTCCTTGATAGAGCGTGTCGGCGATTTCCTTCTCCGACCAACGATTCACAATCTCGTCCGCCGTCAACTCGCCCTCGGCGTCCATCCGCATGTCCAACGGTCCGGCTTCGCGGAACGAAAATCCGCGCCCGGCCTGATCAAGCTGCATGCTCGAAACCCCCAAGTCGGCCAAGACCCCGTCCACCCCGGGAATCCCCAACTCGTGCACGACCTCCGCAATCCTCGAAAACGACGACCGCACCAGCGTCACCGTCGTTCCAAATCTCTTGAGCCGCTCCGCCGCCAGCTGCAGCGCCTGTGCGTCCTGGTCCAGGCTGATCAACTTTCCGGATCTCAATCGTTCCGCGATCGCCGCGGAGTGCCCGCCGGCTCCCAGCGTGGCGTCGATGTACGTGCCC
>Ga0134124_10000410_pt1 | contig 36715 bp, 39 predicted proteins | sample KB304_FD_96880 | JGI IMG/M metagenome (GOLD analysis project Ga0134124, IMG submission 96880) | Terrestrial soil microbial communities without Nitrogen fertilizer from Kellogg Biological Station, Michigan, USA - KB3-0-4 | ecosystem: Environmental > Terrestrial > Soil > Unclassified ... | reverse complement strand
CGGCGACGTCGCCGACGGCCAGGCCTAGCTCCTGGGCCCGCGCCCGGTCGGGGGCGACGTGGAGCTGTGGCAGGGTAAGGGCCCATGACGTCGCCACCTGGTGCAAGCCCGGGATGTCCTCAGCCAGACGCCGCGCCTGCTCGCCGATCTCGTGGAGCCGCTCGAGATCCGGGCCGTGGAAGATGACCTGCACCGGTGCGGCGCTCGAGGCCATCACATCGGCGCCCATCTCCTTGATGGTGAGCCGCCGGATCCCGGGGACCGTGCGCAGCGCCTCGTCACGGACGCCATCGATGATCTGCCAGATGTCCCGCCCCCGGGCGGAGGAATCGACGAGCGTGACCATCATGAACGCCGAGTTCACCGACCCCATGCTGTAACCCGTGAAGTAGGTGCCACCCGGCTCGAAACCGACCTCTGATGAGACCTTCACGACCTCCGGCCGCTTCCGGAGCAGCGCCTCGACCTCCGCGGCGATCTGCGACGTGCGCGCGAAGGAGGTGCCGGGTGCCGCCTCCAGCTGGACGAACGCCTGGGAGACGTCCGCCAGCGGCATCATCTCGCTGCCGATCCGCGGGTAGAGCGCGACGCCCACCAGGACCGTCGCCAGGGCGCCAGCGAAGACGGCGAGGCGATTGCGGAGCGACCAGGCGAGACTGCGGCGGTAGCGTGCTTCGACGCCGGCGAGGACGTGCTGGACCGGATCGAGGACCCGGCCGAGGAGCGATCGCCGACCTTCGGCGGCCGCCGTGTGCGGCGTGAACAGGAAGCCCGCCAGCACGGGAGCCAGTGTGAAGGCCACGAGCGCCGAAGCAAGCTGGGCCAAGATCATCGTCCACACGATCCCCTCGAACATCAACTGGACGATGCCCCCGACGAACGCCAGGGGCAGGAGCGCCACGCACAGCATCAGGGCGATGGCGACGACGGCGAGCTGGACCTCCGTGATGCCGTCGACCGCCGCCTCCTTGGGAGACTTGCCCATGCGCAGGTGGCGCTCGATGGAGTGCACGTCGATGATCGAATCGTCCACCAAGCGGCCGACCGAGAGCAGCAGGCCGATCAGCGTCGAGCTGTTCAGGGTCATCCCGAGCGGCACCATGGCCAGCAGGGCGATCCCGAGTGACATGGGCAGGGTGATCAGCGCGATCAGCGTGCCCCGGACATTGCCGAGGAACAGCAACACGACGAGGCCCGTCAGCAGCACGGCCGTCCCGAGTTCCTCGAACATGTTGTCCATGAGGTAGCCGACGAACGCCGAGTTGTCGTAGGCGACCTCGAATCGCAGATTCGGGAAGTCCCGCTGGATCTCGGCCAGCTTCGCCTTCACGTCGTCGATGACCCGCACGGAGCTCGCCTCCGGCTGCTGGACGATCGAGACCTCGACCGCTTCCCGGCCATTGAAGCGGTAGAGGCTCCGTTGCTCGCGCGGGGCGTCGAGCACCTCGGCGACATCGCGCAGGTACACCGTGCGCCCGTCCATGCCAGCGATCGGGTAGGCGGCGACCTCCGCCGCGGTCCGCGCGCGGAAGTCGCTCCGGACGAGGACTTCGCGGTCCCCGAAGGTGAGCGTTCCCGCCGGCCGCGACTGGTTCTGCATGTCGAGGACGTTCTTGAGGTCGAGCAGGCTCATGCGGTACGCGGCCAGCCGGTCGCGGTCCACGATCACCTGCATCTGGAGCTTCTGCCCGCCGAAGGGGACCACCGAGTAGACGTCCTTCACCGTCTTCAGACGGTTGACGATCTCGTTCTCGACGAGCGTGCGGAGCTGAACCGGATCGTAGCCCTCTGCCGTCACGGCCAGGGACAGCACGGGGATGTTCAGAGGGTCGATCGCGAGAACCCACGAGGGCTTGAGGTTCGCGCCCGTCATCGGTAGGTCGGCCTGCACGACGTTCATCAGCGCCTGCACGTCGAACAGCGCCTTCTTCACGTCGATGCCGTACCAGAACTCGACGCTCACGATCGAGAAGCCCTCCTGCGAGGTGGACCGGACGAAGCGGACGTTCTTGAGGTCCACCATCCGCTCCTCGATGGGCTTCGAAAAGTAGATCTCCATCTCCTCGGCTGAAAGCCCCGGCATCATCGACACCACGCCCACGATGGGGCTCTCGACGTACGGCATCATCCGCCGGGGCATCTGGAAGAAGATGACGATCACGGATAGGACCGCCACGCCCAGGTAGAACGCCAGGACGACGTACGGGTGCTCGATGGACCAGCGGCTGATGTTGCCGCGGCCGGAGGCCGGGGATTCCGGGCCGCGTTCAGCGCTCAAGGCAGATCTCCTCGACCGACACGCCGTTGCACACCGGCGGCTGCCTTCGTGGCGACGCTGGCTCCCGCACCTCCACGACTCCCTGCAGCTCGGCTCGTGGCGCGGTCTCGAAGTGCACGACGTAGGGGTGGCGTCCGGCGCGGTGGAACGTCGCTCGGATCCGGCCGGGGACCTGGAACACGTGATGCTCGTCTGCCGGACCGAGGAAATCGAGGTGCACGACGCGGCCGGAGCGATTCATGAACGTCACCGACTCGTCGGACTCAACGGTGAGCAGCGTGGGCGTCAACGCGCCGGCGTCGATGACGATCTCGGCTGCTGCTCCGGGGATTGGCGTGGCCAGCAGCGCTCCCACACACGCGGCCAGGATGAGCACCAGGCGGGTGCGCATCACGACCGCCCCGCCACGATCGGCGCCTGGACGTGGGCCGTCGCACGCGCTCCGTCTGCCGGCGTCTCGCAGGCGGGTCGCCGCCAGAACGGACGGATCTCCACGTGGACCCGTGCCTCGGCGACATTGCTGCTCTGGCCCTGCGCGTCCTCCAGCTGCACCCGGTAGACGTAGCTGCCGGCGTGCGGGGGAATCACCACGACCTCGACCTGCCCGTTGGACTTGCCCTGGAGTTGCTCGGGCGCGAAAGGCAGGACGTCGGTACCCTCGTGGAAGCGCTGGTACCCCGTCTTGGCTCGCCACCGTGCGACGGCCCGGACGACGTCGCGCCCCGCGTCGTCGAACTGGATTCGAAACCTGAGCGGACAACCCGATTCGATGTGCGCCGGCGTCACCCCCAGCGCGGAGATGGCGGGGACGCCGGGGCCGGCCGCCGTCACCACCACTGCCGGGCGCGCGCAGGCCCCCGCCAGCAGCGCCATCGCCAACAGCCCTCCGCACCTCGTCACGCGAGCCAGGTCGAACCCCTGACCGGAGTCCTCCAGCGCCGCCTGGGCATTGCGGCGCACGCGACGTAGACGCCAGCTGCCACCGGGCGCGGCCAGCGCCCGGCCGAGCAGGCGCGGCAGACGCCGACGCGACAATTCGTGCTCGAGCGTGACCGTCAGATGTGCGCCGCCCTCGATCGGCGTCACCGTCAGGCCCATCTGGAACGCCGCCATGACGCGGTTCGCAACCCACCGGATCAGCGCCGCGCCGATCGTCACGCTTTCCTCGGGCCGGGCGACCCTCACCGGTAGTCCTCCAGCTGCGGCGTGACGCTGAGCATCCGTCCCGCACGCCAGACGCGGAGCGCCACGGCCTCGCCTGCCTTGTGGCGTGCCATCTCTTCGTGGAGGTCGTGCAGATTCTTCACCGGCCGCCCGCCGATGTCGGTGACGACGTCGCCCGCCTCCAGGCCGGCCCTGTGGGCGGGGCCACCGGGCTCGATCCGCTTGATCAGCGCACCGCGCTCGACCGGCAGGTCGTAGACGTAAGCGAGTTGTGGCGTGAGGCTGACGGCGAACAGGCCGAGCGAGGTCCGCGCGATTCGTCCACGCGCGATGAGCGCCTGCATCACTGGCCGGGCGCGGCTGATTGGGATCGCGAACCCGATGCCGTGCGCCGCGGCGATGACCGCGGTGTTGATGCCGATCACCCGCCCGGCGAGATCCACAAGCGGCCCGCCCGAGTTGCCGGGGTTGATGGCCGCGTCGGTCTGGATGAGGTTGTGGAGGACGGGCAGACCCTCCTGCTCGTTAGACCGGCCGAGGCCGCTGATCACACCCGCCGTGACCGTGGCTCCGCCCTCGATCCAGAGCGGATTACCGATCGCGACGACGGTTTCGCCGATCGCGACCCGATCGGAGTCGCCGAGCGCCGCCACCGGCAGGTTCGTACCCTCGATCTTGAGCACCGCGAGGTCGGTGAAGGGATCACGCCCCACCAGCGTGGCGCGGAACGTCCGCTCGTCGGCAAGAGTGACCTTGATCTGCTCGACGCCGTCGATGAGGTGGTCGTTCGTGAGGATGTAGCCGCGGCGATCCACGATGATGCCCGAGCCCAGCCCCGGCGTGACGACCGGTCGGTCGAGCTGATCGCGCTCGATCTGCCGGGTCGTGATGCTTACCACGGCCGGCAGCACTCGGGCGACCATCGCCGGCACGCCGCGCCGGCCCTCAGGGTGAGAGCGGGCATCGGCGCCGCCCGCGCTCGCCAGCATGGCCATGGCAACCGTGACGATCACGCGCGTCGAGATCATCCCCATACCCACATGCTCTTCTCCCTCCGGGCGCCGCCCGCGGCGGGCAGACTGCGCCGTCGGGTTAACCGCAGAACGTCGAGCGACCTGACTTGGGACTTAGGAGGAGAGGGCGGTCTTCGGGGGTGGGGCGGGGACGCGCGCCGAGAACTCGATGACGGCGGCCAGATGGCCGGCGCTGGCCAACCCGGTCAGCGGCAGTCGGGAAACGAGCGTCACAGTTAGCGATGTCACGAGCATGCCCAGGCAGAGATCCAATCCCGCGTGCTCGGCCTCATGTTCGTCGCCGTCGAACACGCAGAAGCCGATGGAAAGCACCAGCACTGCCAGGATGAGCCCTAGCGCCTTCCGATCCCAACTCGGTAGCGTCCATCTCATCGCGGGTCGCATTGTGCATGCCCGGGGCCATATCGGCAAGTGCGCAACCTCGCGATATGACGTCAATCCGATTGGCTCGCGACGGGATCTCTCCGATCGTGGTGAGGCATACGTACCCCAGGTGAGGCCGCGCGGCTGCACTACGGTGATGCTGGGTGAGCCGCTGCCCGCGACGGGCGACACCTGCAAGGCCGTCGCGAGCTTCGCCGCGGGATCCGTCCACCACCCGTACCATCCAGGCTTCGAGACCAAGGCCAGCCGAATGAATCCACAACATAGGCAAGACAGGCCGCGATGGCGAAGAAGGCGGGCCAACCAGACGCAGGCATGCACGTACGAGGGGCTGACCCGTAGCTGCGTCAGACCTTCTTCAGCTGGCCGGACTGGACCAAGTCCACAGGACGTTCCACTCATCCTTCTTCAGGACTGCGAGGTTCCCCGCCTCGCCGATCCGCACCTCGTCGCCCGCGATCTCAACCTCTGGGCATTGGTCGCACCTCGGGCACAGCGACATCTTCACGCTCTCCATGGCAGTTCCTCCTTCTCTCCTCGTACAGCCGGAGCGCCTTGCGGCTCGCACCGCTCTGCTTCGCCACCTCACCGATCAGCAGCCCGTCTCTGCTCATCCGCAGACGGTAAACCCAGCCCCGAGGGGCAAGGTCAAGGGCAACGTGGATGCGGCGGGGATATAGATCGTCTCGTCAACCCGCCTCATGGGGTGGTCCCGTACCCGGTGTCACTTGGTCGACGAAGGCATGCCCTGCATCTGCTTGGCGTGCTTGACCATGATGTCACCCATGGCCCTCATCATCTCGCCACGCATCTCCATCATCTGCGACATCATCTTCGGATCCATGGGCTGTCCGCCGCCCATCATGCCGCGGCCCATCATCGAATGGCCGCTCATCATCTCTCGGCACATCTCCATCATCGGCATCGTCCCTCCCATGGGCGGTGCGGGATTCGGTGTCTGCTGCCCAGCGGGCGGCGCGGGCGCCTGAGCCTGGCCTGGTGGATGATGCGGGTCGGAGGGCGTCGCTGGCTGCTGTGCGTACGCCGTGGCTGTCGTGGCAAGAACGACCAACCCGATCATGGTGATCAAGCGCTTCATGCGTGAGTCTCCTTCTTTTCTCTTGGCGCAAGCGGCGTTACGAGCTCCTTCATCGCCGTCTCGGCAATCGGCTGGCCACTCTCCGATTGCGTCTAACAGCGCGAGCTTCCTACGATCTGATGGGTTTGGGCGGCACGGTGATATGGGACCACCGTGCCGCACTGTGGCCGCGATGCCCCGCTGCCTCCACCACCTGAGCGCCCTAGAGTTCGACACGCCGGAGCCGGAGCGCGTTGCCGATGACCGACACCGAGCTGAATGTCATCGCAGCGCTGGCGATGATCGGGCTCAGCAGGATCCCGAAGACGGGGTACAGCACTCCCGCCGCGATGGGAACCCCGAGCGTGTTGTAGACGAAGGCGAAGAACAGATTCTCCCGAATGTTGCGCATCGTCGCCCGGCTCAGATGCCGGGCCCGAACAGCTCCGCGGAGATCCCCCTTCACCAGCGTGATGCCGGCGCTCTCGATGGCAACGTCTGTGCCCGTTCCCATCGCGATGCCGACGTCGGCTTGTGCCAGCGCCGGCGCATCGTTGACGCCATCGCCGGCCATCGCCACCCGCCGGCCCTTGGCCTGCAGGTCGCGAACGACCTCGCTCTTGTGCTCCGGCAACACTTCCGCCTCGACCTGTTCGATGCCGAGCTTGCGCGCCACCGCCTCCGCGGTCCGCCGGCTGTCCCCCGTCACCATCACGATGTGCAAGCCGGACTGTCGCAGCGCCGCCAGGGCTTCAGGCGTCGACGGCTTGATCGGGTCGGCGACGGCGACGAGGCCCGCCGCGCGCCGATCGACGGCGACGAACATGACGGTCTGCCCGTCGGCGCGGAGGGCGTCCGCATCGGCAAGCAGCGCATCGACCGCCACTCCGGAATCCTGCATCAAGCGCAGATTGCCCAGGACGGCGGCGTGACCTTCCAGGCGGCCCACGACCCCCTTGCCGGTCACAGAACGAAAGTCTTCCGCCGCCGTGACCGTCATGCCGCGCTCGACGGCGCCAGCCAGGATGGCCGCGGCAAGCGGGTGCTCGCTACCCCGCTCGAGGCTGGCTGCGAGTCGAAGGACGGACATCTCGTCGTGTCCCGTCGCCGCCTGCACCGCCGTCAAGCGAGGCTTGCCCTCCGTTAGCGTCCCGGTCTTGTCGACGATCAGCGTGTCGATCTTCTCCATCCGCTCCAGCGCCTCGGCGTTCTTGATGAGCACGCCGGCCAGTGCGCCCCGCCCGGTACCGACCATGATCGACATCGGCGTGGCGAGGCCCAGCGCACACGGGCAGGCGATGATGAGCACGGCGACCGCATTGACGAGGCCGTAGGCCAGGCGAGGCTCCGGGCCCCAGAGGCTCCACCCGATAAAGGTCAGCACGTCGATGCCCACGACTGTCGGCACGAACCAGCCCGACACCTGGTCGGCCAGCCGCTGGATCGGCGCCCGCGTCCGTTGCGCCTCGCCAACCATCTGGACGATCCGCGCCAGGAGCGTCTCACTTCCCACCCGCTCCGCACGCATGACAACCGTGCCGGTCCCGTTCACGGTTCCGCCGGTGACACGGCTGCCGGGGACCTTCTCGACTGGAATCGGCTCCCCGGTCACCATCGATTCGTCCACGGCGCTCGCCCCCTCGACGACCACGCCGTCGACCGGCACTCGTTCGCCTGGACGGACACGCAGGAGATAACCGACCTGGACGGCCTCCAGCGGCACGTCCTCCTCCGAGCCGTCGGGCCGAACACGGCGGGCCGTCGGCGGCGCCAGGTTCAGGAGGGCCTTGATCGCGCTGCTCGTCTGGCTCCGTGCCCGGAGCTCCAGCACCTGCCCTAGCAGGACGAGCACGGTGATCACGGCCGCGGCTTCGAAGTAGAGCCCGACCTCGCCTCCGTGAGCACGAAACGACTCAGGGAACAGGCCCGGGGCGACCGTGCCGACGACGCTGTACACGTACGCCATCCCGGTTCCCAGCGCGATCAGCGTGAACATGTTGAGGCTGCGGTTGACCACCGAGGCCCACCCCCGCACGAAGAACGGCCAGCCCGCCCACAGCACCACTGGCGTCGTCAGGACGAGCTGCAGCCACGCCGACACGCGCCCCGGAATGAAGTGTCGCAGCGGCTGGCCGGGGAGCATGTCGCTCATCACGAAGACGAGTAACGGCAGCGTCAACGCGAGGCCGATCCAAAACCGGCGCGTCATGTCCGCAAGCTCCGGATCGGGGCCCTCATCCACGCTCACAGTCCGTGGCTCCAGGGCCATGCCGCAGATCGGACAGCTCCCCGGCGCGTCCCGAACGATCTGCGGGTGCATGGGGCAGGTCCACTGCGTGCGGGCCCGTGTCGGCGCCGGGGCAACGGGCTCGAGGGCCATCCCGCACTTTGGGCAACTGCCGGGTCCCGGCTGCCGGACCTCCGGATGCATCGGGCATGTGTAGGTCTGTTCGGCCGTGCCGAGCGGTATCGCGTTCGTTCGTGGCGGCGTGGTGTAACGCATGGGATCCGCGACGAACTTCTCTCGGCAACTCTGGCTGCAGAACCAGTACGTGGTCCCGGCGTGCACAGCGCTTTCGCCGCCCGCCTCTCCGGGAACGACGTCCATGCCGCAGACGGGGTCTTTCATGATGTCGCACCAGCAGCCGGCCTGGTCGTTCCGTGATGCTCATCTCGCATGGTCGCCTCTTTCACCCGTGCTGGCGGGCGAATCGGGAGTTCATCACAGCAACAGATCTCGTTTGTCGTGCCGTCGCTTCACGAGCCATAGTCATGGACGCCGGGCTTCAGGAAAGCCCCTCGAATCTCGCCCGCTCGAACGATCACCTCGTGGGCGCCCGCTCCATGCTTGTCAACCTCGATCCGGAAACTTCCCGGCGTTTCGGCCCTCCAGCGAACGACCTCTCCAACCTGCACGAGGCTCACAGATGCGATGGCACCAACCTTCACGGCCACCCCCCCTGTCGCCGATCCGTCTATTTCTCGTGTACGACGCGCACGAACTCGGCCACCTCGCGATGCCCCTCATGCTTCGTCGTCACGCTAACCGTCCAGCCCGACCTGAGATCCTCGAACGCCGCCGCCTGCTCCTTGATCTGGCCGCTAACGCTCTCGCGGGCGAAGCGAACGATCTTCGTCGTCGGGCGAATGTCGATGACGACGTCTCGGACTTTCCCCTTCGCCCTCGCTTCGACCGTCAGTGTCTTCGCGCCGGCATCGACCGCCTTCACGGTGCCGGCGATCGGGGCCTCGTCTCCAGAGGCGAGCATCGGCAAGAGGATCAGCGCCAACGCCAGGAATGACTTCATGAGTCAGATCCTTTCAGTGGCGGTGGCCGCCGTGAGGTGTACCGCTCGACGCCCCGCCCGCCGGGGAATCCGAGCCTGCCTTCGCGTCGGGTCGGTGCCCGGCGTGTGAGCCCATGACGCTCTCGGGATGCTCGGAGGTCACGTGCGGGCCTTCGTGGCCTGACAAGGTGTGCTGGTACACGATCACGGCCCACCGATCCTCAACCGAGAGTTCGTGCTTCCAGGCCGGCATCGCTGACCCGGCCGACTTGAACGGCTCAACCGCCCCGCCCTCGCTGACTCGCCAGAACCAGTAGTTCCCCGTCATCTCGCCCACCATCCTGCCATCTCGCAAATCGGGTGGCTTGAGGGGCAGCGCCATGCCCGCCGGGCCTTTGCCATCGCCGGCATCGCCATGACAGACGGCGCAGCGCTGGGCGTGGATCTGCTTGCCTTGCGCGATGAGACGGGGGTTTGTCCAAGCGGCCGCCGGGACGTGCGCACTCTTGTACTCGGGCGGAACGGGGGCATGCATGTGCATCTGGGCGGCGTCGTCCGAGTCACCGTGGTCGTGATCCTTGTCGCCGTGCTGATGGCCCGCACCGTGCTCCTGCGTCGCGCCCGGTTGCGCTTCCGGCGGCGCGGCCTGTTGGGTCTCGTGACTGCGGCCCGCCGCGACCGAAAGCAGCCCTCCCAGCACGACGCTGACTATGAGAACGGTGACCCCGGCAGGGGCGAGCACTGACGATCGCCGTGAAACGCGAGGGCTCAATGCCGGTGCCTCTGCGATGCCGCGGGCGTTGCATTCGGCTTCGGCTGAGCCTCGCGAGCCGCCTGCACGAGTCTCATGATCTCGTCGTACTTGTCGGGCGGAAGAACGCGAACGATGCTCATCATGCCCTGGGTCGCTCCGGTCCAGTTCTTCGCCATCCCATACGTCTCCGGCTTCGCCACGGCGTCGTCCATCGGCATGAACATGTCCTGCGGGTAGCCGGGAACCCGCTTTTTCGGCCCCTGGCCCGGGCCGCCGTGCTGGGTACCGTGCCCCGGATGTTCGCCACCCTGCGCCGTCTGCGGCTGCACGGCGTTGGAGATCTGTCGCTCTTCCGTCGCCATGCCCATGCCGCGACCGAACTTCGGGCCGAGGTTGTCGGAGAGCGCATTGCCCTGGCGAATCATGCCCATGCCGGCTTCCATGCCGCCGCCCGTCGTCATGCCGTGGCCGGCGTGGGCCATCGGCCCAACCATCGACACCATCTGGTTCATCATGTGATGCGGCAGGTGGCAGTGGAGCATCCAGTCACCTGGGAATTTGGCGTTGAACTCGATGTCACGTGACTGTGCGACGCCAACGAGGACGGTGTTGTGCGGATACCACCCCGCGGGGGGGATGCGGCCGCCCTCCGTCCCGGTCAGCTCGAATTGCATTCCGTGCAGGTGAATAGGGTGGTGGTCCATCCCGATGTTGACGAGGCGGAGCCGCACGCGCTCACCCACCTTCACGAGCAGCGGCGTCGTCGCCGGCGCCGCCTTGCCGTTGAAGGTCAGCCAGTTGAACTCCATCGACAGCGAGTTGGGGATCGTGTTGTTCGGCAGGACCGCGTACTCCTGCAGTACGATCGCGTAGTCCTTCTGGACCGGTGGGGCGTAGGCGGTCTTGGGATGGATGATGAACAGGCCAAGCATCCCCATCATCTCTTGCATGGCGCCGTGCGAGTGATAGAAGAACGTGCCGTGCTGATGAAGGGTGAACTCGTAGGTGAAGCGCCCGCCTGGCTCCACGTCCGGCTGGCTGATGGCGGGCACGCCGTCCATCTCGATGGGCACCTCGAGGCCGTGCCAGTGAACCGTCGTCGGCTCGGGCAGTCGATTCTCGAAGAGAATACGGACGCGGTCGCCCTCTATCACCTCGATCATCGGCCCCGGCGCGCTGCCGTTGTAGCCCCAGAGGTCGAAGACCTTGCCGGGCAGCACCTCCTGCTTCACCGGCTCGGCGACGAGCTTAAAGACTTTGACGCCGTTGTCCCATTCGAACGGCAGCTTGCCGAGGTCGGGCGCAACGACCGGCAGCAGCGGGGCTCCGGCAGCGCCGGGGACGGCGCGGGGTCCGCCCGACGTCGTGCCCGTCTGCGAGCCTGCCGTGGGCACCTGGGCCACTGCCGCCCCACGGAGGCCGACCGCCCCTGCCAGCGCCCCCAGTCCCGCCTGGAGAAACCGACGCCGTCCAAAGAACTGATTCAGCACACTCATGCTCGGATCTCCTTGGTGGCTCAGGGTGTCGTCGTGAAGGGAACCGCTTCGATCGTGACCGCCGGCTCCCCCGGGATCGCTGCGGGCGCGTCGAGGGCACCCGTGAGCAGGAAGCCCTGGAGCAGCACGGCGGCCTGGCGGGCATCGATCAATGCGCGGACGTATTCGGCACGCACCTGCCCCAGCGTGCGCCGGGCGATCATAACCTGGGGATACGCCGCTGCCATCTCACGCGAGCGGTTCAAGTAGAGCTGGTAGCTTTGCTGCGCGTTGCCAAGGACCGTCTGCTGGTACCGCTCCGCCGTTCGCACGGCGTCTCGATAGCTACGGAGGGCCCCGGCGAGCCGGCTCCGCAGGCTCAATTCCGTGCGTCGTAGCTCGGCCTCGCCGAGACGCACCTGCGCTTCGGCCTGGGCGATGGTGCCCTGATTGCGGTCGAAAATCGGCAGCGGGATCCCGATCTCAACGAAGAACTCCGCGCCGACGTCACTGCCCCGCTCCGTCCGCGCGAAGTTCTGTCCCGCGCCACCGCGCACGAAGAAGTTCGGGAGCCGGTCGGCACGCGCTCGGGCCAGTGATGCCATGGCGTGCTCAGCCCTGGCTCGGGCGACCCGGAGCTCGGGACTTTCGCGCAGGATCTGCTCGCGCACGGCCGCCTCGTCGACGAGGGGCAACTCTGCCTCGAGATCGCCGGCAAGCGCCGTGTACGGCATGTCCGGCTGACCGACGATGGCCGCGAGCTCCCGCCAGGCCCGCTCGAGGTCGCTCTCCGCCCGGGCCAGATCGATCTCCGCGCGCTCCGCCTCGATGGTCACTTCGAGGACGTCGGGCCGGTCGGCCTGGCCGATGTTGTAGAGATCCTCGGAGACGTCGACCGCCTCTCGGGCGAGGCGCGCCAGCTCGCGGCGTACCTCGACGATCCGAGCGGCACCGAGGACCTCGTAGAATCCCATCCGGACGGCGTTCAGGACGCGCTGGCGCTGCATCGCCTGCTCGGCCTCGGCGTGAACCGCCTCCTGGGCAATCGCCCTCTGGACGAGCGCTCGCTTACTGCCGGTGATGATCGACTGCTGCACCCAGAAGAGGTGTTTGCCCCGATTCGGCTCCCGCGTCGTGATGTCATCCGCCGAGTACCCGACGATGGGGTTGGGGTACAGCCTCGCCTGGCGCTGCCGGCCGCTCACCGCCCTTGCAATGGCGTCTGCCTGGTCGATCGTCGGGTTTCTCTCGGTCGCCAGTCGCTCCAGCTCTTCCAACCGCAGGAACCGCTCGCCGGTCCCTGCCGGCGCCTGGGCGTGCGCTGTCGTCACTGCCGCGATTGCCACCAAGGTGATGACGCTCCATATGAGTCCCAGATACACAGGTCGCCTCCTTCAAAGGCCTCGAGTCCAGCGGCGCCGGGTAGGTCCCCGTCTCTGAGCAAACGGAGGACTGATTCGACCCTGATGAAGACGTGGCAGCGGGCGCGCACCGGGCGCACGACTACGTCGCCGTGGGCGGCTGAGGAGGTTTAAATCAGGAGTGCGGCGTGGAAGAGAAAGAGCGGAGGAGACGTGGCATGCGGGGCGACCGGCAACGCGGAGGCACGTTCGAGGCGCTGGACGGGCTCTTCATGCCGTGGGAGTGGCGACCAGCTCGGGACACCGACGGAACTGGGTGTCGTTGAGACGCGCGCCATCTCACAAGAAGCGGCATGAACCGCCTCGCCATCGCTCCCATGCTCGTGGCCGGCCCCGGCCGCATGGTGATCGAGGAAGGGTACAGTCTCCGCGTCGAGGGGCCCGGCACAGATGTGCCCGAGCAACACGGCAATGGCGGCGACCACGACACCCCATCGAACAACGCGTGCCGCGCGAAACGCCATGTGCGGCAGAGTACCGGTCGCTCGCCGGCACTGTCAATGACACAGGACGTCCCTTGCTGCTGCTACATGAAAACGTCGTGGGGTAGCTGCTCCGTGAAAAGGTCGTCCCCCTATGGAGACCTTCACGATGAGCCGGAAGGAGCTGCCCCGGGCCGGGCTGGTGCAAGCCGCGCTGGCGGGCCGCATCAGCAACCGGGAAGGCGCGGACGCCCGGCAATAGGTTTGAGTCCAGTTGACTGGAACGTGGCCCCGGCTCGTCTATAGCCGGCGGGCACCTACCCAGCGGGAGCGGTACCAGTCCTCATCGAGGGTCCCAACATTGATTCGCCTACCCGTCTGTCTAGCGTGAATGAAGCGCCCCTCGCCGATGTAGATCCCGTTGTGACGGAGGCGATCAAAAAACACCACGTCGCCCGGCTGCAGCCTGTCCCTCGAGATCGGGATGCCATACCCGTACTGCATCGCCACGTTGTGGGGAAGCGAGACGCCAACCTGAGCGTAGACATACTGTACGAAGCCTGAGCAGTCGAAGCTGAAAGGGCCGGCACTGCCCCATTGGTACAAAGCACCGCGGTACTTGATCGCAACATTGGCAGCGCGTTGCCCAACCCGAGACGCGCGCGCCTGTGCTTCTGGCTCATCCGGCTGCGGTCCACGACCATCCATCAAGCGATCGCGCTCCGGCGTCGGCCCGGAGATGGTGGAGCAAGCGGTAAGGGCAACGGAAACGGCGAGAAGAAACAGAAAGGACCTGGAGTTCCGCCGCGGTGCGGCGCATGCGGCACTCCGCTCTGGAGGATTGGCAGCGCCAGTCATCAGAGGGCTGGTGACGTGCCGGTCCGAATCTTGGAGTTGCATGATCGCTCCCGCGACGTGGTGACGGCTTGGTGCTTTCGGCCCCTGCCCTGCAGCGTAGCCGATCAGGACGTCGCTGGCACTACGCCACCGCGAGCCGACCGGCCGTCGGCGAACCGTTTCCTTAGGGCCCGGCGGCCAAGGGCACGTAAGGCCGATTACAGCTCATGGAGTCCCGGCTGGACTCGTCCGGCGACAGCTTCATGTGAACGCGGAGCAACTGTGGTCCGCTGAGGAGCTCCGCAAGGTGGCGGCCATGCTCGAATCCCCAGCGAGACTCATGGAGGCGTGAGGAGTGCGAAAGGGGCGGGGGCTCGTCCAGGGTCGGCCCCGTTGATTGCTGGCGAAAACTGCGTGCGGGGAGCCGACCATGGCCGACAGCGAATCCCCCCGTGGGGGGCACGCGCGCCACCGGGCACACCCGGGAGCGAGAGCGGGGTACACCTGAAGGCAACGCATGGTGTGGTACCCTCCCGGCCGTGGAACACGGTCACACGTGTGTGTACTGTGGCGCCCAGTGGTTCTGCTACGAGGACTGTCCGTTCGCCGGCCCTTCGGCGTGCGAGGCGTGCTCGGTGAACCTCGCTCCGAACACACCACGCCGTGTGATTCCACTACGGGATAACTGGCTGTTTGATCGCCTTACAGACCAGGCAGCCGAACGAATCCGCCAGAAGTTCCGGCGCGACCGCCCGCAGTAGTCCGTACCGAAACCACTTCGTTCAGCCGCCGCGCAAGTCCGCGTGGTCCAACCTGCGCACTCCGGCCGTACCGAATCCAGTTGCCTTCGGGGCAGGCGGGGGTTCAGCGCGGTAGGCCGATAAGCCGCATTACAGCCTCATCGAGACAGCGTCGCCTACCCGTACGAGGATTCTCAGGCGTCTTTGAGCGGGCCTGTCCAAGCGCGCCGGTCGTTGCCAGCGCACCTGAGCCTCCGGCGCGCAGTCCCTTGATCATCGCTTTGAATCCTTTCGCAGACGAGTGCCTCAGACGCCGATCGTCTTCCGGATGCTGCCGAAATGTTCGTCGATGTGGCCCAGGAGGGCGCGCTTGACCATCTCCTCGGCGCTCATGGGCGGCAGCCCAGTGAACACGGTGCCGGTTTTCGCGAGCTCGGCGTCGGAGAGGCCGCGCACAAACGCGGCCGCCGCCGCGGCACCCTTCTTGTGGAGCGCGATCGTCTCCGGCTTGGTGCAGCCGGCGAACTCCTTGGCATGGTTGGCGTTCATCTCGTCCAGCATCTGGGGGGTGAAGTGCGGCAGCGCCTGGCCGGCGGCGATCGTCTTGATGATGTGGGTGACCGGCTCGTAGCTTCTGGCGATGTGGTGCGCCGTCACGCCGACCGTCCACTTCTCGGCGGCGGTAGTCCTCTTCCAGTCGCCATCACTCAGCTTCTCCAGAAGGGCTGTGGCCTCCTGCACCTTGGCCTCGAACTCCTTCGCGAACGCTTCTCCCTTGGCTCCCATGACATCCTCCTCCTTGGTGTGGTCCCTCACTCTATAGACGAACAGCACCTCTCGAAATCGACAGCCCGGGCGACACGCCTCGCTTTCTCGGATGCCGAGCGAGAGCGCGGAGATGCTGAGGAGCTCCAGCGGCCCGGGGCGCCTCAATCGTCGGTCGCCTGGGTCCGCGGGCGGCGTCGTGCCGCGGGCGGTTCGCCGCCGCGATGGCACGCCCGTGACAAGCGATCGCCGCTGGCGGTCAGTCGTCGGATCGGCTGCGGGCCAAGTACCTGACATCACGCTCGTGCGCCCTGGCACAGGTGTTGAAGGACTTCCCCTCGCCCAACTGGCGGGCGGCTGCAGTTCCACCCCAGAGGACGTCTCCCCATGAAACGACTCGTTGCTGTCGCAGCAGGCATGCTCCTCGCGCTGGCAGGCGCGGTCGACGCTATGGCCAAGGGCGAAGGGGTCGAGGCCGCCTTGACCCGCTGCGTCGACGTGACGTATCCGCTGCCTCTGGCATCGTGCGGGACAGACCCGCTGACGACCGGCAAGCTGGAGGTGAAGCAGACCGGCGACCTCGAGGCGTCGGTTACCGGCGCCCTGCCCAGCTCAACCTACGAGGTGTTGCTCGGCTCGATCGACGGCTCCAGCCCTATCTCGATCGTCGTCATGAGCACCGACGGCAGCGGCAACGGAAAGGTGCAGGCGCCCAACGCGTTCGACCTGGATCAGGCTGGTGTGGTCGCCATGGCGCTGGTGCGGAACGCGCAAGTGCAGTTCGTCGCCAGCTTCGTCGGAGACCGCGAGCTGAAGGCCGGGCTCGTCCCATGCGGCGCCATCAACGTGCCGGTGGCGCTCAGCGGGTGTGGCAGCGACACGCTGAAGCGCGGCGAGGTGAAGATCGAGGACGGCGACGTGAAGGTCGAGCTGTACGCCGGCTCCAACCTCACCTACGACGTGACGCTGCGGCCGCTCGGCGGTTCCGAGGTCGCGCTCGGCACGCTGACCACGAACAACAAGGGCAAGGGCCAGCTCCGGCTCGAGAATTTCGTGCCGGACACCACCGCTGGCACCGGCAACGTCGTGCTGCGACGTGACACGCACGACCAGTTCGTCACCGGCTTCCAGGTCACCAGCAAGCGGCCGCCGTTCGTCGCGAAGTTCCAGGCCGGCCTGCTGCGCTGCGCCTCGATCAACACGCTGGCTGCCATCGCCGACTGTGGCGCCGATCAGCTCAAGAAAGGCGAGGTCTTCATCGACGAGAAAGGCGACGTGAAGGTCCACCTATACGGTGCGGTCCCGCTCACGGGCTACGAGGTCTTCTTCATCGCCTTCGATGCCTCGAGCGAGGTGTCGCTGGGCACGCTGACCACCAACCCGGCCGGCAACGGCCACACGTTCGTGCCGGACGCGTTCCCGGTCGGCACCCGCGGCGCGGGCAACGTCGTCGTCAAGCGCGCCGGCGTCCAGCAGTACGTGACCGGCTTCGTCGTCGTTCGCTAGACGTCGGTCGACCACGGTGGGGGGCCCCGAGTCGGGCCCCCCACACCCATCCGATTCGCTGGCCATTGGACACGTGCATGTGGAGATGACCTTTGCGCCCCTTCCTTCCGGCTCTCGAGCAGCCCTGCCCGCCGAAGAGCATCCGGGTGATCGGCAGCGTCGGCCCTGGAATCTCCACTTCTGCCTGGATCTCCCGACGGACATTTCGTTCTTGGCTCGACTGAACCTCGGAGCGTCGAACGGCGCGCCACGGAGGCACCGGCACCAATCGAGCCGCCAGTGCTACGATGCCCGGCAAACGAACCTCATCAGTAGTCGTCACAGTCGCCTGGTGTACTGAGGGAGGAACATATGGCAGCGACGGTCCAGGGGGCTATCCGTGAGCTGATGGAGCAGACGATGGGGACCATGGACGCCTTGCTCGAGGCGTCGGATCGGGAACTCGCGATGCCGTCGTCGCACGCGTGTGCGCAAGGGAAGGACGTCTGGACGCTACTCACCAACGATATCGATCACGAAAAGATCCACACAGGACAGGTCCTCGAAGGCCGCTACGAGTCGCGGAACACGGCATCGCCGATGCAACGCCTGGTGGCCGAGTGGTTTGCGGAACGGGCGCGGTTCATAGGTTCACTCATCGGCCTTACAGACGAGCAGTTCAACAGCGAGACGGCCCCCGGACAGTGGACCTACCGGGTTGTCGCCAAGCACGTGCTCACACTGGAACAGGATTCCCTGAAGACGATCGCCGAGGACCAGGCGGCAAGGGCCGGCCGCCTGTAGCTGTCTATAAGGACAGGAGGCGCCTTCAGGTGAGCATAAGTCCCCTGGCCGAATCGGCCGCATCCGATGCCGAGGACTGTGCCCTGGTGGTACGCGCCAAGGGAGGGAATCGGGACGCACTAGAGGACATCGTCCGGCGCCATCAAGCATGGATCCACAACATCGCTCTTCGCATGCTCTATCACCCCCAGGATGCCGAGGACGCCACGCAAGAGATCCTCATCAAGGCGCTGACCAACCTGTCGTCCTTCGAGGGGCGCAGCAGCTTCCGAACCTGGCTGTACCGTATCGTCGTCAACCACGTCCTCAATATGAAGCGTGGCCGACGTGAAGCGGCTGAGCTGACCTTCAGCTGCTACGGTCATGGTCTGGACAGCACGCCGGATCTCGACCTACCCGACACAAGCGACGTGCCGGCCGACATCCGCCTTCTCGTGGACGAAGCGCGCATCGGCTGCACCTCCGGCATGCTGCTCTGTCTCGACCGCGAGCAACGGGTCATCTACGTCCTCGGGGAGATATTCGGGGTGACCGACACCGTCGGGGCCGAGCTGCTCGCGATCAGCCCTGACACCTTCCGCCAACGCCTGACCCGTGCCCGCCGCGATCTGCATAACTTCATGAATGACAAGTGCGGGCTCGTGAACCCGTCCAACCCCTGCCGATGCGCCAGGAAGACCCGCGGCTTCATGCAAGCGGGTTACGTGGATCCCGAGAACCTGTTGTTCGCGCGGGAGCGCATCCGACAGGTCAACCACATGGCGCCGGCGACGGCGGCCGTTCTTACGACCCTCGACAAGCAGTGTGGTGAAGTGTTCCGCCAGCATCCATTCTATGAGTCGCCGGACCTCGTCCCCGCACTTCGACGGCTGCTGGCGACCCCAGACTTCCAGCGCGCCACGGAGGTCCCTTGAGGCGTGGCGCGCGATCGCCTTCAGCTTCAGATCCATCGTGTCCGTGACATCGATGACAAGGGCGGACTGCTCCCGGGATGGGCAGTGACGACCATCACCCGCTCGATCGTCTCGGTCATCGCGTCACCGACGTCGGCCCGGTGCCGGTCCGGTAGCGGTACGGCCAGGCCGTCGCGATCAGCAGCGCCGCACCGACGACGAAGGGTGTCGAAAGGTCTATCCCATCGGCCAGCGCGCCCATCGCCAGCGGCCCAAGGATCTGTCCCGTATCCGTGATCGTGCGCAGCCAGCCGATCGCCACTCCGTGTAAATCCGTCGGGACCTGGTCCCCGATCAGGGCGGTGGGCTGCGGCGCGACGAACCCGGCGACACCGCCGATCGCCAGGCTCCACAGCGCGAGCGCGATGGGATGCGTCAGCAAGATCACCCCCGCGATCAGCACGCCGTACGCGAGCAGGCCGGCACCGAGCAAGCGTCTGCGGTCTGCCCGATCGGACATACCGCCGCCCCACGCGAGGGCGACAAGTCGGCCGAGTACCCCGAGACTGACGAGCATGCCCACGGTACCGGGGGTCATACCCGCCCGATTGACCAGGTAGAGCGGAAGGAGGAAGACAAGGAGCCCGGTCTGGATGGCGACCAATGCGGCGTTGGTGAAGGCGATGAGGAGCACTCCGGGTGTCCGGAGGACTGTTCCGAGCCGGGCGCGAGTCGGCGGGCCGCCGGTCGATCGCAGCGGAACCGTGGGCAGCACCGAACGCATCAGCACGGCGCTCCCGAGCACCATACACGCGGCTTCGAAGAGGAAAGGGCTTCCCACGCCCGCCGCTTGATAGAGCCAGCCGCCCCCCGCGCTGCCCAGCAACAGGCCCAGCGTTTCACTGATCATCAGCGCACTGACAGCGCGGCCGCGCCCCTTCGAAGCTCGAGGATCGAGCACCGTTGTCGTGGCAACCGTCGAGAACATGGCCCAGCCCGCCCCGGCCAGGGCTCGAAGGCCCAGGAAGACCGTGTACTCGGACGTCAGCATGCTGGCGACATCGCAGGCTGCGATGGTCAGCAGGCCGCACACCATCAGGGGCCGGCGTCCGAGCCTGTCCAGCAGGTGCCCCGTCGGCAGGCTGGCGACCCACCTCCCAGCGCCGAACACCGTCGGGATCACCGTCACCATCCGATACCTGGCAACGAATACATGCTGGAGATACAGCGGCAGCGATGGGCGAAGGACGCCTTGACCGAGATTGAAAAGGAAGGCGGCGCTGAGGACGGCGATCGGCAGTCGCTCCATCACGAAGGAGCTGGCACCGCGCCGCGAGCGCCTTCCAGGCAGGTGCAGCTTGTCGAGTGAGCCTTGTGCCCTGGCGCTCGCAGTCGGCGCAGCAGCCGTCCGAGCTCGGCTTCGAGGAGCTGCAACTCAGTCTGCCGATGCTGGACGGCCGTCAGCTGTGCGCGAACGAGTTTCATCAGTTGCGGCCGCACAGCGGGCCCGCGGCCATCCAGGGCGGCCGTCAGTGTCTGGAGCTGCGGGAGCGAAAGCCCCAGCGCGCGGGCGCGGCGCACGAACAACAGCCGCGCGACACCACGCTCGGTATAGAGCCGATATCCTGACCGACTGCGGCCCGCAGCCGGGAGAACGCCAACGGCCTCGTAGTAGCGGATCGTCTTCGCCGGAACGCCCGTCGTCTGCGCGAGTCGCCCGATGGTCAGGACCCGCTCCATCCCCCGCCTCCTTGCCCCGTGATTTCGCCACGATAGACCTTCCAGCCACTGGAAGGTCAAGGCCTCCAGTGGCGCCACCGAGGCCGCTGTCACAGTCGTCGATCAGACGTGTCTAACAGACAGAAGCTTGAAAATGGGTACGGTCCTCGCGCTCGTCTGCGTTCTCACGTTCCTGCACTACGTCGGCGCGCAGATGCGGGGTCCGGTCCTTTCGCTCTACGCTGCCACTCACGGCGCCACGGCAACCGGTGTCGGACTCATCATGGGCGCACACATGGCGGCGGCGGCGATCGGCTCGATCCCACTCGGCCGCGTCTCGGACGTCTGGGGGCGTCGGCGCCTCATGCGAGGCGGCATGGCCGTCGGTGTCGTGACCTCGTTGCTGCTGCCCGTCGTCGACGACGAGTTGACGCTGATGATGGTGTACGGTCTGGCGGGCCTGGGCGTGGCCGCGTTCACACCGAGCGCCCTCTCACTGGTCGGCGACGCGGCCGCGCCGGGCAGGCTCGGTCACGCCTACGCGTGGTACTCGACCGCCCACTATGGGGCGATCGGTGTCGGACCATTCCTCGGCGGGCTGGTCGCGGAGTGGTTTGGGTACCGTGCCGCGTTCGTCGTGAGCGCCGTCGCCATCGGCATCGCTCTGGCAGTCGGCCGTGCATTGCCGAGCCGATCTGTAGAGTCTGGGAGGTCGTCCGGGGCGACGTTTGCTGACATCAAGAGCAATGCGAACGTCTGGGCCGGGTGGATCGCGTCAGTCAGCGGCCTGCTGATCCAGGGCGTCGTCTTCCCATTCTTTCCCTTGCTCGGTCAGGAGCAGGGCCTTGGGCCGGCGGCCATCGGACTCGTGTTGTTGGTGCTGGGCCTCGCCAACACAGCCGCCCGGGTACCCGCCGGGTGGTTGGTAGATCGCACGGGGTGGTGCTCTCCGTATGCGATCGGTGGCGTCCTCGTAGCGGCGGCGGTGACAGCGCTCTTGCCGCACGCTCGAGGTCAAGCGGCGCTCCTGGCGCTGAGCGCTGTATTTGGTGCCGCCAGCGGCCTCGCGTTCGTCGCTGTGAGCGTCGCTTTGGTGGGCGCCAGCACGCCGACGACTCGCGGCCTCGTCATGGGCGGCTACAGCACCTCGCTCTATTTGGGATTTGCCCTCGGGTCGTTCGCCCTGGGCCCGGTGATCACGCACTATGGATATCCCGTGGGCTTCGCCGCGGGAGCCGTCGCGGGGGTGCTCGGCACGTTCGCTGCCGCGATCCTCTGGGTGGCGGGTAGAGTCAGGGCGCCCCAGCGAGTCTCCCCGCGAGGAACTCCCTGACACCCGGGCCACCGGTCACCCTGAGCCAGACGGCATCGCTCGCCGACCAGTCCAGCGTCAGAGCCAGGAATGGACAGCAACGGCGTTCAAGGGTGATCCATTCGGCGACCTGTCTGAAGAGCACCGCGTCAGAGGTCAGGCGAACGGCGCAGCTGGCGTCACATCGCGCGTAGAGAAAACCCCAGCCCCTGGGCCCACTTGATGAGGCGAACCCGTTCGACCGTCTCGACCGGATATGCACGATAGCCCGGGAGTCGACGCTGAGGCGCCGGAATCAAACGGCGACGTTCGTAGTACCGCAACGTCTCGCGATGGACGCCGGCGCTGGCGGCCACTTGCCCGGCACGGAGTGATGGGCGTTCCATTGACACCTCCGGTGGCATCGTCCACCCCGTACCATGGTCCAGCGTCAAGTCCGGCTCGGCGGCACCGCAGGCCGTCGCCCCGCCCGGACCAGGGCCTCCATGAACGCCCGCGCGCTGGCGGTGAGCCTTCGGGCTTCATGGTGGATCACATGAAAGTGGCGTTGCACGCGGATTCCGCGAAGCTGCAGGGCATGGAGCCGCCTGGTCTCGACTTCACCGCGTACCGCATAGACCGAAATGAACGCGACGCCGAGGCCGGCCATCACCGCCTGTTTGATCGCCTCCGTGTGGTCGAGCTCCATCCCCGCCTGGAAGCGGACCCCGGCTCGCTGCAGCGCACGCTCGGTAACGCTGCGCGTGGCGGACCCTTCCTCTCGCATCAGGAGGGGTTCACGGGCGAGTATCTCCGGCGCAATGAATCTGCGCTTGGCCCAGGCGTGGCGCGGCGGAACGATGAGGAGCAGCTCATCGGCGAAGCCGACGGCCAGGCATTCTTCGCCCGGGCCGACGGCGTGGCCGCCCACGACGCCGAGGTCCAATTCTCGCGCGTTGACACGGTCCTCGATGACACGCGAGTTCGCAATCTGCAGCTTGAGTTCGACACCCGGATAGCGGCCTCGGAAGTTCGCGATGATCCCGGGCATCACGTAGATCCCCGGCGTCGTACTCGCGCCGATCATCAGCGAGCCATGGCCCAGGCCGTCGAGATCATCCACGGCCTGCCGCGCGCCCTCGACGGCAAGAATCGCACTCGCCGCGTAGCGCTCCAGGACCCGGCCGGCCTCGGTGAGTGTTACCTCACGACCGCGACGGAAGAACACCTTCTTGCGCAACTCGAGCTCGAGCTCCGCCACATGTTCCGACATGGTCGGCTGGGAGGAATGGATGCTCTTCGCCGCCCGGCTGAAGCTCTTCTCACGGGCGATGGCCAGGAATACCTGCAGCTGGCGTAGCGTCATTCGGCTTTTCCGATCGTCAGAATCCAAACAACGTATTGGACCCTATAGCAGCGCCGGGAGTAAGACAAGGCCAAGGAGGAAAGACCCCATGATCTTTCGACACTTCCTGGCGCCGAAGACGGGCTGCGCGAGCTACTTGTTCGGCTGAGGGGGCGCAGGTGCCTGCGCTGTGGTGGATCCACAGCTGGAGATCGAGCCCTATCTCGAAGCCGCCGGACAGAAGTCCATGCGGATCACGCACATCATCGAGACCCACGTCCAGGCCGACCACCCATCAGGCGCCCGCCGGCTCGCCTCGGTGACGCAGGCGCCGGTGTTCTTCCACGAGTCGGCGCCTGTCGATTTCCCGCACGTCGAGCTTCGGGACGGCCAGCGGCACGATCTGGGCAATGTGTCGCTCTCGATCCTTCACACGCCGGGGCATACGCCCGACAGCGTCTCGATCCTGGTAACGGACAGAACGAGGGCCCCGGAACCCTGGTTCGTTCTGACCGGCGACACCTTGTTCTCGGGGGGCGTCGGCCGTCCCGACCTTCTGGGCGAAGGCTCCGAGGCCGAGTTGGCTGCGCAGTTGTTTGACAGCCTCCACGACAAGCTGCTCACACTGCCGGACCACATCGAGGTCTATCCAGCTCACTTCGGCGGCGCAGCCTGCGGCAAGGGCCTCAGCGGCAAGCCAGGCACAACGATCGGCTTCGAGCGGCGGTTCAACCCGGCGCTGCAGTTCGCCTCGAAGTCGGAGTTCATCCAGTTCGTGCTGGCAGATCTCCCGCCGCAGCCAGCCGCGTTCGCCGAGAACCGGCGCCGGAATCTGGCTGGCGAGTGACGCAGCTCCGCCTCGGCCTTCGCGAGAACCGCGGACAGTTTGCGCTGCTCGTCGTCCTGAACGCCTTCGTGGGCGCGATGGTCGGCCTGGAGCGCACGGTCCTCCCGTTGCTCGGGGAGCAGGAGTTCGGGCTCGAGTCCAAGACCGCGATCCTGTCCTTCATCGTCAGCTTCGGCGTGACGAAGGCCGTCGTCAACCTGGTCGCGGCCCGCGTCTCCGATCGAATCGGGCGCAAGCCGATCCTGGTCGCGGGCTGGGTTCTCGCTCTGCCGGTGCCCTTCCTGATCATCTACGCGCCGGCGTGGTGGTGGATCGATATCGCCAACGTGTTGCTCGGCGCGAACCAGGCGATGGCGTGGTCGATGACCGTGATCATGAAGGTCGACCTCGTCGGCCCTAAGCGGCGCGGCCTCGCTCTCGGCTTCAACGAGTTCGCCGGCTACGTCGCCGTCGGTGTCATGTCCTGGGTCACCGGGTTCATCGCGGGCCACTACGCACTGCGACCGCAACCGTTCTATCTGGGGATCGCGATCGCCGTCATTGGGCTCATCGTGGCGATCGTCTTCGTCAGGGAGACGCATGGACACGCGCGGCTCGAAGCGGCGACTGGCCATCAGCCAGCGGCCGGGCCCGCGCCGTCTCTGGGCCGCATCTTCTACGTGACCAGTCTCGGCAACGTGAGCCTGTTCGCGGCGTGCCAGGCTGGGCTGGTCAACAACCTGAACGACGGGATGTCGTGGGGCATTTACCCGTTGTTCTTTGCGGCACAAGGGCTGGGGGTCCAACAGATCGGAGTCGTGAAGGCCGTGTATCCCGCGGTCTGGGGCATGCTGCAGCTGGTCACGGGACCGCTCTCCGATCGCGTCGGTCGAAAGAGCCTCATCGCGTGGGGGATGATCGTCCAGGCCGGCGGCATTTGGCTGACCGTGCTTGTCCCCAACTACGGTGCGTGGCTGCTGGGAGCCGGACTGCAGGGCCTCGGGACGGCGATGGTCTATCCCACCCTACTGGCCGCCATCACGGACCATGCTCACCCGACGTGGCGCGCGTCGAGCCTCGGCGTGTATCGCTTCTGGCGCGACCTCGGCTACGCCGTCGGCGCCCTGGTCTCAGGACTAGTGGCCGACACGGTTGGTCTAGGCGCGGCGATCCACTTGGTGGCAGCCCTCACGCTGATCTCGGGTGTGGCCGTTCTGCTCGTGATGGCGCCACCACCGCCAGCCGCGCCGAGCGCGAGCGTCGCTCCGGCGATCCCGTTCGCCCTCTGATGCATTGGGCCCTACTGGGACCGCGGAGGACATACCCTTCCGCCTCATCTCGTGTGGGGCGTGCTTGCCCCAGCGGGGCCATGCCGCCTCGGATTCTCCTTCGTTGGATCTGCGGCCGATCGTGCTCCACCCCGTCTGCCATGGTCCCGATATTCGGAGCTTTTCGCCAGGCATTGAGGTTCGTCACGCGGCCTGGTTCTCGGCTTGCACTGGGCGCGAACGGGCCGCAAGCACGGTCACGGAGCGCGGCCGAAAGGAGATAGGTCTATGCGAAAGCGCACGGTGACTGCTGTTTGGTGGGGCGCGATGATCCTGCTGATCCCGTTCCTGGCCGCGACGCCAGCTCTGGCCCAGAAGTCGCTGGTCAGCGTCAAGACGGACCAAGCGCCGACGATCGACGGCACGCCAGACCCGATCTGGGAGAAGGCGCCCGCCTACAAGATCACCCTCGACCAGACCTCCTACAAGCCGGAGGACTACAAGGGGCTCACCAAGACCAACGTGACCATGAAGTCGATGTACGACAAGGAGGAGTTCTATCTCCTGGTCCAGTGGGAGGACCCGACCAGAAGTCTCGAGCGGGCGCCCTGGGTGAAGCAGCCCGACGGCAAGTGGAAGCAGCTCAAGGCCCTCGACAAGACGGGCCACGACAACACCTACTACGAAGACAAGATGGCGATCCTCTGGAACATCAGCACCAAGGGGTTCGACAAGAAGGGGTGCGAGGTCGCTTGCCACAAGGCGCGCGGCGGCAAGATCGCCGGCATCGAAGACAAAGCCCCGGGCCGCAAGTACACGGACGCCCCCGGCGAAACTCTCGACATGTGGCACTGGAAGGGTGTCCGGACGAACCCGATCGGCCAGATCGACGACCAGTATGTGGACGACACCAAGGATCCGACGAAGAACGCCGAATGGGGCCGGAAGAGCGATGTCAAGACTCGCGGTGGCTACGTCGACAATGTCAACAAGGACAAGACCGGCCCCGCCTGGATGAGCAAGACGCCGTCCGAGGAGAACAAGTACTGGATCCTCGACGAGCAGAAGGTCGCGTTCGTCGACAACTTCAAGCCGGGTGACGTCGTTCCAGGCATCGTCGTCGCCCCCTTCGAGGGCTCGCGAGGCGATATCACGGCCAAGGGTGTGTGGAAGAACGGCCTGTGGACCGTCGAGATCAAGCGGAAGCTGGTCACCACGGGAGAGAAGGCCAAGGAGCAAGACGTTCAGTTCGACGACCTCAAGAAGACCTACTACTTTGGCGTGTCGGTGTTCGACAACTCGCAGATCAACCACATGTACCACGAGGGTGCGCACCGGCTGACGTTCAAGTGACACGCGTCCACCACGAGGGGCCCCACGGGCCGGGGCCCCTCCGTGCGTTTCAAGATCCATGTGACCAGGGAAAGGGGACGCTGCGATGATGCCGGGCTGGCGACGCTCACGGTGGATGGCGCTGTGGCTCTGCCTGGCCGCAGCCGTAGCCCTCTGGGCGTCCCGGTCTTCGGTTCCGACGCCCCCCGCCTCCTGGGCGGCGGACACGCCGGCCCAGCCAGCGGCCAGGTCTGAGGCCAAGGCGGAGGACACCAAGGCCGGCAAGGCGGCGGAGACGAAGACCAGCACCGCCGCGTCCCCGAAGCGCCAGAGCCCGGAGGAGGCCGACGAGGCCCTTGCGCGCCTCATGGCGAACCGTAAGCCCGTCCGGGCAGCGACGGCGCGAGGGCAGACGATCCCCGACGCTCCACCGTTCACGGTCGTCCCCCGACAGGATCGGATCCGGAACTTCCCCTGCACCAAGTGTCACGACAACAAGTTCGTGGACCGTCGGGTGCGGGAGCTGCAGGAGGAGCACACGAACCTCACGTTCGAGCACGGCGGCGGCCGCTTCTGGTGTTACGACGCCTGCCACAAGGGCACCGACATGGACAACCTCGTGTCGCTGCGCGGCCGCCGCCTCTCCTACGACGAGTCCTTCAAGGTCTGCGGCCAGTGCCACTTCCAGAGGCTGGACTGGTTCTTCGGCGGCCACGGCAAGCGCCAGGGGGCGTGGGAGGACCAGCGGAAGATACCGGTCACCGCCGATGACTTGAAGGTCGAGGATCGCAACCAGATCGGGCGTTGGGGCGGGGAGCGCGTGATCCTCAACTGCACCGAATGCCACAATCCACACTCGCCATCGATCAAGTCATTCGAGCCGAGCCCGGCGCCCCGGGTCCGGAGCGGCCTCAGCCAGCCGCCCCCGCCGCGGGAGACGACGCCGAAGATCTGGGAGCGGCTGGGTGCCGAGAGGGGGAAGCGCTGATGGCAGACCAACGGACCGGGTCCCTCGAGAGCCCGACTCTCAGCCGGCGCGACTTCTTCACGCGGGGGTTGCCGGGGCGCGTGGCCGCGCTGCTCGGGAGCGGTCTCGCCGTCACCACCGTCGACCCGGCCGCGGCGGTGACGCAGACTCCGGCCGTCGACGCCTCCGCGCGGGACCTCCGGAAGATGACCCGGGATGAGGTGCGGGAGGCGTTGCGTCGCATTCGCGCGCAGAGGAGGGCCGACTGATGGCGGAATCCCCAGGGGTCGCAGCCCGTACGTTCGGCATCACGCGTCGTCTGGCCCTCAAGGTCGGCGCTGCGCTGGGCGCCGTCGCCGCGCTGCTCGGCAGCCGCAACGCTGTCGCCCAGGCCGCGAAGGCGGCTGGAGCGGACGCCGAAACGCTGTCCGATGCGCTCGGCGGACTCTTCCAGAAGCACTACAAGAAGATGAGCCCCGGGGAAGTCAAGGAGGCCATCGGCCGCATCGAGCGCCGGGCCAAGCGGCAGTACGCGGCTGACGTCACCGTCGGGACCGAGCCGCCCGTGGAGGGTGTCGTCTTCGGGTACGCCCTCAACATCTCCAAGTGCAAGGGCGTCCGGAAGTGCGTCGAGGCCTGTGTCGCCGAGAACAACACGAGCCGTGACCCGCAGGTGCAGTACATCCGCGTCCTGGAGCTCGACCACGGGGACATGAACCTGAACCGAGCCGACCACTACTACGAGGCAGAGACCGTGCCCCGACCGGGCAAGTTCTACCTCCCGATCCAGTGTATGCAGTGCGACAACCCGCCCTGTGTCGCGGCCTGCCCGGTTGAAGCGACGTGGCAGGAGCGGGACGGGATCACGGTCGTCGACTACGACTGGTGCATCGGCTGCCGGTACTGCATGACGGCCTGTCCGTACTCGGCGCGACACTTCAACTGGAGCGCGCCGACCATCGCCCCGGAGGCACTCAACACAGACATGCACTACCTGGGCAACCGACCGCGGCCCCGGGGCGTCGTCGAGAAGTGCACCTTCTGCATCCAGCGCTCGCGCAAGGGACGGCAGCCGGCCTGCGTGGAGGCCTGTCCCACCGGGGCTCGCGTCTTCGGCAATCTGCTCGACCCCAACAGCGACGTCCGTTACGTCCTGGAGAACAAGACCGTCTTCCGCCTCAAGGAGGAGCTCGGTACCGAACCCAAATTCTGGTATTTCACCGACTGAGGGAATATGAGCGCCCTAGGGAGATTCTTCGTCGACGGTCTGAGGCAAGTGTTCAAGGGCGGCCGCCTGTACTGGAGCTGGGTGGGCGGGCTGGGCGTCGTGGTGCTCGCGGGAATGGCGTTCTACTGGCGCCAGCTGGATCAGGGCCTGATCGTTACCGGAATGAGCGATCAGGTGTCATGGGGCGCCTACATCGCCAACTTCACCTACCTGGTCGGCGTTGCCGCCGCCGCCGTGATGCTGGTGATCCCCGCGTACGTGTTCCACAGGGAAGACGTCAGGCACGTCGTGCTGATCGGCGAGGGGATCGCCGTGGCCGCCGTGGTCATGTCGATTCTCTTCGTGGTGGTGGACCTGGGCCGGCCGGAGCGCATGTGGCACATGATCCCCGGGCTGGGTCGACTGCACTTTCCGCAGTCCTTGCTCGCCTGGGACGTCGTGGTCCTCGCCGGATACCTGTTGCTCAACCTCGCGATCCCCTTCTACATCCTCTTCAGCCGCTACCAGGGGCGGGAGCCCAACTGGCGCGTGTACTTTCCGGCAGTTCTGGTCTCTATTGGCTGGGCCGTTTCGATCCATACGGTCACGGCCTTTCTGTTCTCGTCAAACGTGGCCCGCCCCTTCTGGCACACGGCCGTGCTCGGACCGCGCTTCTTGGCCTCGGCCTTCACGTCGGGGCCGGCGCTGATCGTGCTGACTCTGCAGGTCGTGGACCGGAATACCGCGCTCAAGGTCCAATCCTCCGTGATTGGCCTCATGGCCCTGATCACCGCGGTCTCGCTACAGATCAGTCTGTTTCTCCTGGGAGCCGAGATCTTTACCGATTTCTACTTCCGCACCGAGGAGGTTGTCGCGGCGACCTATCTGTACCTGGGCCTGAACGGGGCGAACAAGCTCGTGCCCTGGATCTGGAGCGCCATCGCTCTGGAGGGTGTTGCCGCGGTGATCCTGACCATCCACTCGCTGAGGAACCGCCGTGTCTTGTTGAGCCTGGCCTGCGTGTTCGCCATCGTGGGGGTCTGGATCGAGAAGGGGATGGGGCTCGTCGTGCCGGGGTTCGTGCCGACTCCGCTCGGTGAGGTGTTCGAGTACTCGCCCAGCTGGGGAGAAGTGTTGATCTCGCTGGGGATCTGGGCGCTGGGCCTGCTGGTGTTCACGCTGCTCGCCAAGGTCGCGATCCCCATCGAGCTCGGCACGCTGCAGTGGCGTGGGCCGCACCGCGGAGATGGGGCGGCCTGACCGGCGCATCCACCGCCTTACGCCGCTCGACCGCTCAGATCCCGGCGCCTTGCATCGAACTCCTCCTTGTTGATCTCTCCACGGGCGTAGCGCTCGCGCAGGATATCGAACGCGCGGTCCGCGCGCTCGTCCCGTCCTTGCCGGGCGAGCCACCGGATACCGAGGATCAGGCCGGCGATCACGAGCCCCCAGAACACCAGCATCATGAGCATCATGACGGCTCCTCCGGCGCCCCACATCCACCACCCGGGGTGCATCCCCGGCCCCCAGTCCCACGGCCGCTCTTGCGCCATGGCGGGCGCCGGAATGAATTCCATCAGCAGCAGACTCGACGTCATGATCCAGTCGCGCATGTTCGAATCCTCCTTGCTCCGATCCAGGGGCCGCGGAGCAGAGCGCCCTCGCTTCCTTCACGTCTGGCGGGCACGGGACGCCGCGCTGGCGATCGCCGGAATTGCGATAGTTTCAGCTCGGCCTCCCTTCCGCTTTCGGTCCCGCTGACCAAATGCATCGTGCGAGCCAGAGCATCCGGCCGGTCCAGGACTGGAATTTCATGGTGTTAGGAATGGCACGAGCGCAGCACGCCGCGCAGAGGCGCGCCCCACTGGGGCGCTGCTGCCACGCGGGCGCCCGGCAAGCTAGCGAGTCGGTCGCGAGCGCCCGGGGGGCATGATCGCCAGGGAACGGGCTCCCTGGGTGAACTCGGCGTGCCGGGAATTTTCGGGCCGGCCGAATCCGTCCTAGATACTAGAGGGACGTGACGGAGGCGATGACGATCCCCGAAGCTTCGTCCCAGCCGGCACGGGCCACCAAGCCGGAGGAGCTGCGCCAGACGTTCGAGGCCCTGGCGCTGCCGCACCTCGCGCATCTCTACAGGCTCGCCGCCCGGCTGGCCGGGAACGGACAAGACGCCGAGGACCTCGTGCACGAAGCCTATGTGAAAGGACTCTCGGCGTTTCCCGGCCTCAGGGAGCAAGCTAGCATACGCGGCTGGCTCTCGCGAATCCTGGCCCGGCTGGCCATCGATCGCCACCGCCAGCAGCCACCCGAGATTGCGGTCGGCGACCTCCAGGAGCTCGACCGGTTCTCCCTGTACGACCTCATCTGGGACGAGGACCCGTTTCCGTATTCCGACACTCTCCACCAGGACTTCCTCGACCAGTTCCCGGACGACGAAGTCCGGGCCGCCCTTCTGAGGCTGCCTGACGCCTATCGGGTCCCGCTGGTCCTCCTCTACGTCGAGGATCTGAGCTATCGAGAGCTGGCCGAGACGCTGAGCTGTCCTGTCGGCACCGTGATGTCACGGCTCCACCGCGCGCGGAAGATACTCGAACGCGAGCTGTGGGAGTGCGCGCGGCGCCGCGGGCTCGTACGGAGTGATGACTGATGACGAAACTTCTGAGCTGTGAGCAGGCCGTCGAGCAGTTCTTCGCCTATCTGGACCGTGCGCTCGCGGGTGACCCTCTGGACGACCTGGAGGCGCACCTCGAAAACTGCCTGGCGTGCTGCGACAAGCTGGCCTTCAGCCGGCGGCTGGACTCCTTCGTGAAGCGCCGGCTGCCGCAGGCGCCGGTGCCCGACGGCCTCGAAGCGCGGATCCGCCGGACCCTGGGCCGGACGTCCACGGAGTGAGGCATGTCCTACTTCACGGACGCCGACGCGCGCAAGATCATCAGCACCACCTATGAAAAGGCGCAAGCGAGCACGGCCGTTGCCGCGATGCTGTACGCGCCCGAGGAGCTCTCGGCGCTGCCGCCTGGCGCCGTGGCCCTCGCCCTCGGCGTGAATCATCCGGTGCGGCACGCTGCACTCCTCCGCGGTGAACGGGTCCTCGACATCGGCTGCGGGGCCGGCATCGACACGCTCCTGGCCGCGCGCGCCGTCGGATCACACGGGCGCGTCGTCGGGCTCGACATGACGCCGGCGATGCTCGACCGCGCTCGCGGCCATATCGCCGAGGCCGGCGCCGACAACATCGAGCTTCGCGAGGGCCTCATGGAGGCGCTCCCGTTTCCGGACGAATCGTTCGACGTGATCGTGTCGAACGGCGTGCTGAATCTCTCCACGCGCAAGAGCCGGGCCCTCGCCGAGATGCTCCGTGTCTTGCGTCCGGGCGGCCGCGTGGCCCTGGGCGATCTCGTGCTCACCGACACCTTACCCGAGGCGATCATGAAAGACCCGACCGCGCTGGCCGTCTGACTGGCCGGCGCACTGGCGGAGCCAGTGTTCAGGCGGAAACTCTTCAACGTCGGGTTCGAGGCCGTCGCCACGGTCGACCGTCGGCCCTTCAGCATTGCGGACCTTGCCCGCTACCCGTTGTTTCCGCCGGAGTTCCTGGACTTCGTTCGCCGCGTGCTCCCGGTCGAGCGCGACCAGAACGTCGTTCACACGGTCGTCGTCACCGGACGCCGGCCGCTCTAGAAGGAGATCAGACATGACAGTCGATACCGCACGGCTCCGCGAGGCGATCCAGGTCGTCTACAGCGAAGTCGCCGGCGATCCGAAGAAGGGCTACCACTTCCATACCGGACCGACGTACGCGGTCGATTGCCTCGGGTACCCGGCCGCGGACCTGCGCGAGTTGCCCGACTCCGTCACGGGGCCCTTTGCCGGCGTGGGCGCTCCGCTCTCACTCGGCGCACCCCGCTTGGGGGAGATTGTCCTCGATATCGGCGCGGGAAGCGGCCTCGACACCTTCCTGGCCGCGAAGGCCGTCGGCGCGAGCGGGCGCGTCATTGCCGTCGACATGACGCCCGCCATGCTAGCGCGGGGTCGGGAGAACATCGCGCTCACCGGGCTCACGCAGGTGGAGTACCGGGAGGGCTTCGCGGAGACGCTGCCCGCGGCGGATGAGAGCGTCGACCTCGTGATCTCGAACGGCGTCATCAATCTTTCGCCGGACAAGGCGGCCGTGTTCCGGGAGGCCCATCGAGTCCTGAAGCCAGGCGGTCGGTTGCAGATCTCTGACATTGTCGTGCACAAAGACATCCCCGCAGCGGCCAGGGACGACATCGCCATCTGGACGGCCTGAATTGGCGGCGCTCTCCTGGAAGGAGAGTACGTCGCCGCGATCGAGGCGGCTGGGTTCGTCGACGTGGAAGTCGCCTGGCGCGGGCGCCCGTTCACCGGGGCTTCCGGTCAACGCAAGGCCGACAAGTTCGACACCGAGGGCGTGAACATCCGCGCCCGCAAAGCGTGAGGAGCAGCGCGATGGCCAGGATCCTCTACCTCGGAACCGCCGGCTCCGACGATCCGACGCGAGCCGGCTTCCCATTCAATTTCGCCATGGGCGCGCTCGACGCCGGCCACCAGCCGGAGATCTTCCTGGCCGGAGAAGCCGCGTACTTGATGAAGGACGCCGTGATCGCCGCCGTGCAGCCGGTCGCGATGCCCGCCCTCAAGGAGATGCTCGACGAACTCGTCGCCCAGAAAGTGGCCATCTACGTCTGAGGACGCTGTTCCGTGGCCCGTGGGGTCACCGAGGCCGATCTGAAGGGCAAGAACGCGCAGTTCATCAATCCGAAGGTGTTCGCGGAGAAGGTGGCTGCGGCCGACAAGATCGTCTCACTCTAGAGGAGGCACGTCATGAAGGCAGGACTGACGCTGAAGAGCCTGGTCCTGGGCGCCCTCGTCGTCGTCGGAAGCACGACGGCCGCCGAAGCCCCCAAGATCACCGTGACCAACGTCGACAAGATCGTGGGCCCGGACTTCCTCGGCGACAAGCCGGTGAAGTTCGCGCCGGCGGCCCAGATCAGCAACGTGGGCATCCTGGCCGGGCAGGTGAAGAAGATTCGGTTGCATACCCACGACCTGGAAGATCACGTCGTGTACGTGGTCCGCGGGCGGGCGGCGGCGCGCCTGGGGGACGAGACGCGAGAGGTAGGCCCGGGCGACCTCATCAGCATCCCGAAGCGCGTGCCGCATAGGTTCGAGCAGAAGGGCACCGAGCCCTTCGTGATCCTCGTGAACGCCACCCCCGGCTGGGATCCGCTGAACGACACGACGTATCTGGAGTAGCAGCGCCAGGCGGCGAATCGGGAGAAGGTCGTTGGCGTTCACTGCGACCTTCTCCCGCGCCGCCGCCCTCGTCAGCCGCCCCGCGTCATCATGAGCTCGCCAAGGCCGGCGCCGAGGGGCTCTCCTGCATCATCTTCGCGTGCTGGAGCAGGGTCGGCTCGGACCCGCCGGCGGCGGCTGAGGACGGGGCGGCCAGCAGCGCCGACATCAGGGACAGCAACGTCTCGCGTCGGGTCATCTCAGAACGACCGCAGCCGCCAGATGCCGTCGTCGTCGAGGGCGAACCGGATCTCGAACCCCTCGAGCACTCCGTCGTCCACACCCAGCATCTTGGCCGATCGCGTCGCGCCCCCAGACGTCGGCGAGCCGGATCGTCGTCATGATGCCTTCGATGCCGGGCAGGTCTAGGGCGAGGTCGTTTTGAAGATCGCCTCGTGGCGGGCGCGCGCATCGAGTCGGACGCAGTAGTCCGACTAGGGCGGCGGCGTGCCGCGAGGGAAGATGAGAATCGACGTGACCGTCGGAGCTGCGCCCTCGACGTTGAAGGCGATCCCCTCCCCGGGGTACCAGAGGCGATCGTCCTGGCGGCGGCCGTAGCGCTCCCACACTCGCGCCAACAGCATGCCGAGCCGGATGCCCCGCACCGTCTGCGGCGAGGCCGCCCCCTCCGGCCGGCCCGGTGCGATGATCCCCAGTGCGCGGACGATTCCGCCGGCGATGTGCACGTGGAGTTGCGCCCCCGTGGCGACGTCGTAACGCAGTACACCATCGCCGTACGGCGATGCCGCACGGGCCGGCGGCTCACCGAGCAGCGCGATCACCGCCGGCTCACTGAACCCGAGTTGAATGCCTCCGAGCACGGTACCGTCCAGCGCCGGACGCGTGAGCGCCATCGCGCGCTGGGCAGCCTGCCGCGCATCCTGAGCGCCCGCGCTGGTGGTCGTGAGCACGACGAAGAGACTCGTGGTCGCGATCGCTGCATACGGAATCATGGCAGCCTCCGGCCCACCAGGTGATACTCGCCGAAGGCCACGCCGCCCGAGGCCAACGGCCGCGGTCCTGGCAAGGTCGCCAGGCTGGGGCCGATGGTGTGGAATCGCAGGTCGTCGACGCCGAGGAGTTGGTTCGGCGCCAGGAATTGGTACTGGAAACCGCGGTCGTCGAAGAACCGCGTGTCGGTGGCCGGCAGGACGAGGTGCGTTCGGTAGCCCAGCTCGAACGTCGCCGCATCGAATCGGAGCTCCGCAAACATCGCCCCCATCCGGTTGGCGCCCAGTAGGGTGACGTCGAAGGTCTCGAGTGTCCGCGTGTCCACCAGTTCCGGCAAGGCCTGCACGCCCGGCGTCCGGGCGTTCCAGCGGAACGGCAGCCAGCGCTGGCTGTCCAGCAGCAGGTTCCAGCCCAAGATCGTGTACTCCTCGGCCGGCCCATTCGAGCGGCGGATGTCATAGAGCATCCGTGGGAACGGATCGGCGTCGGTATTCACGGTGACGGTCTCGATTGCGCGCCCGATCGAGGGCCCGCCGAGTGCGCCGCCGTTGACCGACCGATGGGAGAAGGGGTCCGCGACCGACGGCCGGCCGCTGAGCGTCTGCTCGGTGAAGTGAGCATCTTGAAAGCCGGCAGCGACGAGGTCGGGCCGATAGAACCCGGAGATGTCCAGCACGTCGATCCCCGAGTGTGCGTTCACGGTGATCAGGACTGGGTCAGGCTGCGACCCCTGAGGATTACCCGCCAGGAACACCGGCCGCCACGCCGGGGTGCTGCCGGTCGGCTGATCGGTGCCGTCGACCGTGTAGTTGAGATCGACGGTGAGGACGTGATTCGGGGTGTCGAAGAGAATGGTGACCGTGTCCTGACAGGATTTACCGATGACACTCCGCTGCGTCAGGTTGACGATGAAGTATAGGAGGTCGGGGAGCAGGTTCCCGTAGCTGATCGACGACGGGGTGGCGGGCACGACCTCCCCGTTGCTGTTGTGCCGGAAGATCGAGACAGGTTCACCGGGTGGGGTCGCGATATTCACGGCGACGAGGCCGATCACGTCGCCGTTGCGGTCGAGGAAGAAGTCGCGCAACGTCCAGAAGTACACCGGGTTGTCCTGGTCGGCCAGGTTCATGGCGACCGGGACCGGGCCAGGCGCGTAGACGAACTGGTGCTCGTAGGGCACGCTCAGCGTGGTCGGGCCCCACGTCGCCGAGCTCTGGACCCAGTCGTTCAGCGCTTGGTCGAAACTGTAGCTGAACTGCCCGGAGACGGTGACCAGCTGCTGGCTGTAACTCACGATGCGGGTGTCGTGGATCGTCGTGCCAAGGTCGATCGGCGCCGGCGCCCCGAGCGTCACCGGCGAGCCGAGGGGCTCAAGCGCGACGGTCCGGTCAGACTGATTGACCGCGGCATTGACGGGCACAGTGCGTGTACCCTCCGGGCGCTGCAGGCGATACGCGTCGAAACGCATGTCGCGACCCCCGAGAAACGTCGCGGCCACGATCGTGTTGTCGCGATCGCCCCACTTTACCTGGCCGGGTCCTAAGCCAATCCCGAGCGGATAAATACCGCTCGCCGTCCGCAACATCCAGTCAGTACCGCCCTTGAAGATCTCTTCAACCTGAATCTCCGCTCCAACTCTGCCGACGACGGCATCGACCTCCTTTCCCAGTTG
>Ga0134124_10000409_pt1 | contig 36808 bp, 25 predicted proteins | sample KB304_FD_96880 | JGI IMG/M metagenome (GOLD analysis project Ga0134124, IMG submission 96880) | Terrestrial soil microbial communities without Nitrogen fertilizer from Kellogg Biological Station, Michigan, USA - KB3-0-4 | ecosystem: Environmental > Terrestrial > Soil > Unclassified ... | reverse complement strand
CGCGCTCGGCCCGGTGGTGGAGGAGTCGCGCGCGCTCACGATCTACTGGGACGGCACGACGCAAAACGGCGTCGACGAGACCATCCCCGATCCGAAATATCTCTTCCGTTCGACCGACAATGAATGCGAGGCCATGATGGCCTCGCTGCTCACGATCAAGCATTGGAAGGGCAAATTCGCCAAGGTCGCGGGCATCAACCCGGACTATTCCTACGGCCGCAACAACATGGCGGCCTTCATCGCCGTGCTCAAACGCTTCAATATCGAGCACCAGGTGGTGACCGAGCAGTGGCCGAAGGTCGGCACCATGGACCTAACCAGCCACGTCGCCGCGCTCAAGGCGGTGAAACCCGACCTGATCTTCTCCTCGCTGCTGTTCGCCGATCTGCCTGTGTTCATGAAGCAGGCGCACGCCGCCGGCTTGACCGAAGGCACCAAACTCGTCTTCCCGGCGGCCGGCTGGCAGCACACGCTGATGAAGAAGGAGTTCACGCCGGAAGGCATGTTGTTCGGGCACAACACGCTCTATTTCGCCAACCCGAAGAACTCGGCGACTGCCAAGGAATTCGTCGCCTGGTATGGCGACAAGTTCAAGGACTATCCGGAATGGGAAGCCGATCGCGCCTATTTCGCCCTCGAATCCTACAAGCAGGCGGTCGAAAAGGCGATGAAGGCAAAGGGCGGCTGGCCGTCGCAGGACGACGTCATCCAGGCGATGATCGGTCTCGAGGTCGAGAGCCTGGGCGGCAAGGGAAAGTGGCGCAAGGACAAGATCGCCGACCAGACCTTCGTGCAAGGCTTCACGACACACAAGAACAGCTACGACTTCGTGACGCTCGCGGAACCGTTCGACACGATGTACTCAGCCGACTTGCAGAAACCGCCCGGCGCGAATTTCTGGGAGTGGATCAAGACCGCCCAGTTCAAGATCTAGTCCGCCGGCCTGATGTCGGCCTTTGCGAATATCCTGGCCGGCGGCGTATTTCACGCCGCCGTCCTGTTTCTGGTCGCCGCCGGGCTGCAGCTCGTGTTCGGCGTGCAGAAGATTGTCAATCTCGCCTGCGGCTCGTTCTACGCGCTCGGCGCTTATTTCGGCATCACCTTCATCGGCTACGCGGCGCAGGCCGGCGTGTCGCCGTGGCTGATCCTGCCCGGGCTCATCGTTTCCGGAATCTTGCTGGGGTTCATCGGCCCGCCGATCGAGCGCCTTCTGCGAACCGTCTATTCCCGTGACGAGAGCTTCCAACTGCTGCTGACGTTCGCGCTGGTCCTGATGTTCCAGGACGTCTTCAAGTTCATCTGGGGCGCCAATCCGCGCTCGCTCGACAGCGCCTATCTCATCTACGGCAAGATCAGCATCGGCGACTTCAGCATGCCGGTCTACAATCTGCTGGTGATCCTGGCGGCGATTGCGACCGCCGCCGGCCTAGCCGCATTCCTCAAAGGCACCAATTACGGACGTATCCTGCGGGCCACGGCTGAGAACCGCAACATGGCGGAGGCGCTCGGCGTCGACGTGCGCCGCATCTATTCGGTCGTCTTTACCGTCGGCGCGGTGCTCGGTACCACGGCCGGTGCGCTTGTGGTGCCGACAGCGGCCGCCTCACTCGACATGGCGATTGAGTTCGTGGTGGAGGCCTTTGCGGTCGTCGTGATCGGAGGCCTCGGCTCGATGCGCGGCGCACTCATCGGCGCGGCGATCGTCGGTCTGATTCGCGCGTTTTCCATCGTCTTCTTTCCGGAATTCGAGGTGATCGCGATCTACGCCATCGTGATCGGCGTCCTGATCTTCCGTCCGGCCGGCCTTTTCGGAAAGGCGCTGGCATGAAGGCCTCTTTTTGGGTGGCGGCGGCGGGGACGACGGCCTTTGCGCTGCTGCCTTTCTTTGTGCCGCCCTATTACATCGGCTTGATGATCCCGTTTTTCGGCTACACCATCGCGCTGCTCGGCTTCAATTTGTTGTTTGGCTACACCGGCCTCCTATCCTTCGGTCATGCAATGTTTCTCGGCATCGGCGCTTACGGCGCCGCCGTGATGACGGGCCTCGGCATGAAGTCATTCGAGCTTGTGCTCATTGCGGTCATCGCGGCGTCGACGACGATCGCATTGCCGATAGGATTGCTGTGCGTGCGCTATATCGGAATTTTCTTCGGCATGCTGACGCTTGCTTTCGGCATGCTGTTTCACTCCTTCCTGTTCAAGTTTTACTACGTGACCGGCGGCGACAGCGGCATGCGCGTGGCGCGCATGAAGATCCTCGGGCTTGAGTTCGCCCAATACAACAAGATCGAGTTTTTGACCGGCCCGTTCTACTACTACTGTCTCGCGCTGCTGGTCGTTGGCGGCTTCATCATGTGGCGGATCGTTCATTCGCCATTCGGACTGCATTTGAGGACCATTCGCGATAACGCGCGCAAAGCCGAATATCTCGGCGTGCACGTTCATCGCTTCCGCCTCGCCGCCTTTGTCATATCGGCGGCCTTCGGCGCCGTTGGCGGCGCGATCCTGGGCTTCCGCATCGGCCTGGCCGATCCCGACCTTGTCTACTGGACGCAGTCCGGACAACTCGTGTTCATGGCGGTGCTCGGCGGTTTTGCCAATTTCTTCGGTCCCATTGTCGGCGCGCTCAGCTACATCTTGCTGCAGGATCAGTTGCAGTCGCTGACCGAATATTGGCGGTTCGCGCTCGGCGCGATTCTGGCGCTGATAGTCATTGCCTTTCCGCAGGGCATCGCCGGCTTGGCGGCCGAACTCAAACGCCTCGTGGCGAGGAGGCCGGCATGAGCGTCTTGCTGGAGACCCGCGACGTCAGCAAATCCTTTGGCGTGCTCCGCGCGCTTGCGCAGGTCACCATGGCGGTTCACGAGGGGGAGATCGTTTCGGTCGTCGGGCCGAACGGCGCCGGCAAGACGACGCTGGTGAATTTGCTCACCGGATTGTTGATTCCGACCACCGGCGAGGTCCTCTTTATGGGCAACAACATCGCCGGCGTCGGCCCGGTCGCGCTCGCCGAGCGCGGTCTCGCGCGCGCCTTCCAGCTTATCCAGATTTTCGCGCAGTTGACCGTGCGGGAGACTATTGCTGCGGCCGTCGTGTCACGTCAGAAAAAGCGATGGCGGTTGTTCGCGAGCCTGTCGGCCGATGCCGGGGTCAATACGCGCGTGGCCGAGGTTGCCGATATCTTTGGGCTGGGGCCGCGGCTCGATACCGTCGCCGCGGCGCTGTCGCAAGGCGAGAAGAAACTGCTCGATGTCGCCTCTGCGTTCGCGCTCGATCCGCAGGTCATCCTGCTCGACGAACCGACGTCCGGCGTATCGACGTCCGACAAGCACGGGATCATGAAGACGCTAATCGCGGCAGCCAAACGCGCCGGGGTCAAGGCGATCGTGCTGGTGGAGCACGACATGGACCTGGTGGCGGCATATTCGCATCGCATCATTGCGCTTTCGGAGGGGAAGGTGCTGGCCGATCTGCCGCCGGATCGGTTCTTCGCCGACCCCCATCTGATTGAAACCGTGATCGGGCGCCGAAGGGGGCATTGATGCTGTCCGTCCGCGATCTCGTGGTGGATATCCAAGGCAGCCGCGTTCTGCGCGGCGTGTCGCTGGCGGTCGAACAAGGCGAGCTCGTGTGTTTCGTCGGCCGCAACGGCGCGGGCAAGACGACGACGCTTCGCAGCATCATGGGGTTCCGCAAGCCGGTCGCCGGCGTCATCGAGTTTGAAGGCCGGAGCACGCTCGGCCTGCACCCCTTCCAAATTGCCCGGCTCGGTATCGGCTTTGCGCCGGAGGAGAGCGAGGTGTTCGGCGACCTGACGGTGGCCGAGAACATCGCCATGCCGACCTGGACCTGCCCCAACCCGCGGCCGGCCGAGGAGCGCATCGCCGAGGCCTACAAGGTGTTCCCGAGGATCGAACGCTACCGGGAGCGCGGCGGGGGCGCGCTGTCGGGGGGCGAGCGCAAAATGGTGTCGATCGCGCGCGCGCTGGCGCTTGGACCGAAGCTCCTGTTGCTGGACGAGCCGACCGAAGGACTCTCGCCTGCGATTGTGCCATCGATCGTCGAGGGGCTCGCCAATATCCGCGCCTTCGGTCATGCGGTGTTTATCGCCGAATCGAATATCCACCACGTGCCGGATTTCACCGACCGCCTCTATGTTATTGAACGCGGTGAGATAATCTTTGCCGGCAAGCCGGCGGAGGCGCGCCGGAACCCGGCGGTGGCCCGCGTCATCGAGGGAACCGAACAATCGACGGCAGTGTAATTGAGCGGCTCGGCCGGCTGTGATAGATGTGTGATATATCAGATGGCCATACGCGCTGGCCAAGGAGAAGCGACATGATCAGTCAGCGGCAGATCGAATTTCGCGAGGAATATCGCTCTCGTATCATGGGATGGTACGACGGCTATTTCCACATCGTGCTCATCTACGCCATGGGCGCCGCGGCATTCTACGTCTACGTCGAACACATTCATGACGTAAGCTGGCGCGAGTGGCTTGCCGTGCCGCTGACCTTCCTGTTCACCAACTTGTTCGAGTGGGCCGTGCACAAATACGTCATGCACCGTCCGGTCAACATCAAAGGCCTGCGCGCGGTTTACGAGCGGCACACGCTCAACCATCACCAGTTCTTCACCGACGACGAGATGCGCTTCCGCGATCATAAGGATTGGCGGGTGACGGTGTTCCCGCCCTATGCCCTGGTCGTGTTCATCCTGATGTCGCTGCCGATGGCGATCCTCCTCGGTCTCGTTTTCTCGCCCAATGTCGGCTGGCTGTTCATGAGCGTGACGACGGGCATGTATCTCATCTACGAGTTCATGCACTTCTGCTGCCACGTCGACGAGAACTGGTTCGTGCGCAACTGTCCCTTCGTCAATACGCTGCGCCGCCACCACACCGCGCATCACAATGCGCGGCTGATGATGGAGACGAACATGAACCTGACCTTCCCGATCGCCGATTGGGTGTTCGGAACGTCGGACCTTGACCGCGGGCTGCTCGGCACGCTGCTCAACGGCTACGATACGCGCTTCCTGAAGAAGACCCTGCGCGGCCATCCGCGTCGTCCGGACGAGGCCGCCGCGGCGCCGCTCGGCGCGCACTGACGAAACGGCAGCGAGGGTGCCATGCCAAACGACGTCAAAGCGGCTGTTTCCATTGTTTTCATGATCGTCGCCGCCATTCTCGCTTATTGGCGCGGCTCGCCGATCCGCCCCGACTTTTCGACCTACATCATGATCGCGGCGGCTTTCATGGTCGTGGCCATGTGGATTTTTCCGGAGGCCGGTGTCAAGAAAGGCGACGTGAAAAACACCGCCCGTGGGCAAAACGGGTAACCACGCGCGCTTCTAAAGCGAAGCTGTTGGCATTGACTCACGTGTCCCCTATAGAGTGGCGTGCACCTAGGGACAGGAGACGTGACAATGAAGGCGGCTGTGGCGACGGAAAACGGTCTCGACGTTCAAGACATAGCCCAACCGCAACCCAAGCCGTTTCAGCTTCTCGTCAAGGTCAAGGCGGCCGGTCTCAACCGGGCCGATCTCGCCGCGGCGAAAGGGCACGGCGGCCACGGCGCTGTCGGCGCCACCATCGGCCTCGATTGGGCCGGCGAAGTCGTTGAAGTCGGCGCTGAAACCAAGGGAGGTTTCAAACCGGGCGACCGAGTCATGTGCGCCGGCGCCGGCGGCTACGCCGAATATGCCGTGTGCGACCGGGGACGAGTCGTCCCTATTCCCGCCGATATGACCTTCGAACACGCGGCGACCTTGCCGGTTGCCCTCGGCACCATGCACGACGCCCTGGTGACCAATGGACGCTTGAAAGCCGGCGAGAGCGTGCTCATCCAGGGAGCGAGCTCGGGCGTCGGTCTCATGGCTCTGCAGATTGCCAAGATCCTCGGCGCAAAGCTGGTGATTGGAACGTCGACCAACGCCGATCGCCTGACGCGCCTGAAGGATTTCGGGGCCGACATCGCTATCGATACCAAGGATCCGAATTGGCCGGAGCGCGTGCTGAGCGCCACCAACGGTCAGGGCGTGAACGTCATCATCGATCAGGTCTCGGGCAGTCTCATCAACGGCAGCATGAAGGCCTCCGCCATTCGCGGCCGCATCGTCAACGTCGGCAGGCTGGGCGGCGGCAAAGCCGAGTTCGATTTCGATCTGCACGCCAATCGGCGCATCGCCTACATCGGCGTGACGCATCGCACGCGTTCGGTCGACGAGTTGCGTGAGGAAACGCGCGCGATGTGGGCCGACCTGGCCGATGCCGTCACGGCAAAAAAACTGAGCCTCCCAGTGGACAAGGTGTTCCCCCTTGTGGAGGCGAAGGCTGCGCAGGACTATATGCGCGCGAACAAGCACTTCGGGAAAATTATTTTGGTCCCGTAGACCCCTGCCCCTTCAAAGAACCTGCCCGTCATCGGCAGGCCATCATCAGCTTCCGCGTATCGACCGAACGTTAGGCTGGATGGTTGCCGCCGCAGTCACACCGCCAGCCACCGGCACCCGCGCACCCCCGCAACCGTAGCCTCAATCTGTACCGCAACCGGGCCGACGCTGGCCATGGCTTGATCTGGGCCATGGCAGCGCTTCAAACCCACGCAACTGCTTGACAATCAGCGAAATTCCTCATATTCAATCGATCAGTTGAATGATTTAACGTATCGGCCAGCTGATGCCAAGCCGAAGTCCGAAATTCAAACTGTTCACTCAGTTCGCTGTTGTCGCCAAATCGCTGGCGCACGCGCACCGGCTCGAGCTCTTGGAGCAAATGGCGCAAGGCGAGCGGAGCGTGGATGTCTTGGCAGAGCGAACCGGTCTGTCCGTCGCCAATACATCGCAACACTTACAGCAGATGCGGCGCGCGGGGATCGTCGCCGCGCGACGCGAGGGCAAGTTCGTCTTCTACAGCCTCACCGACGAGGCCGTGCTCGATGTCTTGGCAGCGCTGCGTCATATCGCAGAGCGAAACGTCGCCGAAGTGGACCGGGTGATCCGCAGCTACTTCGACAACCGCGATAGTTTAGAGCCGATGACTCGCGAGCAGCTTCTAGAGCAGTCGCGCGCGGGCATGGTGACAGTCCTAGATGTCCGGCCGCCGGACGAATTTTCGCTCGGGCACCTGCCGCAAGCCGTGAATATCCCGCTCCGAGCACTCGAACAGCGGCTCGCAGAACTCGACCCGTCACGCGTAGTTGTTGCGTATTGCCGAGGGCCATATTGTGTTCTCTCCTACGAAGCCGTCGCACTGCTTCGTGCCCACGGTTTCGAAGCGCGGCGCCTCGAAGATGGTTTGCCGGAATGGCGAGCGGCTAAGTTGCCGGTTGTGCATGGTCCTACGCCATGACAGCCATGACACTGCGACACGGAATCCGCCAAAATCTCGGTCAGTTCCTACATCTTCTTTTGCAAGTTCTATTGGTGGGTTTCACAATCGGCATGATGCGCACGGTCGTGCCCGCTCTTGCCGACAGTGAATTTGGCGTACCACGCAATTCGTTTGTCCTACTATCGGCATTTGTGGTGGCGTTCGGTTTCGTCAAAGGCACGCTCAACTTCATCGCAGGGCGCCTATCCGAAAGCATTGGGCGTCAACGGGTCCTTCTTTTGGGATGGGTTGCCGCGTTGCCTATCCCTGCCCTGATTTTATGGGCGCCCAGTTGGAACTATATCGTGCTCGCGACGGTGCTCCTCGGCATCAACCAGGGCCTCACCTGGTCGATGTCGCAGACATCGAAGTTGGACATCGCACGCTCCGATGAACGAGGGTTTGCCATCGGCCTGAATGAATTTTCTGGCTATATCGGCGTGGCAATCGCCGGCATCGTGACTGGTTATCTTGCCACAGCGATGGGCGCACGCAGCGGCGTAGCGGCATTTGGGTTCGCCACGATAGTCCTGGCAATACTGGCAACGATATTTTGGATTAACGAAACGCTCCCGTTCGCCCATGTCGAAGCAAAACGGCACGCGGCTGGTCTGTCTGGATCCTCGCCCCGCTACCCGAAGAATATTTCCGAGCGTCCGTCGACGTGGGAGGTATTTACTTTGGTGACTTGGCGCGACAGGCGTTTCATGGCGGTCACCCAAGCGGGCCTGACCGAAAAATTCGTCGATGCGCTGGTCTGGGTATTCTACCCGGTATTCCTCTATCGACACGGCGTAAGCATCAGCAATATCGGCTGGGTCGTCGGCACATACGCTTTTGTCTGGGGTGGCACGCAACTGCTAACGGGAAGAATGTCGGACCGTTGGGGCCGCCATTTGCTCAACGTTTGGGGCATGTTGATTTGCGGGGCTGGCGTCGCCCTCATGTTGATATTCGATCAAGTCGCGGGTTGGACGTTCAGCGCCGCCTTGAGTGGAGTCGGCATGGCCATGCTCTATCCGAACCTCAGTGCCGCTATCGCAGACATCTCGCACCCGAACTGGCGAGGCTCGGCAATCGGCGTTTATCGTTTCTGGCGCGATTTGGGCTACGGGATCGGCGCCTTGGCAATGGGCATCGTCGCCAATTCCGCGGGCACGGTGGAAGGCGGATTTTGGTTTGTAGCCGCGTCAATGTTTCTGTCCGGCATCGTCCTTTGGATCTGCGGGGAAGAAACCCACCCTCGATTGAATCCCGCGTAGACGATCTGCGCGATCCACCAACGCTACACTTTCGCGCCCTCGACCAACATATTTGAAAATTTTTGCGCCGGGGAATCGTCGAGCATCTGGTCCGGCAGGATCACAAAGAGATCCTTGCTCACATTGACCTCGGACACCGGCAGTGCGCGCAAGGTACCGGCGCGGACTTCGGCTTCCACGGCCGACGCAAACACCAGTGAGATCCCCAGCCCGGCTTTGACCGCGGCTTTGACGGCCTCGGTGCTGCCGACATTCAAACTGATGCGCATCTTCGAAGCGTTTTTGCCGAATATTTTTTGCAACAATGTGCCCGTCCCCGTCCCAGATTCGCCGCCAATCATCGGCACGTCGAATAATTCCGACGGTCTAAGATGCTTCTTCTTCGCCCAGATATGGTCGGGCGAAACAATGACCAGTAATTTCTCTTGTCGCCATTTCTTGGCAACAAAGCCCTCTCGTTTGTCCCACCACTCCATAACAGCGACGTCGAGCTCACCGGCGCTCAGGGCTCCGGCTATTTCCGGATTACTCGCGATCTTCAGGTCGACATTAGTCGCAGGGCCCAGGACTCGCGCTATGCGCGCGATATAAGGCTGCAAGAGGTAGGTGCCGATATTGCTGCTCGCGCCGATCATCAAACGCTTGGCGCTTACGACATCTCGCGCCCGCGCAGCCGTGCGCAGGAGAGAGCGTGCCAAAGGAAGAAGCCGCGCGCCTTGCACTGTCGGAGTCGACTGCATGCGACTCCTAGCAATCAGTTCGACGCCTAAGCTCTCTTCAAGCTTACGCAATTGTTGCGATACCGTCGGCTGCGAGCAGCCCAGACGGGCCGCCGCCTCCCGAAAGCCCTGCGCATCCACAATTGCGATAAAAGCTTCAAGCTGTTCGAGATTTAGCATTGGAAAGCCGATTGCCCGGGCTTGGGATTGTTGACGGCGCCGCGCGGCACGCGGCCGTCGAGGTAATCGAGAATGCTGTGGGCCATTTCCATCTCGGCGACGTAGCGCGCGCGCCCCTCCGCCGATCCGACATGCGGGGTCAAAAGGGTATGGCCAACATCCTTAAGCAGCCGGGAGGAGATCGTTTTCGGACGGTCCTTGCGCGCCCAATCTTCCATTTCGAAAACGTCGGCGGCGTAGCCCGCCAATTTGCCTGTGCTCAGTCCGTCGGCCACCGCCTCCTCGCTCACGATGGAGCCGCGCGCAGGGTTGATGATGTAGCACCCCGTCTTGATTTTTCCGATCGCGTCGGCATCGATGATATGCTGCGTACGCTTGGTGAGCGGCAACGCGACCACCAAGAAATCCGACGCGTTCAACACTTCATCGAAATTGGCATACCGCACTCCGAGCGCCAGGGCTTGGTGTCGCTCGATCTGGCGCTCGTCGAAATAAAGCGTCCGGCAGTCAAAGCCACGCAATCTTTTCGCCACGGCCTGACCGATTGCGCCCATGCCGAGAATTCCAACAGTGCTGTGCTCAAGACCTTGACCGTAAAAAATCGGCCGCCAACCCTCGTAGTTGAGCCGCACATAGGCATCGGCCTCGACAATGTGGCGCGATATCCCAATCATCAGACCGATTGTCAGTTCGGCGGTTGCGGCCGTAAGGCCGTTCGGCACGACCGTGAACCAAACGCCGCCAGCCGTACACGCGTCGACGTCGAAATTGTCATAGCCCTTGAGGACGCTCGCAATAATACGAAGATCAGGGCAGCGCTTGAGAAATTTGCCGTCGATACAATCCGTCATGAACGCAATCATGCCGACAGAGTCACGGGCAATGTTGGCGAGTTCCTCGCACGACCACGGCTTTCTATCCAAATTGACCGTGAGCTCGCACCGCGCTTGCAGTAGTTCAATGACGTCGGGATGGACACGGTTGGTGATGACGACCTTCGGAAGCATCGAGCCTGCCCTCGACCAATTAGTGCCCTTGATCCATTATCATTTTAAATCGATGGCCGACGCAAGCAAAAGTTCGAAAACTCAGAGAGATGGATGAATGGGCCGAAGGTAACAACCTTCGGCCCATCCGATTGCATCAGCGGCGTGCGACAACCATCATCAAGGCACCGAGAGCTAGCAGCGCGGCGACCACCCCGAAGACAAGAGCCCAATTCCCGTTGGACCAATGCAGGATTCCGCCGATAAGAACACCTTGCACTCCGGCGCCCAGATAATTGAACCCGTTGTAGAAGCCGACCGCTGTTCCGGCGAGCTTGCGCGCGCCGTTGTCCATCGCGAGCGTCCACTGGCTGCCGATAACTCCGAGGATGAAGAACCCCGAAAAAAATAGCAGCGTCATGGCCCAGAACAGCCCCATGGTCTGAATGGGAATCGAGGCCATCAGAATGAGGCAGATGATCGCGCCGGATAGGTAACCGACGATGACATGGTAGCGCGCGGCCTTGAAAAACTTGTCGGAAATGACACCGGCGATAAAGGGGCCGAGAATCATTCCGAGCGGCAACGCAAACGTCATGATCGGTACATCTTTGAGTTTGATGCCGGCGGTTTCCGCCCAATACAACGGCGTCCAGGTCAGCAACCCAAAACGTCCGATATAGGTGGTGAAGGCGGCAAAACACATCGCCATGAAGCCCCAATCCTTCATCAGGATCAGCCACGCCCTGAAGCCTTTGACCTCATCGTCGGTCAAGGCTTCCGCGCGCGTAGAGACGCTGTCTTCATTGGGCTCTTTGTACGGGGGGAACCCGGCATCCTCCGGCTTGTCCCGAACGAGGAAGAACAATGCGATCGTCGTGGGCAGCACGAAGATCAGCAGCGGCCAAGTGAAGGCGGCTCGCCATCCGTAGTTCGCGACCGTATACCCGGTGATCGCCCATGCCGCGAGCGTCGACAGACTGAACGACATCACGAAAACGCCATTCGCAAAACCGCGACGCGCGCGCGGATACCACTGGGCATTCATGCGTGTGGTCGGAGCTGACGCCAGCCCCTGTACGAGTCCGTTTCCCCACATGAAGATGAGGACCCCGGTCACGGTACTCTGGAGCGCGACCAGGATATTCATCACCGTCGTGCCGATGCCCCCGAACACCTGAAGCAAGCGAGCACCGAGCTTGTCGCTGGCGCGCCCGGCCAGCAATGTCGCACCGGCGTATCCCCAGAACAGCGCCGCTTCCGCAATGCCAGCTTCAAAACGGGTGATTCCGAGATCTTTGATGATCCACGGGAGCGAGATGCCCCAATTCAGCCGGCCGAGATAATAGAAGCTGTACCAAAGCGCGACCGGCAGGAGCACACGCCAGAAACGGAACCGCGCAAAGGCGAGCTGCTGCTGGGGCGACATGCCCGCCGCAGCAAGCTCCGGAAACAGCGTTTGGCCAAGAGTCGCTCGGCCCTCGAACACCGCGTTCGCCATCGATGCCTCCCTGTTATGTTTTTATTTTTGAGCGTTTTACGCAGCGATCGTTCGGGGCAGATCGAGGCCGAGTTCGTGCGCGTACCACGGGATCGTCTTGCGCAGACCCTGCTCAAGGCCGGTTTTCCATTCCCAACCGATGAACTTCTTTGCATCGGCCGGATCGGACTTGGTGTGAATTTTGACTTCGCCCGTCCGCATGGGGCGCAATTCGATCTTCGACTTGCTGCCGATGATGTCGATGATCATCTGGGCGACCTGCTTCACGCTAGTATTGATGCCGGTGCCGATTTCCATGATTTTACCGACGCCGCCGTCGGTCGGCGCCTTCATACAGGCGTCGATGACGTCGTCGATGAAGATGAAATCGGACGATTGCTCGCCGTCGCCCATGACCGGAATCGCTTCGTTCTTGATCGCGGCCTCGATGAATGTAGCCATCATCTTGCGGCCTTCGCCGGGCTTGAAGGTGTTGGCCTCAAGCACGGCGCGTTCGCGCGGGCCATAGATATTTGCGATGTTGAGGCCAACGGTCGGCAGACCGTAAACTTCGTGGAACATCTGGGTAAACTGCGTCGATGCGGTCTTGGAAATAATGTAGGGCGTCAGCCAACCTGTCTGCATCGGCCGCGGCGGGTAGACGAAATATTTCACCTTGGAATCGAGCGCCGCCTGGCACGCGTGCAGCGTACCGAGAACGTTGACCTCAACGGTCCGCACCTCCTGTTTGAAGCGCGAGCTCGTGCCCATGAGAGCGGCGAAATGATAGACGATCTCGGCGCCGTCGATCACCTTTTCAACGGCCTCCTTGTCACGAATGTCGCCTTGAACGAAAGAGACGTTCTTGTTCTTTTCGAGCAGGTCGACCGTATAGCGCGGCATGTGATGCTGTTCATTGTTGTCGAACAACACGACGCTGTCGCCCATCGCGGCATATCGCTCGGCGACATACGACAAGATGAAACCCGTTCCGCCGGTCAGGACGATCTTTCTTTTGGACATGTACGCCTCTCCCCGTTTTAATCGATTACTTTTAGTAATCGAATTGGCATATCGACTGCATTTAATTATCTACGGGCGCGGACCCAAATGCAAGCGAATCTCCGCCAGCGCCCGGACCGGTCCACTTGGGCATGGAACGTGCGTCGACCGCCCATCAACGACGGGAACCACGACTCAAGAGCGATTCGTCCCGACCCCATCAATACCGGCGCGGAGATTCACCGTTTATCGGGGGAACTCAGGAGGCGACGGCGTCGCCCTCAATCACAATCGGCCCGCATCAATGCCGCAGGCCGGGCGCCTCGTGACCGGTACGCGCCACGTACTCGGAATAGCCGCCGCCATACTGGTGGATGCCCTCGGGCGTCAGCTCCAGCACCCGGTTGGACAGCGCAGCCAGGAAATGCCGGTCGTGCGAAACGAACAGCATGGTGCCTTCGTAATTCGCGAGCGCAGCGATGAGCATCTCCTTCGTCGCCATGTCGAGATGGTTGGTGGGCTCGTCCAGCACCAGGAAATTCGGCGGGTCGAACAGCATGATCGCCATCACCAGGCGCGCCTTCTCGCCGCCCGACAGCACGCGGCACTTCTTCTCCACGTCGTCGCCTGAGAAGCCGAAGCAGCCGGCCAAAGTGCGCAGCGAACCCTGCCCGGCCTGCGGGAACGCGTATTCCAGCTCCTCGAACACAGTTCGGTCGCCGTCGAGCAGATCCATGGCGTGCTGTGCGAAATAGCCCATCTTCACGCTGCCGCCCAAGGCCACCGTTCCGTCGTCCGGTTCGGCCGAGCCCGCCACCAGCTTCAACAGCGTGGATTTGCCGGCGCCGTTGATGCCCATGACGCACCAGCGCTCCTGGCGGCGCACCGTGAAATCGAGCCCGTCATAGATCGTCCGGTTGCCGTAGCCTTTGTGCACATTCTTCAGGCTCACGACGTCCTCGCCCGAGCGCGGCGCCGGCGGAAAGTCGAACGACACCGTCTGGCGGCGCCTGGGCGGCTCGACCCGTTCGATCTTGTCCAGCTTCTTCACCCGGCTCTGCACCTGCGCGGCGTGCGAGGCGCGCGCCTTGAAGCGTTCGATGAATTTGATTTCCTTGGCGAGCATCGCCTGCTGCCGCTCGAACTGCGCTTGCTGCTGCTTCTGCGCCAGTGCACGCTGCTGCTCATAGAACTCGTAGTTGCCGGAATACGTTGTGAGCGAGCCGCCGTCGATCTCGACGATCTTGGTGACGATGCGATTCATGAACTCGCGGTCGTGCGAGGTCATCAGCAGCACGCCCTCGTAGCCCTTGAGAAACTCCTCCAGCCAAATGAGGCTCTCCAGGTCGAGATGGTTGCTCGGCTCGTCCAGCAGCATGGCGTCGGGCCGCATGAGCAGAATGCGGGCCAGCGCCACGCGCATCTTCCAGCCCCCGGACAGCGCGCCGACGTCGCCGTCCATCATCCCCTGGCTGAAGCTCAGGCCCGCCAGCACCTCGCGCGCCCGGCCTTCGAGCGCGTAACCGTCCAGCTCTTGGAAGCGGTGCTGCACCTCGCCGTAGCGCTCGATGATGTTCTCCATCTCGTCCGCCCGCGCGGGGTCGGCCAAATCCGGATGAGACATGGCGGCCTCGAGCTCTTTCAACTCGGCCGCGACGGCGCTCACCGGGCCGGCGCCGTCCATGACCTCGGCCACGGCGCTGCGGCCCGCCATTTCTCCGACGTCCTGGCTGAAGTAGCCGATGGTGACGCCACGATCGACGGCCACCTGGCCCTCGTCCGGCTGGTCCTCGCCGGTGATCATGCGGAATAGCGTCGTCTTGCCGGCGCCGTTAGGACCGACGAGACCGACTTTTTCGCCTTTGTTGAGCGCACCCGACGCCTCGATAAAGAGGAGATGGTGGCCGTTCTGTTTGCTGATGTTGTCGAGGCGGATCATGAAGGGCACGAGGTCGGAAACAACTGCGGCGCCCTTATGTCACATCGCGCGCCCGCGGGAGAGTGTTCTTCTTCCGAATAGCGTTAGTGTTTGCAGAAACAGGATGACGGCCTTTCGGCGCATCGAACGACGGTATTTGTCCCGGCACAACGATATTGTCGCGGCCGAGCGACGCAATATCGCGAACACCGAGATTGCCCATGGTACGGCGGATCTCGGCATCGAAGATGGCGATCGCGCGGCGTGCTCCGGCCTCGCCCGCTGCGCCGACTCCGTAGAGCGAGGCGCGGCCGATCGCCACCGCGTCGGCGCCGAGCGCCAGACCCTTGAGGACGTCACTGCCGCGCCGGAATCCGGAATCCACGATGATCTTCAGCCGGCTGCCGACCGCCGCGGCGATGTGCGGCAGCATCTCGATCGGTTGGACCGCGGCGTCAAGTACGTTGCCGGCATGATTCGAGACGAAAATGCCGTCGGCGCCGCACGCGGCCGCCTTCCCTGCGTCGTCGGGATGCAGGATACCTTTGACGAGCAGCGTGCGCGGCCAGAGATCGCGCAGCCGGCGCAGAAAATCCCAATCCAGCGTATCGTTGCGGGTGAGAAAATTGGGCCCCTGACCGGCGGTGTAGTTCCTCCCGCCTGGGGCGGACGCCGGGATATGGATGTTGGGAAAGCGCGGCAGGCGCCCCTCTGCGAGCAGGTAGCGGGCGAGCGTACCGAACAGCCAGCGTGGGTGACGGAGCCCGTCGATCGCGCTCTGCAGGGTCACACGCGGCGGGAAGTTGGCGCCGTTACGGATATCGAATTCGCGGTTGTTGTAGGTCGGCGAGTCGACCGTGAGAACCAGCGCGTCGAAGCCGGCGGCGCGCGCCCGCGCCGCGGTTACCAGCGCGGCTTCGGCGTCGCGCCAGACATAGAGCTGGAACCACTGGGTGCCGCCGCCCTCGGCCAGCACAGTCTCCATCGCGGTGTTCGACGTGCTCGCCAGAGTAAAGGGGATACCGGCATGCGCGGCGGCGCGCGCCAACGCGATCTCCGCGCGATACCAGGTCCAGCCGGCAACGCCGGTCGGGCCGATCAGAATCGGCAGCGCATGTTTCTTGCCGAACAAAGTGATGCCCGGGTCGCGCCCGGAGACGTTGGTGAGCACCCGCGGCAGCAATTTGATGCGGTCGAGCGCGGCGCGGTTGTCGCGCATCGCGACCTCGTCCTCGCTGCCGCGGTCGCAGAACTCGAACACCGCCTTGCTCAGGCGCCGGCGCGCCATCCGACGCAGATCTTCGATATTGAGTGCCTTGCGCGCCAGATCGCTCATACGCCCCCCGAAACATACACCGCCGATGCGGCCGGTGCGAAAAGGAGCATGCGGCCGGTTCCGGCGCAACCGGAGGAAATCGACGAGGTTAGGTCGGATGTCGGTGATGGGTGAATTGGATTCCCGATATCACGCGCTGCGGGCGCGCCGCGAGTGGCCCCTCGCGGTGGCCATCTACTGGATCGGCAGTCGCCGGTCTATTCCGCGGCCTGCATCTCGGGCAATCGATCTTGCGCTTTGACCAAGCGCTGCATCACTTTGAGATTGCGCTCGCTGAGCTGCAAACAGGCGTCGGCCCAGATTTCGACGATATTATCGAACTCCTGCAGCGGAATCGGATTGACCTGCCAGCCGGCGGAATATAGCGCGCGGTTGCCGCTATGCCGCCGCTTGTTGCGCTGCATGTAGTCGCGCGCCGCAGCGATGCCCTGTCCCGGCTCGGCGATAATGTGGATAAGCCCCGCCTCTTTCATTTCTTCCGCGGAATAGAGCCGGCCGCTCAGAATCATCTCTTCGGCGAAAGCCGCGCCACACCGGCGCGCCACAAAGCTGTACGCCCCCATGCCGGGGAACAGCCCGAACATCGTTTCCGGGAAGCCAAATTTCGCGCCGCGTTCGGCGATGATGACGTTGAATGACAGCAATGACTCGAACCCGCCTCCCAACGCATCCCCTTGCGCCAATCCGATGGTGATCATCGGAAGTCCAAGCGTGTTTATGTTGCGATGGAGGATGCGAACGCAAGATTGGCCGTAGGCGACGAGAGCCGCACGATCGCGCTCGGCGATTTTCTTGGCAAAAAGATCGAGGTCGCCGCCCAAATTGAAAACGCCGGGCGTTCGAGAGCCTAGAAGCAGATAGCGTATGTCGCTCGGCCGGTCTGCGAACGCCGCCACGACGCCGCGCTGCCAAGCGTGAAAATCTTCCAGGAGAGCGAGATTGTAGCTCGGCCGTCCGTGCGGCCGCATGAAAGACCACACGGCGGCAAGTTCCGGATCCCATGTGACTTCGAGCTGCTCGAGCTCATACAGGCGACGCGCGTCCGTACTCTTCTTGAGGTCGATGATCTCCGCAGCGGGCGCCGGAGTAACTTCTGGTGAAAGCGGCAAGAGCGGAACGCAGTAGCCAATTGCCTTCATCGGCTTCAGGCTTGCATACGCAACCATCGACATTTCTACGCACCTCTTAACTGATTTTTTACCCTAACAGACGGTTAGGGTTTTTTCAATCGCCGTTTGTATCGACGGAGGTATGCTCGCGGTGCAGTTCGGCGGCTCGTCACACATTTTGCCGCGCAGAATCGCGCAAATGCGGCGCGGCTCGAAATTAACTACATTTAAAATTAACCATGTTGGCCTTGCGCGGAACTTGGAACCGCAAAAACTTTAGCGAGGCGATTGACCGCTTATTCAGCACAAATCGCGGTAACTGCAGTCGTTTGCTCAGTATTGAACAATGCTTCCTAAGTTGCAGGCGAACGGGAAGCCGCATCAGCGATGCTTATCTCAAGGCTATTACGAGCTCGCCGAGCTGACGAGACGCTGCCGGCCGACATCCGGGCGGCGCTGATTGAATCTCTTTTCGCGCCCATCGCCTCACTGCTTGTCGGCGCCATCGCCTGCTCGATTATCGGTATCGCGGTCGCGCTCAGAGTCGGTAACTGGGTGTTGATGGCGAATTCGATCGCGATCTTCGCTGTCGGAATTCTGCGGGTGGTTTCCGCCCTGCTCTATCGAAGAGGACGCAACGACCAAAATCTGACTGTCACGAAGATCTGGGAACATGTGTACGAGCTGGGTGCGTGGGGCTTTGCAGCGCTGCTTGGTTTGCTGTGCTGGCTGACCATCACCCAGACTTCCGACGCCACCTTGCAAATGGCGGTCAGCACCACGACCGCGGGATATAGCGGCGCAATCTCCGGACGAAATGCCGGCCGGCCGATCATCGCCCTGGGGCAGCTCACACTGTGCAGTCTGCCCATGGCAATCGCGCTGCTTCTCTATCCGGATTTCGTCCACAAGGCGCTCGGCGTCGTCGTCCTCATGTTCATCTACGGGATGGTCGATATCACGTTGAGTTTGCGCGACCTCATCGTTCAAGCCTTCACGATGACCCGCAAAGAGGCGGCGCTTGCCGCCCGGTTCGAGGAGCAGGCGAACCGTTTCGATGTCGCGCTGAACAATATGTCGCACGGTCTCTGCATGCTCGATCAGGCCAATCGTCTGCAGGTCTGGAATGAGCGATTTATCGAACTGTTGCGTTTGCAGAATGCGCCGATCCAAGTCGGAATGCGAATGCCGCTCCTAATTCGTCATTCCATGCGGGCCGGCAACTATCCGACGAAATCCATCAAGCAGGTCTTGCAGGAACTTGGTGGCCGGCTGCGCAAAGAACGGTTTGGCCAGTTCTACACGTCACCGGACGGCGAGCGCACAATCGCCGTATCGCGCCGTATGAAGTCGGATGGCGGTTCCGTCATCATTTTGGAAGATGTGACTGAGCGCAAACGCGCACAAGAAAAGATCGCACACCTTGCGAAGTACGACGAACTCACCGGACTGGCCAACCGGACCCTGTTCCGTGAACACATCACGGCGATGCTCGCGCATCCAGACGAGAAGCATCTTACAATTCATTTGATCGACCTGGACCGCTTCAAGGCCGTGAACGACACGCTTGGCCATCCGATCGGCGACAAGCTTCTGCGGCTTGTGGCATCGCGTCTCAGCCCGGTGATCCGTCCGATCGATATGATCGCCCGCTTTGGCGGCGACGAGTTCGTCGTTGTACAGGCTGCCACGGATCGGCTTCAGGACGCGAAGCGTCTCGCCAATCGTCTTGCCAGCACCCTCAAGGAGCCCTTCGAGATCGAAGGGCACAGAATAGACATCGGCGCCTCGATCGGCATCGCAATGGCGCCTAAAGATGGGCTAGACGCCGACGAGTTGCTCAAGAAGGCCGATATGGCCCTCTATGCGTCAAAAGCTATGGGCGGCGATAGCCATCGGTTTTTTGCTCTGGAAATGGAAGAAGCCGCGCAGGAGCGGCGCGCGCTGGAACTCGATTTGAGAGACGCGCTCAATTTGCAGCAACTCGACCTGCATTATCAGCCGCTGGTCGATCTGCGCACCGGGAAGATTACGTCCTGCGAGGCGCTGCTGCGTTGGATGCATCCGGTCCGCGGCAACATCCCGCCGTCGGTCTTCATTCCGATCGCCGAGGAAACCGGCCTTATCGTCCCGCTCGGAGAATGGGCACTCAACCGTGCGTGCTCGGAAGCCGCGGCCTGGCCCAACGGGGTTAAGGTCGCCGTCAATCTGTCGCCTGTCCAGTTCAGGGAGCCGTCGTTGCCGTTGCAGGTGGCCTCCGCGCTGGTGAAAGCCGGTCTTTCGGCACAGCGACTCGAATTGGAAGTTACCGAACGCGTTCTCCTCGAAGACAACAACGATACGCTTGCCATCATGGAGCAACTCAACAGCCTTGGCGTGCAACTCTCCCTCGATGACTTCGGCACCGGCTACTCGTCATTGAATTACTTGCGCAAGTTCCCGTTCCACAAAATCAAGATCGATCGCTCCTTCATCTGCGATTTGGGCGAGGCGCGCGATGCGCGGGCGATCATCGGCGCCGTGGCAAATCTTGGTGCCAACCTCGACAAAGTGGTGGTCGCAGAAGGAATCGAAACCGAAGAGCAGAGCGCCCTGGTAGCGGCACAGGGCTGTCATGAAGGCCAAGGCTATCTGTTTGGGCGTCCGATGCCGAGCGCAGCTATTCGCGCGCGTTTGTCGGAACGAACCGAGCAACGGCAGATGGTGGCTTAAGCTTTCTGCGCCGCCAGCCCTCTAAACGCCTGGCTTGGTCTTAAGCTACGCCCTTTGGCTATGTCCGCATTCTTTGCATGTGTACGCGACGCGGTCTTGCCCCGGCTTTGCTGAGACGCGATTGATCGTCCCGCACTTCCCGCATTTAGTCTCAATCCGGGTCTCGCCTTTTCTGACGGTAAGATTCTTCTTCTCCATTGCCTCCCTGATCAGACGCTCGGTCTCTTCGCGCATCGCTTGTTTCGACATTTCACGCTCTGTTTGTTCGGGAGATTTCCGGGCAACCACCGCCGAGGTCGTCTATTAGCAAAATTTTCGACCGCAGAAGCAGCTAATTGACGAAAACTCGGGCCGATGCCTGATCGCTCATGAAATGCCGTCTACCGCGGCTTTCTGCCGGCGGTAACGGGATTTGCCGCCCGGCGGCGGGGGTTGGAATCTCGCCGAGCACATGCTTTGCTATAGTCGCACGCAATCTCAGCAGGTGAAATTGCCTCCGGACCGCTTAGAGGTCGGGATCGCAACGCGGGAAACAGCCAATGACAGAAACGGTGACGGAACAACTGGCGCGCTTCGCCGCCTCGCTCACATATGACGACCTTCCCGCGCATGCGCGCGAATATTGCAAGGAAATCCTGCTCGACACGCTCGCCTGTGCGTTTGCCGGGCATGCCGGCGAAGAGACCGGACAGGTCGAGCGCTTCGCCAAGGCGCTCGCCACCTCGAGCGAAAGCACGGTCATCGGCGGCGACAGTCTCTCGCTCGCCGGCGCGACCCTGCTCAACGGCTATCTCATTACCGCGGTAACGATGTGCGACATCCACCGCTCTACGCTCACCCATGTGACGCCTGAGGTGGTGCCACCAGCGCTGCTCATCGCCGAGCGCGACAACGCATCCGGCCGCGACCTGCTCGCCGCGCTCGCGGCAGGCTTTGAGGTGACCACGCGCATCGGCGTCGCCTCGGATTATCCGGCCGTGCGCAAACGCGGCTATCACGGCCCCGGTGTGTACGGTCCCTTCGGCGGCGCCGCGGCGGCGGGACGTCTGCGCGGCCTCTCGCCCGAAGCGATGGCGCGCGCCTTCGGCCTGGCCGGCAGCCAGGCCGGCGGCACCTTCGCCGCCTGGGGCACGCCGACTGTGAAATTCCACCAGTGCCGCGGCGCGCTGTCGGGCTTGATGGCGGCGCTGCTCGCCGAACAGGATTTCCTCGCCACACGCGAATTCCTCACCGCCAAGGACGGCGGCCTGTTCAATACCTTTTCCAACGGCGGCCACCCGGACAAGGTGACGAACGATCTCGGCAAGCGCTGGGAGTTCGAAGAGATCGCGCTGCGTCTGTGGCCATCGGCCTCCTCGATCCAAGGCATGAACACCGCGCTGTTCGATGTGCTGGAGAAACGTCCGTTTAAATTAAAGGACATCAAGCGCGCACAAATCCGGTTGACGCCGACCGTCTTTAATCTGCACGGCAAGCTGGCCAAGTACAAAGCGAAGTTCGACGCGCTCATCTCTGCGCATTACACCGCGGCGGTGATCATCGAGGATCACACGCTGACGCTCGATCAGTTCACCCCGGCGCGTTACGACGATCCGCTCTTGCGCCGCGCCGCGGCCGAGATGATCGACATCCAGCCGGACGACAGCCTCGCCGACGTGCAGGCGACAGTCGACATCGAGCTCACCGACGGCACGAAGATCGCGCAGCGCTGCAATTCGCCGCGCGGCTCTTCCGACAACCGCCTCACGCGCGCGCAGATCGAAAGCAAGTTCCGCACTTACGGGCAGAAACGCCTGAGCGATGCGAACATCGAACGGGTGATCGCTTCTGTGTGGGCCTTGGAAGAGCTGCGCTCGGCGCGCGAGCTGATGCAGTCGATGCGCCTGGATATCCGCGCCGCTGCGTAGGCGGACGCAGAAAATTAGCGAGAAGAGGCAAAAAGCCTCGGCATAAAGACGGAACCGCAACCGCGGTTCTGCACTAAAAGTGGAGGGTGAGGATGAACGCCAGGATGTCGTGCGCCGCGTTCGCGGCGGCGCTGCTGCTGCAGCCGTGCGTCGTCGCGTCGCTGCGGGCTGAGCCCGCCGAACTGCATATGGCCACGCAATTCGGCATCGGCACTTTGCCGATGGTTCTCGTCGAGCACAAAAAGCTCTTGGAGAAGCATCTTGCGCAAGCCGGCCTGTCATCCACCAAGGTGACGTGGCGGCAGTTCCCCGGCGGCAATCCGATGAACGAGGGCCTGCTCTCCGGCAATCTCGACATCGTCAGCGGCGGCACCACCGTCTTCCTGACGCTGTGGGGCAAGGCGAAAGGCACCTCGTCCGCGGTGCGCGGCATCGGCGCGGTCTCGGGGCTGCCGCTGATCCTGCTGACACGCAATCCCAATGTGCACAAGATCGAGGACCTCGGCCCGCAGGACCGCATCGCGGTGACGACGCTGAAGGTCTCGGTGCATGCCATCCTGCTACAGATGGCGGCGGAGAAAATCTGGGGGCCCGGCAACGGCGGCAAGCTCGACGCGCTGACGGTGCAGATCCCGCACGGCGATGCGGCGGCGGCGCTGATGTCCGGCGCCAGCGAGGTCAACACCCACTTCTCGGCGCCGCCATTCCAGGAACTGGAAGCGCGCGCCCCGGGCGTGCGCCGTATCTCCTCGCAACAGGAGATCCTCGGCGCGCCGGCGACCTACATGGTCGCCTACACGACCGAGCGTTTCCGCACCGATAATCCGAAGACCTACCAGGCCTTCGTCGCCGCGCTCAAGGAGGCGCATGACCTGATCAAGAGCGATCCGGCCGGCTCCGCCAAGACCTACCTGGACAATTCCAAAGAGAAGATGAGCGTCGACGAGGCGGTAGCCGTCATCAAGAGCCCGGAGTCGAGCTTCGACCTGGCGCCGCGGAGCGTCATGACCTTCGCCAAGTTCATGGCGCAGCGCGGCATCATCAAGACGGCGCCGGCATCGTGGACGGAGATGTTCTTTCCGGAAGTGCAGAACCTGCCGGGAAGCTGAGCACCGTTTCCCGGAAGAAAAGGCGACCTAGGCATGGCGCTGCTGCACGTCGACGGGGTGACGTTGCGCTACAAGACGCCGTCGTCGCTGATCACGGCAACGCGCCGGGTCAGCTTCACGGTCAACGAGAGCGATCGCTATGTGCTGCTCGGCCCCTCCGGCTGCGGCAAGTCGACTCTGCTGAAGGCGGTCGGCGGCTATATCAGCCCGGTCGAAGGCGAAATCCGCACCCGCGACCGCAAGGTCACGGCGCCCGGCCCCGACCGCATGATGGTGTTCCAGGAGTTCGACCAGCTCCTGCCGTGGAAGACCGTGCTGCAAAACGTGGTTTTTCCGCTGACCAACGCGCGCGGCATGAGCCGCCGCGACGCCGAGGAGCGGGCCTTTGCCTATATCGAGAAGGTGAAGCTGACGGACTTCGCACACAGCTACCCGCACACCTTGTCCGGCGGCATGAAGCAGCGCGTCGCCATCGCGCGCGGCATGGCAATGCAGCCCGATATCCTGCTGATGGACGAGCCCTTCGCCGCACTCGACGCGCTCACCCGGCGGCAGATGCAGGATGAGCTGCTGCAGCTCTGGGAAGAGACCGACTTCACCGTGCTGTTCGTCACCCACTCGATCACCGAAGCAATCCGCATCGGCAGCCGCATCTTGATCCTGTCGCCGCACCCGGGCCGCGTGAAAGCCGAGATCGGCGACATCCGCCGCGATCTGCTCGATGCCGAGGGCACGGGCAGGCTGGAACGCGATATCCATAATCTCCTGTTCGACACCAAATCCGACACAGAGCCGCATCATGACCAGCCCGTACGCGATCACGCAGACGCCGCTCGGCACTGAGCAGGACCAAGGCGAGGTCGAGCGCCGGCTCGGCCTGCTCGAGCGGCTGTGGGCTAGCGGCACCGTGCGCAAGACCGTCATCGTGCTGACAATGGCGTTGGCGTGGGAACTCTACGCGCGCTACCTCAACAACCCGCTGCTGTTTCCGACGCTCAGCGAAACACTGTCCACCGCCTGGGAAGCGATCCAGGACGGGACTCTGCCCAAACGCGCGCTCAGCTCGGTGCAAGTTCTCCTGGTCGGCTATGCGCTCGGCGTTTCGATCGCGGCGGTTGTCTCGGTGCTGGCGATCAGCACACGGATCGGCTCGGATTTCCTGGAAACCGCGTCGTCGATGTTCAACCCGCTGCCGGCGATCGCGCTGCTGCCGCTGGCGCTGATCTGGTTCGGCCTTGGCCCCGCCAGCATCGTCTTCGTTCTCGTCCACTCGGTGCTATGGGCGGTGGCGCTGAACACGCATTCCGGGTTCCTCGCCGTGTCGCAGACGCTGCGCATGGTCGGCCTTAATTACGGCCTGCGCGGCTTGGGCTACGTCGTGAAGATCTTCGTGCCGGCAGCTTTCGCGTCGATCCTCACCGGATTGAAAATCGGTTGGGCCTTCGCCTGGCGCACCCTGATCGCGGCCGAACTGGTGTTCGGCGTGTCGTCGGGCCAGGGCGGCCTCGGCTGGTTCATCTTCGAGAAGCGCAACACCCTCGACATCGCCGGCGTCTTCTCCGGCCTGGTCACCGTCATCTTGATCGGACTGCTGGTAGAAAACGTCATCTTCCGCACCATTGAGCGTGTGACGGTGCGGCGCTGGGGCTTGCAGAGCTAGACGGAAATCGACCGCGCTTGCCTCTCAGCAACATTGGTGCGACGACCCCGCGGCCATGGCACCTCGAGAATGATCAAATCGTCCCTCGCCACCTTGGTTGCCAGTTTCTTCGCCCCTGAAATACAGGCTTGGCGAGGTCGGCAGCCGTTATGGAAAGTGTTCTGGCTTTACGGCGTCGCGACCAGCAGCCTGATGATTGCGTTCTACGTGGCCGGCTTTTATCTCGACGCCGTAGCGCTGCGGCAAACCCTCTTGCTGTGCTTTGCCCCTTATACCGGCTGGATCCTCGTTTCAGTCTGGCGCTGCGCCAATAACAGCACGGAACGGTTCTGGGGCCTGCTCGCACGGTTTCTCACCGTGGCCTGGGCCTGCAACAGCATCTTGATTCTGGTCTTTCTCGAATTCAATCTGATCGTGACGTATTATCGCCAGCCGTAAGCGGTCTTCGTAGCGCTTTACACGGCTGCCTTCATGCAAACGGCCGGCCGCGCGAAGATAAAGTCCCCTTCAACTCTTGATCTTGTCATAAGCAAGCGCGAAGCCCGCCAACGGCAAGGTGACAGTAACAGACTGAGCATTGGCGCTCTTGAAGACGATCCGAAGCTGCTTGCCGCTCCGCATGGACGCAAGCAAGCCTTCCGTAAGTGGAGCGCCGACGAAGCATCCCTGCTGATTGCAGGTTTGGATATTAAATCGCTCGGATTTGTTGTCATCGATGGAGAGCTCTACACCTTCGGTAATGAGGACGCCGAGAGGCATCTGAACCATCATCACGGGTTTGTTGGCGGCGGGAAGGCGCACCGTCAGGCCTGCTACCAGTTGCTGATTTTCGCGGGTGACCACTCGCTGGACGGCAAGGCAGTCGAGAACCTGTCCCTCGGTCGAGCATTCGACGCGCCAGTTGCCGCCAATGGTGGAAAGGGACGACGTCGTTTGTTCTGGCGTACCAGAACCGTGAGCCTCCGGTTGCGGAGATGTGGTCTTGGATCCCTGAGTGGCCGGTTGCGCCTGCGGAGCAACGGCCTTTCCGGCGGGCTTGGGTCGCTCCTGTGCATGGAGGGCCAAAGTGCCCCCGATCGCGATCGCAGCGGCGATCCCCAAAGTTCGACGCAATACGTTGGCATCCATGCGACTTCTCCTACTGTATCGGACAACCAGCTTTCATGAGTTTCGCGGGGATGCCAATGCAAATTCCGACTTTACACACCAATCGTGCTACTGGCGGGGGGCCGCCCCTACCAGCCGATGCGGTAACCGCCGGTGACCCCATAAGACCGCGTATTCGATCCAAAATCACCGCTTACGGCCGCAAAAATGGATTCATGCGCTCCCACGCGGAGATTGGCGCCTGCATTGACCCGCGTCAGATCGCTCGCCGCGCTGACGCCGGACGAAGAAAAGCTGAAGCCCGGCGCCACATTCAGCGAGGGGGTAACTTCCCGCGCGGGCTGGAATTCGTGCACCCAGGCCACGCGCACGAAAGGTGAAAGGACCATTTCGCCCGAAAGTTCGAAGCGGGAATTCACCTGCACGCCGATCGAAGATTGCACAGACGTCGTCGCCTGTGCCCCATAGGTGAGCCCGAGAACGCCAGGCCCCCCGCCGACAACCAACCGGCTGGTTTCGCTATAGCCCTGCTGCCAGAGTTGGCCGAATTCGATCGCCGTGAACGGCGTTACTGCGAAGCGGCCAAAGTCGCTCCGCCGGCCGATCTCCAACTTGCCGGAGAGTTGGTTGCTCGCAAACTTTCCGGTTGCCCTCTCGCTCGGCCCAACACCTGAAATGGTCCGATTCGTTTCATTGTCGAAGTGGGCGTATGCCAGGCTTGCTGCTGTATACCAAGCGCCGCGCCGCATCATGCCGTATAGCGCGACATGACCGCCGTCGAGCGATCCGTCAGTGGCGCGTTCCGCGACTGAAAAATTACTTCTGCTGGCGCCGAGCGCGATGCCGAGCAGGAAGTCCTTGTTGATTTGCCGGTCGATCCCGAAGCCCCCGCCGAAGGTGGATTGATACAGCCCGGCCGAATTCACCGACGCGTCGCCACCAACCGTCTGCCGGCCGCCAAATCCTGCCATCCAGGCGCGCCAGCGATCCGGCCCCGAGGATTGCGCGGGGTTGAATTGGGCGAACGCTTCCGAAACTCTCTTGCGCGTTGCGGCGTATTGCAGCGCACCGCCGCTCTCCTCGACAAAAGTGACGCCGTTTGCATCGTTGCCGCCGTTTAACCACAGTGCGGCCTGGTCGAGCACCGACGAGGTGAACAATTGCCCTGCGCCGAATGAACTCTGTTGGGCGCCTGCAGTGCCGCTGCCGCCTAATGCATTGTACGCTTGGGTCAGGCTCTGCAAATTCGGCAGATTGAACAGTGCGGCCGCGATCGGGCTGAAGCCCGGATTTGTCCCTGCTGTCTGGATATTGTTGATCGCATTGCCGATTGAGGAAAGATTCGTGGGCAATCCAGCCGGTTGAAAATTAACGCCGTAGCTCAGCACGATATCGTTGGCGTTGGGATAGAGCAGTTGATAACTGGCGACCGCCGATACAGGTGCACTCAGCGTGAGGCCGGCGTGATTGGTGCCTCCCCCCGATGAGAGGATCGTGTACTGATAATTGCCCGGCTTGGCATTGCCCTGGTTTACCGGATTGACCGCAGCCAGGCCCGCAATAGCGGTGGTGCCTGAGACGTCGATGCGGTCGGCGATGTTCGGAAGGAAATCGAGAGACGTCGTGTAGCGACCCGTGCTCGACTGAACAAAGTTTCCGGTCAGCGCCGTGGTCATCGCCTTCGACGAGCCGCCGGGCGAGATTGTGCCGTTGTTGGTGAGCGTGTTGCCGGCACCAACGTAGGCGACGGTTCCGGGACTGAACAGCGCCCCAATATTGTTGTTGAACGCGTTTATGCCGGCGCCGAGATCGACGGATCCAATGATGGTGCCGAAATTGTTGACGGTCTCGTTGCCGCCCGGCTGTACTGCCGGATTGCCGAAGAGCTGCGGGGTTGGATCGCTGCCGGTCGCCAGAATGGCGTAGCCGCCGTCGACGCCGCTGATCGTCGTCACTAGACCGTGGTTGTTGATCGTGTTGTTTTTTCCGTCGATCAGCCAGATGCCGACGCCGAGATAGCCGTTGGCAACATCGGTGCGTCCGCCCTGCACGATGCCGCCGGCGTTGTTCAGATTGATCGTGATGTTGCCATTGTTGGCGACCGCAGGGCACGACACAACAAAGGGAATAGCGCCGCATAGAGTCCCGGTCGACGCGACTGTGCTCTGGGCCAGAATGCCGACCGAGCCGAGACCGCGCAGCGGCGCATTGGCGGTGCCGTCTTGCGCGCCGAGAATGGCGCCCGTCACCACCGAACTATTGAGCGTGACGGTCACATCGCCCGCGGTGCCGACGCCGGCGGCGCTTTGCGCGAAGATGCCCGTGGCATTGTTGCCCGATGTCGCAATCGCGCCATTGAGCGTCACGTTGACCGCACCAGCATTGCCGTCGTCACCGGCGCTGCCGACCTGAAACGAAAGTACGCCCCCGTTTCCAAGCTCGCCCAGCGCGCCACCGCCGCCGCCCACGCTTTGGGCCCAAATACCGACCGCATTGTTGCCGTGCGTCAGAATTGTGCCGTCAGCCGAAACATTCACCGCGCCGCCGTTGCCGCCTGCGCCACCGCCTTGCCCGAACGCGAGGCCGATGCCGAGGTTCACCCCTACCGAGGCGAGCATCCGATCGACATTGCCGGCAACACCACCGCCGCCGCCGACGCTCTGGGCGAAGACTCCATAGGAGGCCGTGCCGAATGTCTCGATCGTGGCGCCGCCATGCTGGTTTACGGTGACGTCGCCGCCATTGCCGCCGGCGCCGCCTTTGCCGCCTATCCCGAGCGTTCCCGTGAGGCCAATCGCCGCCTTACCGGCGATACCGCCGCCGCCGCCGACGCTCTGTGCAGTGATCGCGTTCGAATTGGAGCCGTGCGTGGTGATGTTTTTGTCGTTGTCGACACTGACCGTGCCGCCGTTACCGCTCGATCCGTTATTGCCGCCGACCACCACTTGAAGATTCTTATAGAAACTCACCGCTCCGGCGGATGCACCGACGAAGGTTGCGAGCAGACCGACCTGATCCGGAAGGACTCCCGTCAAGCCAATCGTGCCATTGCCGCCATTGCCGCCGCCGCCACCGACGCTTTGGGCGTAAATGCCGTCGGACGTATCGCCGAACGTCTCGATCCGCCCTGTGTTGTTGACCGTCACCGCGCGGCCGTTGCTGGCGCCCCCGCCATTGCCGCCAACGGTCGCCCCCAAGGTGAAGAAGTTGGAGAAGCTCGGCCCATTGCTACAGAGCGTGCAAGCATCCGTAACGACCAACGACAAGGTATTGGCATTGCCGCCGATGCCGCCGCCGCCGCCGACGCTCTGAGCGAAAACTCCGTAGCCGCTGGCGCCGTGTGTCGTAATCGCTCCGCTGTTGTCAACCGTGACCACGCCGCCATGGTTGCCGTTGCCGCCGCCGCCGCCGATAGCGGCATTGATGTTGAGCGATCGCTGCGACGTGTTCGTGCTGTCGACGATGAGGCCAAGCGCGCTAACAGCGCCACCGCCGTTGCCGCCGCCGCCACCAATGCTCTGGGCAAAAACGCCGGTCGCGCTGTCGCCGCTGACGTTGACCGTGCCATGATTGATGACGTGAACGATGTTGCCGAACCCGCCGTCCCCACCGGCGCCCCCCACCGCTACGCCGACGTTGAGAGTCTTTGTCGCCGCCGCAATCCCCGAGGGAAGGCCGAGTTGAGCGGCGATGGCCATGCCACCATTGCCGCCGCCGCCGCCGACGCTTTGCGCGAAGATGCCGTGCGCGCCAAACCCGCTGGTGATGATCGATCCGCCGCTTTGGTTGGTGACATCGACCTCGCCGGCGCTGTTGCCGGTGCCGCCGCCGCCGCCGATCGCAACGCCGATCGTCGCCGTAAGCTTGGACGTGCCGGTCAGTTGCGCCGTCAGCGCCATGCCGCCGTTGCCGCCTGAGCCACCGACGCTCTGGGCGAAAATACCGACGGATTCCATCCCCGCGGTGGAGATAGCCGCGGAATTAGAGACAGTAACGGTGCTCGCAGTGTTGCCGGTGCCGCCACCGCCGCCAATAGACACGCCGACGTTGCCCGATGACTCCGAGAGGCCGAGCGTTCCGGAAACCGCCATCCCGCCGTTGCCACCGCCGCCGCCGACGCTCTGGGCGAATATCCCGTAGGAGCGCGTGCCAAACGTGCTGATGGCCGCCTGGTTATCGACCGTGACGGCGCTGCCAAGGCCGCCACCGCCGCCTGCCCCGCCGATGGCGACGGACATGTTGATATTTTTTTCGCCGCCAAAGCCAAACGCTCCGCTGAAGGCGAAGCCGCCATCGCCGCCGCCGCCGCCGACACTCTGCGCGAGAATGCCGCTCGCACCATCGTTATGCGTAATGATGGTCCCACCGGTGGTCGTCACTTGAACCGCGGCTGCGTTGCCGCCACCGCTGCCGGCTCCGCCAATGGCAGCGCTGAAGGCTGCACCGGAACCGACCGTCATCGCCACGCTTCCGGCGAAACCGCCACTGCCGCCACCGCCGCCGACGCTTTGCGCAAAAATTGCGTACGCGCCCAGCCCGGATGTTTCGATGTTGCCGCTGCTATTCACGGTGACGGTGCTGCCATTGCTGGCACCGCCGCCTTTGCCGCCGATGGAGACCGCTGCTGCAATGCCCGGAACGTCGTCAACTTGCACACCGATCGTACCCGCAAGGGCGAAGCCGCCATTGCCGCCACCGCCGCCGACACTTTGCGCCATGATGCCGTAGGCTTGCGCACCGGCAGTGCTGATTGCTCCGGAGTTGTCAACGATGACGGCGCCGCCATTGCTACCCGCGCCACCGCTGCCGCCGATCGAAACGGCGCCCGAGATCACCCCCACGCTACCGGATAGAGCAAAGCCGCCGTTGCCGCCGCCGCCGCCAATGCTCTGCGCTAGAATGCCGGTTGCGTTGCGACCCAGCGTCACGATTGTATTGGTATTGGTAACGTCGACAGTGTTGGCGCTCGCGCCAGTGCCGCCACTGCCGCCGAGCGCTAGGGCGATGGGAATGCCGATGGAGATTGAGCCGGAGGCCGCAAACCCACCGTTACCGCCGCCGCCGCCGACACTCTGCGCGAAAATTCCGACCGAGCCATCGCCCTGGGTCGAAATCGCGCCGTTGTTGGTGAGCGTTACGGTGCCGGATGTGTTGCCCGCTCCGCCGGCTCCGCCTAAGGTCACGGTCGGCGCTAGACCCGCGGAAAACGCCCCGGCAACGCTGAACCCACCATTGCCGCCGCCGCCACCGATGCTTTGGGCCAGAATGCCGTCCGACAACGCACCTGTCGTTTGGATGGTGCCGGTGTTGCCGAGGATCACATTGCTGCCAACGCCGCCAGTACCGGCTCCACCGCCGAAACTGAGTGCGGCACTGCCAGAGCCCACGGATGCGCTAAGCGAAAATCCTCCGTTGCCGCCGCCGCCGCCAATGCTTTGCGCCAGAATACCCGCGGAGTTGCTGCCCAAGCTCGTCACGTTGCCGTGGCTGGTAACTTGAACGGTACTCGCGTCGCCGCCGGTACCGCCGCCGCCGCCAAACGACAAACTCAGGGCAGTGCCTGTGGTCAGGGCCCCACTTGCGGCAAACCCGCCATTGCCGCCGCCACCACCGACGCTCTGTGCGAAAATTCCGACCGATCCATTTCCCTCAGTCACGATCGTCGTGGTGGCATTCACCGTCGTGGTCACTGTGCCAGCCGTGTTGCCCGAGCCACCGCTACCGCCGAAGCTCAGCGCAGCCGCACCTGCACCCGTGGAAAAGGCACCGGCAACACTAAAGCCGCCATTGCCACCGCCACCGCCAATGCTCTGCGCCAGAAGACCGTTCGAATGCGCGCCGCTGGTATGGATCGCGCCGGTAATGTCGATCACCACGTTGCCGCCGATGCCGCCAGCGCCCGCGTCGCCGCCGACGGTAGCGATGACCCCGGTCGACCCACCCGATGCGCCCAGCGCAAATCCGCCATTGCCGCCACCGCCGCCGATGCTCTGCGCTTGAATGGCGACAGCCTGACCGCCAGAGGTCGTGATATTGCCGGTGCTTGTGACCTGCACAGTGCTGGCAGTACCCCCGGTACCGCCGCTGCCACCCAAGCTCAGCCCGGCGGCACCATTCGCGGAAAAAGAGCCAGAACCAGCGAAGCCACCATTGCCGCCGCCACCGCCGACACTTTGAGCAAAGATGCCACTGGCCATTGCCCCGGACGTTGTGATCGAGCCGGCGTTAGTCACTGTCACGATGCCGGCCGTGTTGCCGGTGCCACCGGTGCCGCCGAAGCCCGATGTGACCGCCGCCCCTGCTCCAAGGGCACCCGAAACAGCAAAGCCACCGTTGCCGCCGCCGCCACCGATGCTCTGCGCCAAAATGCCGATGGCACGTGCACCGAGAGTCTGGATCGTGCCCGTGTTATCGACCGTCACGTCGCGGCCAATGCCACCGCCGCTGCCGGAGCCTCCAAAGGCTAGACTGGCACCGGCATTGCCGGCCGCAGCGCTCAGCGCAAATCCACCGTTGCCGCCACCGCCGCCAATGCTCTGCGCTTGAATGGCGACAGCATTGGCGCCATCGGTCATGATCGTGCCATGGCTCGTCAGTTGGACCGTGTTGGCATTGCCGCCAGTTCCACCGGTGCCGCCAAACGACAGGCTGAGTGCGCCGAGTCCACCAAACGTTCCGGTGGCGGCGAAGCCGCCGTTACCGCCGCCGCCGCCGACACTCTGCACGAAGATTCCAACCGCGTTAGCGCCATGTGTTGTGATTACGCCGGTGCTGTTGACAGTCACGGTGCCCGCATCGTTGCCACCGCCAGCATCGCCGCCAAAGCTCAGCCCGACGGCGCCGCCGAGAGCCGCGACCGCGCCGGAAACGCTGAAGCCGCCATTGCCGCCGCCGCCGCCGACACTTTGAGCGAAGATGGCGTTGGCCATTGCACCGGATGTCGCGATCGAACCGGTGCTGTCCACTTGAACGGAACCCGAGTGTCCGCCGGTCCCGCCATCGCCGCCGAATGCCACACTTGCCGCGAAGTTTCCGGCCGCACCGGCTGCTACGGCGTAGCCGCCATTGCCACCGCCGCCGCCGACGCTCTGCGCGACGAGGCCGTTCGATCGCTCGCCCGTCGTGATGATCGAACTTAAATTCGAGACGGTCACTGAGCCCGCGTTACCACCGCCGCCACCGACGCCGCCGAGACCAACAACCGCGCTAAAGCCCAGGCTCCCCGATGCGTTGACTGCAAAGCCGCCGTTGCCGCCACCGCCGCCGATGCTCTGAGCAAATATGCCGTCGGCATTGGCGCCGCCGGTTGTAATGGTGCCAGCGGTTTGCACGAGGACGCTCGTACCGTCGCCGCCAGCGCCGCCCTTGCCACCCATCGCAGACGTAGCGGCAAAGCTGACGCCTACAGATGCGGCGATCGACACTCCGCCATTGCCGCCACCGCCGCCGACACTTTGAACGAAAACGCCGGCGGAACGGTCACCTTGCGTAACAACCGAATAGGCTGTGTTGCTGCCATCGCGCAAAAGCTGAGCGGCTCCAGCGTCGCCGGCCGCACCACCAGCACCGCCCATCGAGATTGCGACGCTCGGGCCCGACGCGGTGCTGCTGCCACCGTTGCCGCCGCCGCCGCCGACACTTTGCACCATGATCGCGTTGGCATCGGCGCCTTGCGTCGCAACGTTGCCGTTGTTGGTCAGAGTTGCGCCGTGACCGTTACCGCCGGTCCCGCCGCTGCCGCCGACGGTTAAGGACCCGCTGCTCGAGCCGCCGTTGCCGCCGCCGCCGCCGACGCTCTGGACCAGAATGGCCTGCGCATTGTCACCGACCGTGGTGATGAGGCCGCTGTTGGTTACGGTGACCGTACCACCATCGCCGCCACCGCCGCCGCTGCCGCCGATCGATATCGGACCGGTGCTTCTTCCACCCTTGCCGCCGCCACCGCCGATGCTTTGCGCGAAAATGCCTTGCGAGAAACTGCCTTGGGTAGAAATGGCTCCCGTGTTGCCAACCATGACCGCGGCGCCGTCAGACGTGTCGGATCCCGCGCCCCCGATCGATGAAAAACCGGTCGACTTACCGCCGTCGCCGCCAGTGCCGCCGACGCTCTGTGCGAAGATGCCGAGAGAGTTGTCGCCGTTTGTGGTGAGAATTCCGGAATTGGTGACATTGACAACACCGCCCGCGCCGCCGCCGCCGCCGTGACCGCCGACTGAATCAAGTCCACCCGACTTGCCGCCTGCGCCGCCACCGCCGCCGATGCTCTGCGCGAAGATTCCGTACGACCCTTCCTGATAGGTCGTGATGTTGGCAGCGTTATCGACAGTGACCATACCGCCAGGGCCACCGCTTTTCCCGTTGCTGCCATAGACCACAATGCCGGTCTTCGAGATTCCGGCCGCGCCGAACCCGCCGACGCTCGTGGCGAAGATGCCGTTGGCATAAGAGCCATCGGTCGTGATCGCCGTGCCGGCAGTGGTGGTAACCGAGACGTCACCACCCGGCGCGGACAGGCCGGAATGGGTATTGTCGCAGCTCGCTCCGGTGCAACCGCCGTGCGACCCCGCGCCGCCACCGCGGCTGATCGCAACAATGCCGCCGGATTCGTCCCCCGTCGCGGCAATCGTGCCGCTGACAGTCACCGATACGTTGCCGCCCGCGCCGCCCGCACCGCCGTTGCCAGGACTTCCGCTATTGGAATCGCCCCCGTTACCGCCATCGCCGCCGAGGCTTTGAACAAGGACTGCGGGAAGCGAAGTACCGGAGCTTGAAATCGCGCCGCTAATTGTGACGGTAACGACACCGCCGATACCGCCGGCTGTGCCGCCTCTGCCATCGGTCGATCCCGAGGAGTCGCCGCCATCGCCGCCGTCGCCGCCCTCCGAGCGAACGATGACGCCAGTCGCGTTCGTTGTAACAATGGCACCAGAGGCAGAGATGCTGACACTCGCACCGGGTTGCAAGTAGTTTAGGGTGAGGTCCTCGCCAGGTCCGGGATGTCCGGCGCTCCCCGGCGGATCGCCTCCGCTGCCGTTGCTGCCATTGACGCCCTTCCAGGTCAGCGAAAGACCCGGCGTTCCGCTCGGCGGAGCAATATTGGTGGTCAGCGAATTGACGTCGAGGGTGGTAACCGTAATGCCGTTGCTGTGGGTGTGGTCATAGCTCACCCCACCCGACACATCTCCGGTGCAAGTTACGATCGTGCCTGTAATGTCGACGGTGCAACCCGCCCGCGCCGGCGAGGACGCCGTCACGATGAAAAATGCGGAGATCGCCAGCCATGCCGGCGAATAAGCGAGCGCGCGCTCCGCAAGAGCCTTTAGATTCAATTGTCGCCCCCGATACCGGTTTTTTGATTGACGCAACCGATACGCAGACGCGAACAACAGGATTCTTGAATTCAGCGGGTCAGCCAAGGCTTCAGGTAACGCACGCCGATCCGCCCGACCCGAAGGTCGTTCGGTGCGCATTGACTACGCTGCAAGCAGGTAAAGCCCCAGGCGAATAAAACGTCGCCAAATCGAGCGGTACGGGTTTGCAAGCGAAGCTTCGGCAACCAGCAAGCTTCGTTCCCGAACCGCGGAAACGTTCAGCGAGTACGCAAGACGCGAATCGCTTCACTAAAAAAACAACTGTCGGGGAACTGCTTCAGTCGCGCCACCGCAAAGTTTGATTTGCCCAATCAAAGTTTCATTTTCGGACTCTTTGCCGCATATTTACCACACCCTTCAACGCGCGCTCGCCATCGCGCGGCGCCACCGTCGTTACAGGTTTTCTGCGACAATTCCCTAATTCGCGGAACAGGGACACTTTGGGCAGAACGAGGCCCCTTAGCGCGGGAACGGTGAATCCCAGGGGCCCATCGTAAGCCCTGGCGACCCTGCCGCTGGACGCGCTGGTCAGAGGCCCCTTTTAGATTTCCGTCCCGCCCCCCCGGCAGGAGCGACTGCCCCAACACTACTGCTTGCGCCGCTGTCATTATGTGGAGAGCAAGTGCCCCGTTGGGCCGTCTTACGGCCCCGCTACGAATTCGCTAACCTGTCGGTCTTGCCCGCCAGGAAATCGATATCGCGGGTAAAAATATACTTGAGAAATTGAATGACCGCCTTGATGCGCGAAAGGTGGCTTTGTTCGGTGCGGACCGAAACCCAAACCTCTCTTTGCACGCAGACTTTGTCGGCGAGAATTCGCTGAAGGCCGGGAACGCCGTAAGCGACGAAGGTCGGCAATAGGACAATGCCTTGGCCGGCAACGGCTGCGTTGCATTGGGCAATGACGCTGTTGCTGTGAAAGCTCATCGTCGGCGCGGTGACCACCTCGTCGAGCCAGCGAACCGCGTTAATCGCCAACAGATCGTCGATATATCCGACGAACACATGGCGATCGAGATCGTCCCGACCTTTCGGCATGCCATGCTGCCGCAGGTACTCTTTCGAGCAGTAGAGGAACAGCGAGAATTTGCCGAAGAGCGAGCTTTTGAGCCCGCGCGTATCCGGGTCGAAAAAGCTCAGAAAGATGTCGGCTTCCTTGCGGTTCAAATCGACCGCCTGCGGGATGCTGGCGAGCTCGATCTTGATGTTCGGGCCGAATTGCGCCAGCGCCGGCAAACATCGCGCAAGGTATCCGCTGGCAATGCCTTCCATCGTCGCGATCCGCACCACCTGGGCGGCGCTGGCGGCATCCCGGCTGATGACGTCGTCGATCAGGTTCGCCCGACGATCCATCTCCTCAATATGCTTGAGCAGGTTCTGGGCCTCCTCGCGCACGACGATGCCTTTGCCGTTAGCCAGCGCCAGGTATTCACCGGGTTCGAGCCGCTGAAACTCGGGCAGGATGCGGTCGGCGTTCTTGATATCGATCCCTAGCAAACGCTCTATCCAATCGTACGTATAGACGCCGCCGCGGGGACGCGCGCCCATCTGCACCAACCACGGCCAGATCTCTTCGGG
>Ga0134124_10000408_pt1 | contig 36851 bp, 31 predicted proteins | sample KB304_FD_96880 | JGI IMG/M metagenome (GOLD analysis project Ga0134124, IMG submission 96880) | Terrestrial soil microbial communities without Nitrogen fertilizer from Kellogg Biological Station, Michigan, USA - KB3-0-4 | ecosystem: Environmental > Terrestrial > Soil > Unclassified ... | reverse complement strand
CCGCGCCTTGCCGGCATTGTCTGCGAACCTTGGAACCCAGCAAGGACCGGGCAATTCTTTTTACCTACGATCGTTTCGCCGGAGTGGAAAACCTGCCGCAGCCCGGTCCGGTATACATTCACGCCACGGATTGCCCACGCTACGCCGCGGATTCCGGGTTCCCAGAGGAGCTGCGGGGCAGCCCGCGAACCCTGGAAGCTTACGCACGCGGACGGCGCCTGCTCGCGCAGGAGTATGTCTGCGACGGCAAATTTGAACCGGCGATCGAACAACTCTTTGCCAGGCCAGAAGTCGATTACATTCAGGTGAACAGCACAACCGCGGGATGCTTCACATTTCGTATCGAACGCGTTTCTTAGGATCCCCGGTCGTCAGAAGCCAAAGAAAAGCAGCGCCGATTCGGAGAGAACCGGCGCTGCGGATGGAACGAAATGCTCGAATGATTACGGTCAGTGCAGCCCGAACAAGCTCACCTTCGGGCGATGCTCCCAGCGAGCTTTGCCATACCAGAGTTCAACGCTTTGGATGGCGCGGCGGTCTCCCGGAAGGTCGATCGCGCGGGTCCGGCCGCCCGAAGGGATACGGTCGCGAATGACTAGTTCCTCGTTCTGGCCATTGCCGAAGTGCACGATAACGCGTTCAAAGAAAATCTCGCCGCCGCTCACGCGCAGCTGAATGGCCCGGAACCTCCCGTCGTGGCGCCCCACATGAATGTCGTCGTGATCGCGGCCGCCATCGACGTGCGCATCGCCCAAATAGTCCCAGCGCTCCCCGTACTGTGCATAAGCCGAGCCGCTGAGCATCAGCATAAATAATGCGCCCACCGCCAGAACAATGTGTCGCTTCAACATGCTCTCCTCCAGTCGGATTCGTCCCGAAATAAGCTTCCCGATAGAAAAAATTCTATTGGCGGAGCCCAATGCCAACAACCAGCGAGGTCGCGACCTTGCCCAATCATCTAACCCTGCACATGAATGTAAGTTGCGCGGGCACAAAAAAGTGCCCCGTTCCGGCCTTCCAGAACAGGGCACAAAGCTTGCGTCGATATGCGATATGCAAAGTACGGGGCTTCGAAGCTGTCCGCGACTAGTGGCTCTGGACTAGTTGCTCTGGCCCGCGGCCTTGGCCATTTGCTTATTCATTTCTTCCGAGCGTTTCTGCATTTCCTCGGGGGACACATCTTCCACGTGCGTTGCGGCGCCCCACTGGTGGCCGAACGGATCGGTGAACTTACCGTAGCGATCCCCCCAGAACATGTTATCCAGCGGCATGTCTACGTGGGCGCCGGCATTGATGGCGCGCTTGAACAGCGCATCGACGTCTTCGGAGTACATGAACAGCGAAGACGAATGCAGCGCCGAGGGCTCCGGTGCAACGGCCATACCCGGAAATTCGTCGTTGACCATTAGCTTAGAGTCCCCGATCTGCAATTCAGCGTGCATGACTTTGCCGTTCGGGCCGGGCATATTCATCAGGACCTTTGCGCCGAAGACTTTCTTATAGAACTCGATAGCTTCAGAAGCATTGCGGCAAGTAAGTTGCGGTGTGATGGAATGATAGCCCTCTGGAATCGGGCGAACGGAAGCGGACATGGATCCTCCTTTGAACAGTGAGATAAGCGTATCCTCGGCTCGGAATGAAAGTTGCCAGGCCTGAGAACTAGCCGAGACAGAACCTGTAGATACTCCGTTGAGAAAGCCAAGTCAATCAACGCTTTGTTAAAAGACTAAGCAATCTGTCGAGAGATCAGAACTCTTGTGCCGCCAAATACCCTCCGCCTGCCTACCACGATTCCTGCTCTGCGGCTCAAGGCTTCACCCGATGGTTGCTGCCTTCCGGTACAGAAACAATGTGGTATCAGGGGAGTAGGCCCCACCCAACTCCTCCTAAGGAGAGAAGCCGATGACTAGGAAATCGACACTGACGTATTTGGCCTTGGGCGGAATGCTGTTGCTCCCCGCCATCGGTATGGCGAGCAGTGCCAATCAGAACGAGACTTCTGACAAGAGTGCCAAAGTAAGGAAAATCACGGGCTGTTTGGCAAAGGGCGACAGCGACAACGAATACGCGGTGAAGGCGGCCAACGGTGCGACGTGGGAGGTAAAGAGCGACGCGGTCAATTTCGGGCAGCACGTGGGCCACACCGTTACGGTCACGGGCACCGTCAACAACGCGACAGCTCACGGAGCCAAAGAGAAGGTCAAAGACAAGACCATGGATAACCCGAATGAACATGGCCACATGACCGTCACCAACCTGAAGATGGTCAGTGAGAGCTGCAAACAGTAACTCTGCAAGGGAACTGTGGTTCAACCAGGACCGTGGTTCAACGAGGGAGGAAGGCTACGGCCTTCCTCCCTTTTCCTTTGCCCGTCGATTTTGCGGCCCCAAGACGTTTGACGCCTTCCGCGCGGCAGGAGGAAACTATGGTGGCCGAAGACGTTTTCAGGACTCCTCGCCATGCGATATGACTTCCTGGTCGAAACTTACGCTACCGAACGAGTCAAAGTGGTCAGCGTGTGGAGCGAGTTTCGCGATGAGGATTTGCCGATCCGTCCGCGGCAGGATGAGCCGCGCGGCCGGAGCGTTCGCGAACAGATGATCCATCAATGCGTCAGCGAAAATCTGTGGTTTCGTACGATGCTGGGAATCGATGTAAACGCCCCGCCGCTACCGGCGCAAGAGCAACGACTCGAATTCATCAAACGCTACGCCGAGGACAGCGGCAAGCGTTTGGCGGCGTTGAAGAGCAAATCCGAAGACTGGTGGGAAGCGGGCACAACGTTCTTCGACGTACAGCGATCTCGCGCCTGGGTCATGACTCGGCGCCTCACCCACACATCGCACCATCGCGGACAGCAAATGGCCATGCTACGCATGCTTGGGCACGACCTGCACAGCAACTACGGACCGACCGCCGACACCGGCGGCCTGATGCAGGACCATGCGCCGACCATTTACGCATATCCGGATATCGATGGCCTGTTGCGTAGTGAAGCGGCGGGCGGAGCCAAATCACCTCTGCCGCACAGTGGCGGAAAGCCAGTGACCGAGCGGCCGGACGCGAAGTAGCTGCAGGAAATCGCACTTTGGGCGCAACTGTCGCCTCGACCGGCTATTGATACAGCTGTGGGAAGTCCTTCCTAAGGTTGGTGATCTTCGGAAGGTCGTTGTAGACGATGTACGGGTCTTTTGGATGGTTATTCAGGTAGTCCTGGTGATATTCCTCGGCGCGATAGAAGGCTTTCAGGGGCGCGATCTGCGTGACTATTTTGCGCGGATAAACCTGCGCGGCGTCCAGCTGCCTTACGTAAGCGATGGCGATGTCCTTCTGCTTATCGTTGGAGTAGAAGATGGCCGAGCGATACTGCGAGCCGCTGTCCGGGCCCTGGCGATTCAATTGCGTGGGATCGTGGGCCACGGAGAAATAGACCATCAGGATCGTGCCGTAAGAGACTTGCGACGGATCGAACGTGACGCTGACGGATTCGGCGTGCCCGGTCAGACCGGTGCTGACCGTTTCGTAGCCAGGTGACTCGACATGGCCACCGGAGTAGCCGGAGACCGCCGATGTCACGCCCTTGAGGTGCTGGAATACGGCCTGGACTCCCCAGAAACAGCCTCCTGCGAGCACGACTGTTTCCTGCCCTTTGGCTTCCGCAAGCGGAGCATCCACGTCGGGCTTAGGGAACGGAAATTTGGGCGAGGCCGGCCCCGCGCCGATGGAGCGAACGGCCGTCCAGGTAAAGAAGGCGATGATACAAACCAGGGCAACACCTCTGCCGATAAACGGGCTCCGCATAGCTTTTCTCCGAACCGACCGCTACTTAAGATATACGACTACTCGTTTTGGTTGGATGCGGTTCGGGGTTCGCGTGGTATACGCAAATCAGCCAGTCCAAAGGATGCCGCGAGTCGCTCAGCACCGGATTCCGGCCTGAAGTTGACTGCTGCCCTTTCATTGACAGTTCAATTGAAAAGGATCGTGTTTACTCTGGCTTGGTGATCACACCGCAGGCGATCCGCGGCGGCGCAGTGCTTGACGCACCGCCGGCTACCGCGTGGATGACGATTGCGGTGCCGCCGTTACTAAAAACCGAATGGTCGTCGCTGCCCAACGTGACGTCCGGGGCGACGACGCTGGCGTGAGCGGTGCCATCGGCGCGTACCACGAGCGAAAAGTCAGGGATATCGCCAGCCGGAGCACCGCCATGACCCATGTGCATTCCAAAATGTGGCCCGGCGGACTTGAAGTCCGGCGCTTCACATTTCGGCACCTGGTGAATGTGAAGCGAATGGTCTCCGGGAGGAAGGCTCTTGATATCCAGCTTGATGCGCACGCCGTGTGGAGCCTGCGACAGCGTGGCCGTTCCAACACTTTGCCCTTCGGCATTCTTAAGGTCGACGGTCACCGGCTTGGCTGCCGGCGCCGCATAGGTCTCGGGCATCCAACTGCCCCAAATCAGAAAACACAGACACACGAAACGCGCGATCGTTTTCATTGCCCCTCGCTTTTGTCGCTTGATGCCCCGACCCGCAGGCCGGAACGGTCATTTTTCACTCTATCGAGCCGAGGCTCGTGGCGAAACATGGTGTAGCTATTCAGCTACTACCCCAGTCCCGGCGCTCCAGGCACGGGCGGGCAAGAGACTGCGAATCGCGCCGCTTTCTGCTTACGGATTGGTTTGCGGCTCCGTCCAATGAGCCGTTGCGTCTTTTCCGCGCTAGAACCCGAGTGAGCTTTAGGGCATCCTAGTGGGCGTTCTTCGACGCCATCCTCCTGAGGAGATTTCATGTCGCGCTTGCGCAGCGTTGTCGTGGTGGGAGCCACTCTTTTCCTTCCGTCGATTTTGTCGGCCCAGGTTACCGATGGAAAGAAACCGAAATTGCCGCCGCCGTTTTCGACCAAATCGGCAACGAATGCGCCAGAGGAGAGCGCGCCGCCGAAAGGCTTTCTGCCGACAGTTCCCGCTGGCTTCAAGGTCAACATTTTCGCGGAGCAGTTTGACGAGCCGCGCTGGCTGATCGTGGCACCGAACAACGACATTTTCCTGGCCGACACGCACGGCGGCAGTATCTATATCCTGCGCGATCCGAAAAATAGCGGCGGAGTTCAGGAGCGCGTGACCTGGGCCGAGGGACTGGACCAGCCGTTCGGGATCGCCTTCCACGATGACTATGTTTATGTGGGCGATACAAACGCGGTGCTGCGCTTCAAGAATGACGCGAAACTTCCGAAGCACTTGAGCGACGGCGAAAAATTGATGGACCTGCCGCGGGGAGGGCACTCGACTCGTGCTCTGGTTTTCAGCGCGGACGGCAAGCACCTATTTGTCAGCGTGGGATCGGCATCGAACATCGACATCGAGAGCGACACGCGGCGCGCGGCCATCACGATCTGCGATCCCGACGGGAAAAATGCCCGGTTGTACGCTACCGGGCTGCGCAATCCGGTGGGCATCGCGCTGGAGCCGAGCACCGGGACCCTGTATACCAGCGTGAATGAACGCGATGGGCTTGGCGATGACCTTCCGCCCGATTATTTCACCTCCGTAAAGGACGGCGGATTTTACGGCTGGCCGTATAGCTACATCGGAAACAACGTCGATCCGCGCGTGAATCCACAGAAGCCGGAGCTGGTGGCCAAGGCCATCGTGCCGGACGTGCTGCTTGGCGCGCATCGGGCTCCGCTGCAGTTTGCGTTTTATACCGGCAAGCAGTTTCCTGCGAGCTACCAAGGCGGCGTGTTCCTTGCCGAGCACGGCTCGTGGAACCGCGCACCTCGCGCTGGGTATCAGGTGGTCTTTATCCCCTTCAAGAACGGGAAGCCCTCGGGCGACCCCCAGCCATTCCTGACCGGCTTGGTGCCCGATCCTTCCAAGAGCAACGTGAATGGACGGCCCGTAGGAATTGCGGTCGCGCCGGACGGATCGCTCCTGGTCAGCGATGACGGAGCCAAGGTCGTATATCGCGTCAGCGCCGGCAAGTAACGGGCGCAAAATCCCTCCGATCTGCAATGGGAATTGGGTGGACGTGTACCCGCCTGCCTGGCGAGTGGCTTGCCTGCTCATTGCCGCTTTTCAGACGCAGATGGGCTGGTGATTACAGACCTCTGGTAAAATGGTAGGGATGCTCACGCAAATCGCTGGATTTGATACCACCGGAAACGGGCGGGCGCGGCGGAAGACCCACGCAGTGTCGGTGGGGCACGTTCGTGTTGGCGGCGGGGCGCCGATCGTCGTGCAGTCGATGACCAACACCGATACGGCGGACGTCGAGTCTACGTTTAAGCAGACGCTGGAGTTGGCCGAGGCGGGATCGGAAATTGTCCGTTGGACCGTCAATATTCCCGAGGCCGCTGCGGCGGTGCCGGAAATCAAGAAGCGGCTCCTGGGGGCCGGCTGCAGTGTGCCGATCATTGGGGATTTTCATTACAACGGGCACGTTTTGCTGACGAAGTTTCCCGCCTGCGCGGTGGCGCTGGACAAGTACCGCATCAATCCGGGAAATGTGGGCGCCGGGCAGCGGCGCGACGAGCAGTTTTCAACGATCTGCAAGATTGCGAAGGACAACGGGAAGCCCGTGCGCATCGGCGTGAATGGTGGATCACTGAACCAGGAATTGGTGATGCAGAAGATGCAGGACAACACGGACCAGAACCTGGGGAAAGAGTCCGAGGACATCATCAACGAGTGCATGGTCCTGAGCGCGCTGCAATCGACCGAACTGGCACGGGAATCCGGATTGCGGAATGACCAGATCATCATTTCGTGCAAGACTTCGCGGCCGCGGGACTTGATCACCGTGTATCGGGATTTGTCGGCGAAGACCGAGCAACCGCTGCATCTGGGATTGACCGAAGCCGGCATGGGCATGAAGGGGCAGATCTGGTCGGCGGCCTCGCTGGGCGTGCTGTTGTATGAAGGGATTGGGGATACGATCCGAATTTCCCTGACGCCGCGGCCGGGGGGAGATCGCCGCGAGGAAGTGTATGCAGCTTGCGAGCTCTTGCAGGCGCTGGGGTTGCGGTCATTTTCGCCTAGCGTGACGGCATGCCCGGGCTGTGGCCGCACCACCAGTTCTACCTTCCAAGAGCTGGCGGAGCGCATTCAGGGCTACATTCGCGACATGATGCCCATCTGGAAGACGCAGTATGAAGGCGTGGAGACGATGACGCTGGCGGTGATGGGCTGCATCGTGAACGGCCCCGGCGAATCGAAAGCCGCGAACATCGGCATCAGCCTGCCCGGCACGGGCGAGGCACCGCGCTGCCCCGTTTACATCGACGGCAAAAAAGACGTCACCCTGGAAGGCACCTACGAGGAGCTCGCCGCGGCCTTTCAGGCACTGGTCGACAACTATATCGCGGGCAAGTATCCCCGGAAGACAGTCGAGATTTCCGCACAATAAACTGGCGCGTATCGCCCTCCGCAGCGACAATGTTCCCGGCGCTGCCACCCGGCCATCGCCTGACGACTGGCTGTGAGAAGCCGCGACCATCCGAGAGAGGAAATTAATCATGAGCCCTTTAGATCGGCTGGACAACATGGACGGGAACAATCATCCCGGGCCCGAAACGGCGTCGATTGTGGCTTTGCGCGCGATTGATTCCGGCTCACGCACCAAAGCAGTGTCTCGGCGCCGGTTTCTGGAGGGCACCACCGCTGCGGCGATCGCAACGTCGGCGCTCGGCGCATTGACGATCGGGCCGGAGCCTTTGGGTGCCCAAACCAAGTTAACTCCCGACGAAGCCTTGAAGGAGCTAATGGACGGGAATCGCCGCTTCACGTCTGGGTCGATGGCTTCGTTCGAACACGATTTAGTCATCCTGAAACAGCACACCGCCGAGAAGCAGGAACCTTTTGCCGCAGTGCTGTCCTGCGCGGATTCTCGCGTTCCCGTCGAACTGGTGTTCGATCAGACCATCGGGCATGTTTTCGTGACCCGCGTCGCTGGAAACATCGTGACGCCGGAAATTATCGGCAGCCTGGAATATGGCGCGGCAGTGCTCGGAGTGAAAGTGCTGCTGGTGCTGGGTCATGGAAGTTGCGGCGCGGTGAAAGCTGCCATTCAGGGCAAGGAAGTGCCTGGTCAGATCAGCACTTTGTACACGCCGATACGCACCGCTGTAGATCAGGCGGGGCCGGATCTGGAGGCGACGATCAAAGCCAACGCCAAGATTCAGGCGTCGTTGCTCCGTAAAGCCTCCCCGGTCCTGGCGGGTCTAGCCAAGGAAGGTAAGCTGAAGATCGTGGCGGGATACTACCAGTTGGCGAGTGGCGAGGTTTCGCTGCTCGAATAGAGAGTGGACGTCGAAAAACCACGGCAATATCCAGCTTGCCGCAACAACTTCCAGATCACGGCTACTGTAAACGAAGAAGGGGACGGCGGAGCTGCGGTTTTCGGTATGCTAGAATTCTCCAGTTTTCCATACGGAGAATACGGAACTCACTGTGAAAATCAGCCGGGAAGATGTGTTGCGGGTAGCGGAGCTAGCTTATCTCGATTTGACCGAGAGCGAGCTGGAGACTTATCGCGCTCAGATTGATGAAATTTTGGAGTACATCGGGAAGCTGAATGAGCTGGACACGGCTCATGTTGAGCCGATGGCGCAGGTTTTGGCCGATGATCAGACGGCGGATGCTACCTTGCGCGAAGACGTAGAAATCCCGGTCCACGCCGCCGCCGAATTGTTGAAGCAAGCGCCTGATCCTGAAACGCCCTACTTTCGAGTACCCAAGGTGATTGAGCGGTGACCCATTGGACGATTGATGGCGTGCGTGAGGCGATTGCCGCGCGGAAAATTTCGGCTCGCGAGCTTGCGGCTGAACACTACAAGCGAATCGAGGCGCGAAATCCGGAGTTGAACGCGTTTTTGGCCCTTTCCTCAGAGCGGGCGTTTGCGCAGGCCGACAAGATTGATGCGATGGTTGCCGCGGGCAGACCCTTGCCGGCGATGGCGGGTGTGCCCATCGCCATCAAGGACACCATCAGTACTCGCGGCACGACAACCACGTGCGGGTCGAGGATCCTCGAGCATTACGTGCCACCTTATGACGCCACTGCGGTTAGGCGCCTGGAAGAGGCCGGTGCGGTGATTCTCGGTAAAACCAATTGTGACGAATTTGCGATGGGCAGCTCAAACGAGAACTCCGCGTTTGGGCCGGTGCGGAATCCCGAAGTGACCGATCGCGTGCCCGGCGGATCGAGCGGCGGGTCGGCGGCGGCCGTGGCGGCAGGTTTGGCTGTGGCCGCGCTGGGTACGGATACGGGCGGCTCCATCCGGCAGCCTGGGTCGTTCTGCGGCATTCCCGCGATGATGGGCAGTTATGGCCGCGTTTCACGCTACGGATTGATTGCTTTTGCCTCGTCGCTGGATCGCATCGGGCCGTTTGCAAATAACGTCAAGGACCTTGCCACTGTTCTGCAGACCATTGCTGGACGCGACGCGAACGATTCCACTTCCACAACGGCACCGGTTTCCGAATATCGGTCAGAAATTGGGAAACGGGTTGCAGGTTTACGCGTCGGAATCCCGAAGGAATACTTCGGCGCGGGCATGGACGGTGAAGTACGCAAGAAAATTGATGCGGGCATCGAAGTCTTGAAGAAGATCGGGTGCAAGATCGTGGAAATTGCGATGCCGCATACCGACTACGCGATCGCTACCTATTACATCATCGCAACGGCGGAGGCCAGCTCGAACCTGGCACGATACGACGGCGTCCGTTATGGGTTGCGCGTTGATAACGATTCCCTGCTGGCGATGTACCGCAAAACGCGAGGGGCGGGATTCGGGCCGGAAGTGAAGAGGCGTATCGTGCTGGGCACCTACGTTTTATCGGCTGGATATTACGACGCGTACTATCTGAAAGGGCAGAAGGTTCGGTGCCTGATCGCCAAGGATTTTCGAGACGCATACACCAAGGTGGATCTAATTGTGACGCCGACTTCGCCGGTGCCGGCCTTTAAGCTCGGGGAGCGCACGGCCGACCCGCTGCAGATGTATCTGGCTGATATATATACAGTTACGGGATCATTGGCGGGAGTGCCGGGAATCTCCGTGCCCTGCGGGAAGATTTGCGGGAAGCTTCCGGTCGGGTTGCAGATCTTCGGACCGGCTTTTGGCGAGGCTCGGGTTTTGCAGCTGGCGTATGCCTTTGAACAGGCTGGCGGCGGGACCGTCTGAGCGGCGAAGAAATCGAAGGCTGGCAGGAAAGAGTAAGAGAAAGGCACGGAATTAGCACAGAGGGCACAAAGTTAGCAGCACAAAGCACGCAAAGTTGAACTAAGATTTCGTCGGAGTCGAAGAGATAGCAACAGCGGAAGCTTGAACTAGCGGCTGCGTGGCGAAACTCGACCTCATCCTCGAGAAGCTGGCTCACGCTCAACGGCGCTTGTTGCGCAGCGCCGATTCCGTCCCTGCTGATCAATGGAAAACGCGTCCGGCCCGGGGCGGATGGTCGGCCGGAGAGCTCATCGCTCATCTGATCGTGGTCGAGCGCGGCGTAGTGGGGAAAGCCGACCGCATCCAGCAAAAGACGCCCAAGCAATTCTCATTCTTCCAGAGGTTGCATCTGCCGATTCGTCTGGTAGAAGCCCGCGTGATCCGCCAAAAAAGCCCGACTCCACTGGATCCCGAGTTGATACAGGAAAAAGAAACGATGCTCGCGGCACTACGCGACGTGCGCGAACGAACTCTGGCCTTTCTGGAAGAAACCCAAGGACGCAATTTAAGCGAATATCGCTGGCGGCATCCTTTCCTGGGGTCGTTTGATATGTATGACTGGTTTCAATTCGTCGCGGCGCATGAGGCGCGGCATGAGAAGCAGATGCGTGAGATCGCTGCAAGTCTACCGAAAGCCATAGCAACTTTGCAAAAATAGGACGTTTTTACACCCACGTCGGGCCGAAACGACACCTACTGGTAATACCTTACTTTGCCGGATTTTGGCCGAAAATGCCTGCTTTTATCGGCTTTTTCGTGAAAAGTACTAGGTGGATCGTTTTTAGTTTACGGAACGGAACGACTATTGCTCTGGTGTTGGTGAAGCTATTAGGATTCACACAGCATCTAATGCCGTGTGAGTCGAAAGATTAAGCATTAGGGCCGAACCCAGAGGCGGACAGAAAGAGGGCCACTGCCATGGTTACCGTCAAAGCGAGCCAGAAGATCTTTACCGACTCGGAAGTTGCCAGCTTGACCGGCATTTGCGTGGATCACTTGCATAATTTCGCGAAGAGCCGGCACCTGGGATTTATTGCCCGGGCGGCGGAACGCGCGGGAATCCAGGCGGATCAGTGGTTGTTTACGCTGTCGGACCTGATGGTCCTGGTTACTTTGTTTCCGCGCTGTACACATTAACCGGCGGCGTCGCGGCTGAAAATTTCGAAAAGGATTCGGCCCTCTCCGGCTTTGCCGGAGAGCTTTTTTGTTTATGGGACGTGAAAGGCTGGGCCTTCTCGACTGGCCTACGCCAACCCTTCTTGAATCTGTTCATCTTGATGGCTCAGTTTGATTGCCATCAGCGCGGCGTGACAGTCGCGGAATCCGCCAATGCGTACGCCAGCACCGTCATGACGGCGGCATTTTCGGCCAGTTCGCGCGGGTCCACCTTATCGAAGGTGTCGGCCGCGGTGTGGTGATAATTAAAATAATAGCGGCTGTCCTGGATGGGGCTAAAGCTGGGCACGCCCTTTCGCGCAAGCGCATCCACGTCCGATCCAGCCTCCCTGGTGGGGGCCAGCGTGCCCGCACCGAAAGCGTCCAAGACCTGAGCTACAGGGCGTAGGTACTCTTCCAGTTCGGGCTTACCGACAAAGTTGATGCCGGTGGGGTGGCCTGCGCCCAAGTCGGATTCAACCGCTCCGATGTGATTTTGCAGGTCGGCCGCAGAGCTCCCGTGCTCGGCGGCGTAGGTTTTGCTGCCTTCGGCGCCCTGTTCTTCATCCATCCAAGCGATGAAACGCACGGTGCGTTGGGGATGAATGCCCAGTTCCTTCAACAGGTGGATGGCCTGCATGGAGACGACGACTCCGGCCCCATCGTCGATCGCCCCCGTGCCGAGATCCCAGGAATCGAGGTGCCCGGAGACGATGACGACCTGCTCGGGATGCTCGGCGCCTTTCCAATCGGCGATGACGTTGTAGCTTTCGACGGGCGGAAGCGTTTGCGGAGTCAGCGTGAGGCGCATTCGAACGGGTCCCTGCCGAGTCAGGTTCGCAACCAGATCCGCGTCTTCGGCGGTGACCGCTGCGGAAGGGATCCGCGGAGACTCCGTTCCTGAAAATGTGGCGCCGGTGTGCGGAAGCCGATAATCGGCACCTCCGACGGATCGAACCAGGACGGCGGCGGCTCCGAAGGACTTGCCCAGCGTGGGAGCAGCACCGCGGTAAACAACTGCTTTGCCGTAAGCGGCGCCTCCATTCCCTTGCATCGCGAGCTTCTTGTCGAAGCGCTCGTTAAACAGGAGGATCTTTCCTTTGATGGAATCGGCCGGCAACTGGCGAAGCTCTTCGAAAGAATTGACAACGACGATTTCGGTCTGCAGGCCTTCGACAGGCGTTGCGCCACTGCCGCCAAGCGCGGTCAGCACAATTTTCTGCGTGGTGCCGGGCGTCTGGCCGGGCCAACTGATGAGCTCGGACGTTTCCACGCCGCGAACCCAGTGCGGGACCATGGACCTTTCCAGTTGCACTTCGGCGCCGAGTGCGCGCATTTGCGCGGCCACATACTCGACAGCGTGTTGCGCCTGCGGAGAGCCACTGATGCGCGGACCGATGTTGTCGGTGAGATGGCGCAGCTGGTTGAGTGCATAGGAGTCTTGCAGGGCGGCGTCGCGCAGGCGGGCCATGGTGGCGAGTTGCTCGGCCGTCCATGCTCCGGCTGGAGGATTGACCAAGCGAGTGAGACGTTCCTGGAAGGAGGGGCGCTGCGGCGGGGGCTGTTGGGTTTGGGCGATGCCGGATGCCGAGACAATGAGAAGTAGGATCGCAATTGAGAAAAGCAGGGATATTTTTCGCATTGGCTTGCGGGATGGTATCACGTCGGCGCGAAGCACAAAAAGTTTGCCGGCATCGATTGAGACTTCCGCTTGTTACCGGCCTGCAATCTAGTGCATCTATTGGGCATGGAATATAGACTACTTGGCGGTTTGAAGGTACCGGTGCTGAGCTTTGGCACCGGAACATTTGGCGGGAACGACGAATTCTTCAAGGCGTGGGGCGGCAGCGGTGTAGAGGAAGCATCGCGGTTGGTGGACGTATGCCTGGATGCGGGTTTGAATTTTTTTGACACCGCAGACATCTACTCACAAGGGCTCGCGGAACAAATTCTTGGTAAGGCGATCGCGAAACGGCGGGATCGCGTGCTGATCTCGACGAAGGCCACATTTCCGATGGGCGACGGGCCGAACGATCTGGGCTCGTCGAGATTTCACCTGTTGCAGGCGTGCGAGGGGAGCTTGCGGCGGCTGGGCACGGACTACATCGACGTGTATCACATGCACGGATTCGACGCGGTCACGCCGATCGAGGAGACGCTGCAAACGCTGGACGGATTGGTGCGGAGCGGGAAGGTTCGCTATATCGCGTGTTCGAACTTTTCGGGCTGGCATTTGATGAAGGCGCTGTCGATCTCGGAGAAGTACGGCTGGGCAAAGTATGTGGCACATCAGGCGTACTACTCTCTGGTAGGGCGCGATTTCGAATGGGAGCTGATGCCACTGGGGATCGACCAGAAAGTGGCGACGATTGTGTGGAGCCCGCTGGGCTGGGGGCGATTGACAGGAAAACTGCGCCGTGGACAGCCACTGCCTGAAACCAGCCGACTGCACAAGACAGCGGAGCAGGGACCGCCGGTGGCCGATGAATATTTGTATCGAGTAGTGGATGCGCTGGATGAGGTGGCGAAAGAAACTGGCAAAACGGTTCCAGTCGTGGCATTGAACTGGCTGCTGCAGCGCCCGACGGTGTCGAATATCGTGATCGGCGCGAGGAACGAACAACAGTTGAAGCAGAATCTGGAAGCGGTCGGGTGGAATTTGACGGCGGCGCAGGTCGAGAAACTGGATCGTGCCAGCGAAACGACTCCGGCGTATCCATACTGGCATCAGATGCAATTTCAGGCGCGGATACCGACTCCAGTGCCGTACTACCGGCGCTAGTCACAGCGACTCAAAGGCTCCAGCCGGACCAATTCCAAACCACCGCACAGTTGTTCGCCCGCCAGCGTGGCGGTATGCTCGATGAGAGGCAAACCGCGAGCGGCGAAGTGCATCGCACTTGCTGGAACAGAAATGACTCTTCCAAGGATTTCCGTCCACATTCTACTGGGCTGGAGCTGCCTGGCGTTGTGCGGACTTGGCCTGGCTCGACCTGCGAGTGTAAGTGAAAGTTCGAGTCCGCAGGATTCAGGCGCTGAGGCGCGGCTTTCACGCGGAAAACGCCTGATGCTGAAGGATGGTGGCTTCCAGCTGGTGCGGAGCTACGAGCGCAAAGGCGATCGAGTGCGCTACTACAGCGTGGAACGCGGGGATTGGGAAGAGATTCCGTCCGCGATGGTGGATTGGGACGCAACCAAGAAAGCCGAGGCCGACGCAGCAAGAGCGGACGAGGCGCTGGTGAGCAAAGTCCATACCCAGGAAGAGGCCACCAAGATGGAGACTGTCCTGGATGTCGACGCAAGCCTGCAGGTGGCGCCGGGAGTATTTTTGCCCCCAGGAGAAGGAATGTTCGCCGTCGACGGGAAATTTGTGACGCCGATTCCGCAGGTGGATTCGGAGGTGAAGAACGACCGCGTAAATACGATCAAGCGGGTGCTGACGCCGATTCCCATTATTGCGGCGAAGCAGAATGTAGTGATCCCCGGACCCAAGGCGAAGTTGCGATTCAATGCGCAAAACTTGGAGTTCTATTTGCGTGAAGCGCCGCCTGATGCAGATGTGCCGTCAACCATCGAGCGAAGTCGCCGGCCAGGAGTCTCCGGACCTGAGGTGGAACTTATTCGCGCGACGGTGAAAGGCAACAAGCGTTTGTTGGAATCGGTGCGCAGCATGTTTGGGGAAAAAGTCGGGCAGGAACGGAATACGGTTTCCATTCAGCAATGGGAAATAGCGCGGACGGTGTACCGCTTTACGCTGAGCGAGCCGCTGACGCCGGGGGAATATGCGCTAGCCGAAATTCTGCCCGATGGCATGAACTTATTTGTGTGGGATTTCGGTATTGATGGCGCAGGTTCGGTGAAGCCCGCGAAGTAGTGGGGCTCACGCCGCGAAGGGCCGAATCTGTACGAGTCCCGAGGTTGCCAAAGTACCCAGGGCTGCCGAAGTAAGCGAAGAGCCATCTCGGGCAAGCATGGCGGCCGAGGCGATCCCGGTCCGCACGTAAGATTTTTCGCAGTCGGCGCTGGACGGCCCTCGCATGTTTCCTTCCATCCACGCCAGACCCGGGCAGCGGGTGCAGGTGCCCAGATGATTGCACGACGAGCAGATCGTCAGGTCTTTCCCCCGAATCGAGCGGACTTCCAGGAACTGCGGCGAGTTTTCCCAGATGTCGCGAAAACTCCGCTCGCGCAGATTGCCGCAGGTGATCGGGAACTGCACGCAAGGATAGACTTCGCCGCGCGGTGAGACGTAGCACGCTGTATGGCCTGCGCTGCACGGATAACCTTCGCGCGCGTCGTCGTCAACGGGGGGCGGCGGTGCGCAAAATTCGGCAACATCGCCTACCAGATTGGAATCTTCGAATACGCTGCGCAGTTGAGCCGACGGGAGTCGCAGGCGCAGGACCGAGGTGTCGCCGCTCATCATCGGCGTAATCGTAGGATCGAGGGTGTAGTGCGCGCCAACCTCCGTGGCCAGCTGACGCACGCCATCGCTGTCCTGAAGGTTTCTTTTCATCAGCACGTTGGCCAGAGTGACCTTGAGACCCTGTGCGCGAAGCAGCCGAATGCCCGCCAGCGTGCGTTTCAGCGAGCCTGGAAGCTTGGAGATGCCGTCGTGCACTTCGGCGCGATGTGAGTAAACGCTGATTTGTACTTGCTCGACGTTCAACTCGCGCAGGCGGCGCGCTTCTTTCTCGCGAATCAAGACGGCGTTGGTTTTGAGCTTGACGTTGAATCGCAACGTGCGGGCATGTTCGATGATTTCGAAGCAATCGCGCCGGATCAGCGGCTCTCCTCCGCTGATCGTTAGAAAAAATACACCCGCGGCCGCAAGCTGATCGAGGATGTCCTTGATTTCCCCGGTGGTCATTTCTCCGTCGCCGTCGTGCTCGAGATAGCAGTGCTCGCAACGTTCGTTGCAGCGGTACGTGACGTCGAGATGCACGCTGAGTGGGATGCCGCGGTGCAGTGCCCGCTGATTGAGTTCGGACATCAGGCTCATGCGATTTTCGCGACCTCCGGTGCGGATTCGTCGATGGGCTGGTCGGATAGCTGCAGAATACCGTAACCTGCGAGGTCTTCGACCAGCGCCACGGCGTCGCGGTAGGCAACTTCAAGGGCTACGTCGAATTCATTACATATTCGCTGCTCGATAATTTCAGACAGAGGCGTTGTGCCGTCAGCCGCCTGCCAGATCAACGCGGCGGTTTCGTTGAGGCTGAAAAGCGTCGAATCCACGGCAGACATGATGATCATTTCGCCACCGAGTTCGCGAGCGGCTACTGCCGTGCTGCGGGAAATATACACTTCGTTCATCCGATGAGCTCCCAAGCCCGGCCATGGGGCGTGAAGATGAGGCGCGAGACTTCCACCCGAGAAACAAAGTCGACTACGGAATCGAATACGCGGGAGACGAGCTCCTTTTCGTGCGCGAAGAACAGCACATGACGCATCAGCGCACGTGCGGCATCGGCCTGCGGAACACATTCGAGTCGATTTTCCGGCCCTTGCACGAGCAAATAGAGCGCGCGTAGCGGAGCTGACGTGTTGGCGCCGGAGCGAGCGAGTTCGCCGGCGAATGGTGTGCCGTAAGCACGATACGAACTGCCGAATTTGCGGATGTAGGAAATCTCATCGGTCAGGACAGTGGCATCGGGCGGAGCCAGGCGCGACATCGTCGTCTTTCCGGCGCCAGAGACCCCTGCGAACAAATAGGCCGCTCCACTCCGAATTGCGCCAGCCGCGTGGACCAGGAAACCGCCTTGCTCGGCAAGAACCAGCGAGTGCGTGATGCGCAACACCGTATCGATGGAGTAAGGATTCGGGCACTGGTGAATCCAGCCGCGTCCGGTGCGGGGATTCCACTCTGCGCGGAAGTCACCGCGCTGAAGACTCCACAGATTGCCGCGACGGAAGACACGAGCATCTTCGTCCGAAGGGCGGCCGGTGGAGTCGAGATGAATGTCGAAATCGCAGGTGGGCTCGGAATGCGGATTGACGAAACCTTCGTAGCGCTGCTTGAGAAGTGTACAGAAATCCGGATGGTCGGGCTGGAGGCGAATAGGGATGGCGCCAATTTCGACGCTTACCGCAGCGGACGAGATTGCCGCAGGCGCGGCCGACTCAAGCTCAGGGGTGTGAATCGCCGTGGCCATCACATGCACTCCAGGACCTGAGCGCGTGGATTACCGAGCAGATCGTTCGAATGACCAAGAAGACGCAAGCGCAGGGAATGGCTCGAGAGCAGCGCCCTTGCCAACGCTCTGGAGTGGCGTACGCCTACGCGCAGGAGTTTCATCCACGGACCGACCATGTGGACGACTTCCACAGACTTGCCGTATCGGACGATCGAGGTGACGCTGCCGAGGAGCTGGCTTTCATCGATCGAAGGATCTTCATGCTGCAGGGCGTCGCCGCGAGTGGAAAACAGAAGGCGGTTGCCGTCACGCCACTTGCGGATGACGCGGTGAGCCCAGAAACGGCCTTCGCGCAGGCACAGCACGATCTGGCCGTGGCGCGCGTCGGCAATGCAGTGCGACCGGACGGTGAGAAGATCCCCCGGATAGATCGAAGGGATCATGCTGCTGCCTCGCGCAATGAAGTGAATCTCTCCAAAACGGCGCAAGATCTCGGCGGCAAGATCCATGCGGATTTCCGGCGATGAGACCGCAGCATCAAGCAGAATTTGACTCGGACTCAGGAGTTCCTCCGGTTGAAGCGGCATTGGGCTTGCGTAGGAGCTAGCTTGCCGCATGCGAGAGCCATGGTCTCGAAGACCTTCTGGTGCTGGAACCCAGGCTTTTTGTAGGCACGCTTGTCTTTGGCGACCGGGCGAGCCGCGTCCAAGTTGCGGTGCGACTTTTTTTTGTGGACTTCGCTCATAGCTGCCCCGTTTGAATCAATTCAGAGCTGACTGCGTGAGCTTCATTGCAATGTTTCCGCCCTGACCCGTCGTGCCTTGGGTCGCGAAATAGATGCTCGATGCGTGCAAGCTTGTGCTCACGTTGTCGATAGTCATGCCGCTGGGTCCCGCGCCCACCGATTTCCCGGTGGTCGGAGCCGCCGGAAAACTGTTGATGGAGAGCACGCCTAAGGTATTGATGTTGAGCACAGGGGTATGCAGGATTCCAAAGAACAGCTGGTCCGTGCCGCCGTTTTTGAACTCTGTCAGGGGGGCGTATTCGCCCAGATGCGTTCCGAAATTTACGGAGTTTGAGGCCGCGCCGGTCTTGAGGGTGCGAGTGGGGGTAAAAGTTGTACCGTAGATCGTCAGATCTGCATTGGAGCTGTACGCCAATTCATAGAGCATCCAGTTCGTTGACGTACCGCTGGTGAAATAGGCGTCGTTGACTGCGGGCGAATGCGTTGAAAACACTCCGCTGACTCCGAAGGTTGCGATGCACAATGTGCCGCCAGTGCAGGGCCCGCCCAGTGAAGTGGTCGCCTGGACGACGACGGCACGAGTGGTATTCGGTGCGGCTCCGGTACCGCTGGCTGCATAAATCAATCCGTTGACGCCGTCGACCACCGGAGTCTCGACGACACCGCCGGTGGCACTGCCATTCCCGACGGCGATGGATGGCGTTGCTAACGGCGTTCCACTGGAATTGAATCCGTAAACTTTTCCGTCCGTGCAGCCAACGAAGACATTCAAAGTCACAAAATCGACCACGGGACCGGTCAGCTTGGCTGCACAAGGCACTGTGACGGCGCCCGAAGTGCCCCAAGTTGAATCCAGACTGGGCAGCGCGCCACTACAGGTCGGCTGCGTGCAAAACACGTTCTTCATTCGGTACAAGACCCCGATATCGTTGCCGACGTATGCCTGGTCGCGAACGTAGTCGATGAAGGGAGAAGACCGAGTGATCGTTCCGGTCGTCGATGAACCCAACGCGAGGTCCGTGGCGGTTCCGCTGCCCGAAGATGGAGCAGTGGATACGAACGTGTTGATCGTCTTCGGCGAAGTGACGGATTGCCGGTTTGTGGCAGTTCCGTCCAAGCTTTTCCAGGCCAGCACGTGAAAATGCGCCGGGCTTCCCGTCGCCGTTTCGACAAAGGCGACCTTGGTGCCGTCCAGCGAGAGCGACAGTGAGGTCGCCACCGTCCCGCTTGCCAGACCCTCGATGTTGTACGACCAGAAGACCGTCGCTGATACGTCGTCGTCGTTCGGCTGGTTGTTGCGATTGCAGATTCCGTTGCCGCCGGCCGTTCCGCTATAGAGATTGTTAAACGCAACCAGATTTGGCTGAGTGGCACTCCCGTTTGCATTTACTGGAAACACGACGAAGTCGTTGGCACAACTGGGCGTTGCCGCAGTGTCAAAGCTGTATTTTGCAGGAAACATGCCGGCTGGGGTTGTGCCGCTACCAAGGCTGATGTTCCAATCGGTGTGACCGCTGCTCGAGTTCCGATTTGGAAACCGACCAGGCGGCACCGGGAAACGCCCGGGCGAGCCGGGCATCCGGAACATCAGCAGGCTGCGCAACTGACGCTGTGCGGCCGCGAAGCGCGAAACCTGGGCTTGCTGGTCCAGTTCACGCCAACGAAACTGAGCGCGGGGATCGCGACTCGCGGCTTCGAGCGCAGCCATCGTGCCGAAACGGGGGTACAGGGCGTGGCGCGTACTCCAATCCTGAAAACTGCCCTGATTCAAGTGAAGCCGCGACTGCCAAACGGGTACGGACGATCGTTGCTCTGCGAGGAGCAGAGGCAGCACACAACAAATTGTTACCAGCAGCAGCGGGACACGCTTACCCCAGGGAAAGGGACTAATCATGAGCCTTCGACCCGAAAAACCAAAGTAAATGTGTTTTTTAGTGTCTTACAGGTGGCGGTTGGAATCCGAACCAAAACCGCAAATGTTTGCTAACAGTTACGAGGCGGTACTGGTATGCGTAAGGGTCCCGAGTGTAACGACCGGACGGATGGGTGCTTGACGCCGCTCAGCTCAGTTTTGGACCTTTTCGGCGGATGCGGGAACAAGGAGTTCGCGGAGCAGGGCCGCGACCTCGGAAATCCGGAACGGTTTTTGCAGGCGGCGCGGTTCGCCTGCGACGGAGTCGCCGGGTTCAAGTAGTTCGCCGCTCATGAAGATCACGATTGGCCGGTGGGCTCCGGAGGCAGCCAGCGCCTGCTGAGTTACCTGGCGGCCGTCGGTTGGGTATCCACCCGCGGAGAGGTTCAGATCGCAGAGGAAGACGTCATAGCTTCGCCGGCTGATCAGCGCGAGGGCTTCCGCGGGGGTCGCGGCGCTATCGACACGCAGTCCATGAACCGATAGGCCCTCTTCCAGTAGCTGGCGCAGGCTTTCCTCGTCATCCAGAACCAGTACGGACCGCCCCTTCAGGGAATCGCCGCCTGAAGCAATGCGATCAATCTTGGTCCCCAGCGCCGGCGTGTCGAACGGATTTCGATCCCCGGTGACGATCGCCATCGGAAGAAAAACGGTGAATGCCGAGCCGCCCGCCGGGAGTGTTTCGACATCGATGGAGCCCCCATGCTCCTTCACAATCGACATGCAGATGCTCAAGCCCAAGCCAGTGCCTCCGCCGGGGCGCTTCGTGGTGTAAAACGGATCGAAGATGCGCGGCAGAGCCTCCGCCGGAATGCCGATGCCGTCATCCTGCACCGTCACGGAAACGTGACCCCCCATCTGGCCCAGACGAATGTTGATTCGGCCAGATTCGCGCGCTTCCCGAATAGCGTGCTCCGCATTGGTGATCAGATTCAGGAACACCTGAATCAGCTGGTTGGCGTCGCCCACCACTTGCGGCAAGGTGGGTTGTGAGGTGAATTCAACTCCCACGTTGTTGCGGCGAAGCGAGTGCTCGTGGAGCTGCAAGGTTCGCTCGATCAGACTGTTGACGTCCAATGAAATTTTTTGTGGAGCCGCCGGACGCGAAAATTCCAGGAGATTTTGTACAATGCGCGCGGCACGTCGAGCCTGGCGATGTGTCAGATCGAGCTGCCGCTTGATACTCTCATCGAGGCCGGCTCGTTCGCGCAAGAGTTCCGTGACCCCAAGAATAGCGGTGAGCGGATTGTTCAGTTCATGGGCGACGCCGGCCAGCATCTGGCCCATGGCGGCAAGTTTTTCCGCCTGGATGAGCTGTTCCTCCAAACGCTTAAGCTCGGTGACGTCGCGGCCGGAAATGATCACGCCGTCAATCCGCCCGGTCTCCGCGAATAGCGGGCTGAAATGGCAGCGGATTCGGCGCCACTCGCCCTGCTTGTGGCGCACGCGAATTTCCAGCGAGGCAAATGACTTACGGCCGGCGACAAATTCGCCGAACAGCGATTGCAGGGGCGCGCGATCTTCCACGTGCGTGCGTTCACCTAACTCCTGCATGTCGTATTCTTCGGGCTCATAGCCGAGGACATCCTTCACTCTCGGGCTCGTGAATGTGTATCGTCCGGCGGCGTCGAGAACCAGAATGAGATCCGGAAAGCTGTCTACCAGGCGGCGCGCAAATTCCTGTTGCTGATACAGCCGGCGTTCCATTTCCCGGCGCTCGGTAATATCCATCAACGCGCCCTGATAGCGCAGCACTTTGCCGCTGCCATCCCGCACGACTGCCGCGGTATTCAGGCATACGATGGCGCTGCCATCCTTGCGAACCAGCGTAATTTCCCGGCCTTGCAGCATCGGCTGCGAATCCACTTCCTGTCGCAGCAAGCGCCGCTGCTCTATATCCGGCAAAATATCCGCCACACTGTGGGCAAGAAGATCTTCCTTGGAACCGTAGCCGAGCATGCGGACCAAAGCGGGGTTAGCGTCGAGGATGCGGTCGTTCGGCGTGACGATGTAAATGCCTTCCTGAAGTGTTTCGAAAAGTTCCGTGAATCTCGCTTCGTTCCTTCGAGAAGCGGTGATATCCCTGGCCAGAATCGTCACGCCGTGGACCTGATCGTCGCGCAGCATGGCGTGCGCAACGCAGTCGAAGTAGCAGACCGAATTTTGATTTTTCAGGCGAATCTGTACTACGCCAGCCCAATGGCGGCGCTCTAGGAAACGCGGCAGAAACGACTCGATCAGCTCCTTGCCGGCGCCGCTGGCCTCCTCCACGAAATCGGTAATCGGCCTGCCGATGATCTGCTGGAACGAGAGGCCAAGCAGGTCGGCAAACCTGCGGTTGACGGCGCGAAGCTCGCCATCCAAAGTGGTGGACAACAGAACATCGTCAAACGAATCGATCAGATCCCGATAGCCTTGCTGCGATCGCTCGATGACCGCGAAAAGCTGATCCATCTGCTTACCGCTGACCGGAACGGAGTCCCGTGTTTCAATTCCACGAACCAGCCCACGAAGCTCGGAAATTTCGTGCGTGCGCTTCCAGGCATAGATCCCGAACAGTGCGACGAGGACCACCAGGCCGAAGGGCAGGGCTTCAAAACGTTCCGTAAAGGAGCGAATGGTGCTCCAAGACGTTACGGCAAAAACGACGGAGAGGACGAACAGTAGGAAAAAAGTCAGGCGCCACAACTCGCCCTGACGCTTTTCGAATTGCGCCAGGCGTTCGGAAACTGCCGGACGGCGTTCGCCTTCCGATGACCCACTTTCAATGCCCTGATTTTTGGTTTCCGGCATAAGCCCCGGGTAATCCGGCAATCCGCGCCGGGCAGTCATAGATTACCTATTCAATATTTTAAAGCGCGGGCTACCATCCGCAAGAAATGGCGTGACCTGCAGTGCCCGAACGATACCTGTCCCGTGGCACATAAAGAAAAACGGCGCCTGCCAGAAGCGGAGGCGCCGTTTGGTTCATTTCCTGACCAGCGCGTTGCTCTGCTGGCCGGGTGTGGTTCAGCTTTAGCCTTCAGTGGCAGCGTCGGCCTCCGTGTCCTTCTGGAGGAAGTCGAGCGCCGCCGCTTCTTCGGCGGTCAGTTCAGCGGCTTCAGGGATCTCCTCCACCGGGGCAGGTGCTGGCATTTCCGTCAGCAACTGAATGCTGCGGTAGTGTTCGAGGCCCGTGCCTGCCGGGATGAGGCGGCCCATGATGACGTTTTCCTTCAGGCCACGGAGGTAGTCCACCTTGCCGGCGACTGCCGCTTCGGTAAGGACGCGGGTGGTCTCCTGGAAGCTCGCGGCCGAGATGAATGAGTCGGTGGAGAGCGACGCCTTGGTGATGCCAAGGAGCAGCGGGCGGCCCGTTGCGGGGCGGCCACCGTCGGCGATCACCCGATCGTTCTCTTCGCGGAAGCGGAACTTATCGACCTGCTCTTCCAGAAGGAACGTGGTGTCGCCCACATCTTCCACCTTGACCCAGCGCATCATCTGCCGGGAGATGGTTTCGATGTGCTTGTCGTTGATGTTGACGCCCTGGAGGCGATAGACCTCCTGAATGGCGTTAACCAGGTAGCTCTGGGTGAACTTTTCGCCGAGGACGGCCAGCAAGTCGTGCAGGTTGAGCGGGCCGTCGATCAAGGCCTCACCGGCCCGGACGTGGTCGCCTTCCTGAACGTTAATGTGCACGCCTCGAGGAATGGAATATTCCTTAGTGGTCTTCTTGTCTTCGCTTTCGACGTAAATCTTGCGCATGCCCTTGGCGATGTCGCCATAACGGACGTTGCCGTCGATCTCGCTGATGACCGCAGGATCCTTGGGCTTGCGGGTCTCGAAGAGCTCGACGACGCGCGGGAGACCACCGGTGATGTCCTTGGTCTTGGTGGTTTCGCGAGGAATCTTCGCGAGCACATCTCCTGCTTGCACCTCGTCGCCATCTTGCACCATCAAGTGCGCGCGGGAAGGCATGAGGTACTTTTTGCGAACTTTGCCCGCGGAATCGCGGACTAGGATGGCCGGCTGGTGCTTTTCGTCGCCCGGCGGCAGCGTGACAACCAGCTGCGACAGACCGGTAACGTCGTCCACTTGCTCTTCGATCGTCAGGCCGGGGCGCAGGTCGTCGAATTTCACGGAACCTGCGGTCTCGGTTAGGATCGAGAAGGTGAACGGATCCCATTCGGCAAGGATCTGGCCGTGGTTAACGGTTTCGCCTTCGGTGACGCGGAGGCGCGCGCCGTACACAACGTGATAGCGCTCCTTTTCGCGGCCCTTTTCGTCCACGATGGCGATCAAGCCGGCGCGATTCATGGCGATGGATGCGCCGCCGCGGCCCTCGACGTATTTGAGGTCCACGAACTTGACGACACCGTTGTTGCGCGCTTCGAGCGTGGAACGCTCAGAAACACGGGTGGCGGTTCCGCCGATGTGGAACGTGCGCATCGTGAGCTGCGTGCCGGGTTCGCCGATGGACTGCGCGGCGATAACGCCGACCGCTTCGCCCAGCTCGACCATGCGGCCGGATGCCAGGTTGCGGCCGTAGCACAGCGCGCAGACTCCGCGACGCGATTCGCAGGTGAGCACGGAGCGAATGCGAACCCGCTCGATGCCCGCGCCTTGAACCGAGTTGGCAAGCTCTTCGGTGATTTCCTGGTTCACGTCCACGATCACGTGGCCTTCGAAGTCCTTGATCTTATCGAGCGACACTCGGCCGACGATGCGGTCGCGCAGCGGCTCGACTTCGACGCCGGCTTCGATAATGGGTTCGACGTAGATGCCGTCAGAGGTGCCGCAATCGCGCTCGTTGATGATCACGTCTTGCGCGACGTCCACCAGGCGGCGAGTCAGGTAGCCGGAGTCGGCGGTCTTGAGCGCCGTGTCGGCCAAACCCTTACGCGCGCCGTGCGTGGAGATGAAGTACTGCAGCACGTTGAGGCCTTCGCGGAAGTTGGAGGTAATGGGCTGCTCGATGACTTCGCCCGAAGGCTTGGCCATCAAACCGCGCATACCCGAGAGCTGGCGAATCTGCTGTTTCGATCCGCGAGCGCCGGAGTCGGCCATAACGTAGACCGGATTGATCACGCCTTCCTTGTCCTGGCGCTCGAGTGATTTAAAGAGTTCGTCGGCAACTTTCTCCGTGACATCGCCCCAGATGGCGATGACCTTGTTGTAGCGCTCGCCGTTGGTGATCGCGCCGTCCAGGTACTGCTGGATGACCTTGACCACTTCCTTTTCGGCATTCTCTACCAGTTTCGGCTTATCGCCGGGAATGAGCATGTCGTCGATACCGATCGAGATGCCGGACTTGGTAGCGTAAGTAAAGCCAAGTTCCTTCAAATGATCGAGCAGCGCGACCGTGCTTTCGAGTCCGAAGCGCAAGTAGGCGTAGTACACCAGTTGCTGCACGCCCTTTTTCTTAAGCAGCCCGTTGACGTACGGGAAGTTGCTCGGCAAGTGCGTGTTGAAAATTACGCGGCCAACGGTGGTCTGGATGAATTGCCGCTCCATTTTCACCGGAACGGTGTGCGGCACGTCCTGATCGTCGTAGGCGGTGGTCAGGTCGATGACCTCGCCTGTATACCGCAGACGGATCGGGGTGAGCAGCTCAACTTCCCCGGCTTCCAGCGCGAGCACGACTTCTTCGGGCGCGCCGAAAACGCGGCCTTCGCCCTTGGCGCCCGGACGCGACTTCGTCAGGTAATAGATGCCGAGCACCATGTCCTGCGACGGAACCGCCAGCGGCAGGCCGTGCGCGGGAGACAGGATGTTGCGCGAGCTCAGCATCAGCACCGACGCTTCTACCTGCGATTCCGGCGACAATGGAATGTGTACGGCCATCTGGTCGCCGTCAAAGTCCGCGTTGAACGCGGTGCAGACCAGCGGGTGGATGCGGATGGCTTTACCTTCCACCAGGACCGGCTCGAAGGCCTGAATTCCCAGGCGATGCAGTGTTGGAGCGCGGTTGAGCAGCACGGGATGCTCGCGAATCACATCTTCGAGGATGTCCCAAACCACGGACTCCTGCTGTTCGACCATCTCCTTCGCTTGCTTGATGGTGGTGCAGTGACCCTGAGCTTCGAGCTTGTGATAGATGAACGGCTTGAACAGCTCGAGTGCCATCTTCTTCGGCAGACCGCATTGATTGAGCTTGAGTTCCGGGCCGACGACGATGACCGAGCGGCCGGAGTAATCCACGCGCTTGCCCAGCAGGTTCTGGCGGAAGCGGCCCTGCTTGCCCTTCAACGTGTCGGAGAGTGACTTCAGCGGACGGTTGTTGGTTCCACGCAGTACGCGGCCGCGGCGTCCGTTGTCGAACAGCGCATCGACGGCTTCTTGCAGCATACGCTTTTCGTTGCGCACGATGACGTCAGGCGCGCGCAGTTCCATGAGCTTCTTCAACCGGTTATTGCGGTTGATGACGCGGCGGTACAGGTCATTGAGGTCGGAAGTGGCGAAACGGCCGCCATCCAGCGGCACCAGCGGGCGCAACTCCGGCGGCAGAACCGGGATCACGTCCAGGATCATCCATTCCGGCTTGTTACCGCTCTTGCGGAACGCTTCCAGCACCTTCAGGCGCTTCGCATACTTGATCCGCTTTTGCAGCGACGGATCGACCTTCATCTTTTCGCGGAGTTCTTCGGACAGTTTGTCGACTTCGACGCGGCGCAACAATTCCTTGATGGCTTCCGCGCCCATCTTGGCCACGAACTGGCCGGGATATTCCTTTTGCAGTTCGCGATATTTCTCTTCGAGCAGCACTTCACGCTCGCGCAGAACCGCAACTTCATTGGGATCCACGACCACGAACGCTTCGAAGTACAAAATGCGCTCGAGATCGCGCATGGAGATGTCCAGCAAATAGCCGATGCGGCTGGGCAGGCCCTTGAAGAACCACACGTGCGAGCAGGGCGAAGCCAGCTCGATGTGTCCCAAACGCTCGCGGCGTACCTTGCTCAGGGTCACTTCCACGCCGCACTTGTCGCAAATCACGCCGCGGTGCTTCATCCGCTTGTACTTGCCGCACAAGCACTCCCAGTCGGTTACGGGGCCAAAAATCTTGGCGCAGAACAAACCGTCCCGCTCGGGTTTGAAAGTACGGTAATTGATGGTCTCCGGCTTGGTGACTTCACCGTGCGACCACGAACGGATTTTTTCCGGACTCGCCAGGCTGATGCGAATGGAATCGAAATCCGCGATCAAGCTGGCGCGATCATAGGGGCTGCTGCGATACAAGGTGATTTCCTCCTCCCGCCGCCTCGCGGCTGCGGGCTGCGGTCCGATGGGGAAGCATCAGACCGGCTGAGAACCCAGGTACAAACTCGCATTACCAAACTGTCGCCGCGTCGGGATGCTCGCCGAAGCGAGCATCCCCGCGGATCGTTTCTAGTCGGCTGCCTTTTCCGTCGGCGGTTTCTGGCGCTTCATCAACTCCACGTCGAGGCACAAGGACTGCAACTCGCGCACCAGCACGTTGAACGATTCCGGCACGCCCGGCTCGATGCCCGGCTCGCCCTTCACAATGGCCTCGTAAATCTTCGCGCGGCCATACACGTCGTCCGACTTCGCCGTGAGCAGCTCTTGCAAGATGTGCGCCGCTCCGTACGCTTCTAGGGCCCAGACTTCCATTTCTCCGAAGCGCTGTCCGCCGAACTGCGCCTTGCCACCCAGCGGCTGCTGGGTGATCAACGAGTACGGACCGATCGAGCGAGCATGGATCTTGTCGTCGACCAAGTGCGACAGCTTGAGCATGTAGATGTACCCGACGGTGACTGGCTGATCGAACTGGTCGCCGGTCATCCCATCGAACAGGTTGATCTTGCCGGCTTGCGGCAGGCCCGCGACTTCCAGCAGGTGGCGGATTTCCGCCTCGCGCGCGCCGTCGAACACCGGCGTGGCGAACGGAATGCCTTCTCGGAAGCCTTCGGCGTATTCCAGCAACTCGTCGTCGTCGAGCTTCGAGAGCAAGCGCCAGATCGTCGTGTCGGAGAACACTTCCTTGAACCAGCGACGCAACGCTTCGGCGCGTACCTCCTTGCTCAGCAGGCGCTTCAAGCTGTTGCCGAGTTCCTTAGCGGCCCAGCCGAGGTGCGTTTCCAGTACCTGACCGACGTTCATACGCGACGGAACGCCGAGCGGGTTCAGAACGATCTCGACCGGAGTGCCATCCGGCATGTACGGCATGTCTTCCTGCGGCACGATGCGAGCGATAACGCCCTTGTTCCCGTGACGTCCGGCCATTTTGTCGCCGATGGAAAGCTTGCGCTTCATCGCGATATAGACCTTCACCAGCTTGATGACGCCCGGCGGCAGTTCGTCGCCCTTCTTGAGTTTTTCCTTGCGCTCTTCGGTGATCTTGCGCAGCACGTCGATCTGCCGCGAAGTCATCTCTTCGATCTCTTCGATCTTTTCGATCAGCAGAGGATCCCTTTCGTTGAGCTTCAGCCGCTTCAAGTTGCGCGTGGAGATCTTTTCGATCACTTCGCGCGTCAACTCGACGCCCTTGGTCAACAGGCGCTTGTTGGTCTTCTCGTCGTGCAGATCCGCTTGCAGAATCTTGCCGCCCAGCAGATCGTTCAATCGCTTGAGCCGCTCGTCGGTCAAGATGCGGATTTCGTCCGCCAGGTTCTTTTCCAGCTTGAAGACCTGCGTGGCTTCGATGGCCTTGTGCCGCTCGTCCTTTTCGCCGCCCTTGCGGGTGAAGATCTTCACGTCGACGATAGTGCCTTCGATGCCCGGTGGGCAGTACAGCGAAGCGTCGCGAACGTCTCCGGCTTTTTCCCCGAAAATCGCGCGCAACAGTTTCTCCTCCGGGGTCAGCGTGGTTTCGCCCTTCGGCGTAACCTTGCCCACCAGAATGTCGCCCGGCTTCACCACCGCGCCGATGCGGATCACGCCGCTTTCGTCGAGATTGCGCAGGAACGATTCGCTGATGTTGGGGATGTCGCGAGTGACTTCCTCGGGTCCCAGCTTGGTGTCGCGCGCTTCGATTTCGTACTCCTCGATGTGAATCGAGGTGTAGTAGTCGTCCTTCACCAGCTTTTCGCTGACCAGGATGGCGTCTTCGAAGTTGTATCCGCGCCAGGGAACGAACGCCACCAGCACGTTGCGTCCGAGAGCAAGCTCGCCGCGTTCGGTGCAAGGACCGTCCGCAAGGACCTGTCCCTTCTTCACGCGGTCGCCGACGCGAACCAGCGGCTTTTGGTTGATGCAGGTGTTCTGGTTCGAGCGCTTGAACTTAATCAGCTGATAGATGTCCGCGCCCACTTCGCGGCTGAGCACGCCGGAGTGATCGGATTCCACGCGCACGATAATGCGCTCGGAGTCGACCTGATCGACGATGCCGTCGCGTTTGCAGAGCACCACCGCACCGGAATCGCGAGCGGTGACGCGCTCCATGCCCGTGCCAACCAGCGGGGCATCTCCGCGGATCAGGGGAACGGCCTGGCGCTGCATGTTCGAACCCATCAGCGCGCGGTTCGCGTCGTCGTTCTCCAGGAACGGAATCAAACTGGCGGCGACGGAGACGAGCTGCTTCGGCGAAACGTCTACGTAATCGACTTCGTCGCGGCTCTTCAGCACGAAGTTGCCGGCCTGACGGCAATTGACGAGCTCAGTGGTGATCTTCAATCGCTCGTCGATCGAGACGTTGGCCTGGGCAACCACGTACTTGTCTTCTTCCCAGGCCGACAAATAGAAGCAGTACGGCTCGTAGGTAACCTTGCGGCGCTTGAGTTCTTCGTTCAGCTCTTCGACACGATCCTTCTCCACGATCTCGCCAGCTTTGAATTCGCTGTCTCCGGCGTTCACGATGTGGACGTAGTCGATGATGCGCCCGCCCTTGACCTTGCGATAAGGCGACTCGATGAAGCCATAGTCGTTGATCCGCGCAAAGCAGGACAGCGAGCTGATCAAGCCGATGTTCGGGCCTTCCGGTGTTTCGATCGGGCAAATGCGGCCATAGTGCGTCGGGTGAACATCGCGCACTTCGAATCCCGCGCGCTCGCGCGACAAACCGCCAGGTCCAAGGGCCGACAGACGCCTCTTGTGCGTAATTTCGCTCAAGGGGTTGGTCTGGTCCATGAACTGGCTGAGCTGCGAGGATCCAAAGAATTCGCGGATCGCTGCCATGACCGGCTTGGCGTTGACCAGGTCGTGCGGCATGGCCGTCGACATTTCCTGGTACACGCTCATCTTTTCCTTGATTGCGCGTTCCATGCGGACAAGGCCGATGCGGAACTGGTTCTCGAGCAGTTCGCCTACCGCGCGAACGCGGCGGTTGCCGAGGTGATCGATGTCATCGACCACGCCAATGTTCTTCCGCAGCTTGAATAGGTACTTGATCGCCGAAACGAAGTCCGGCGTGTCCAGGGTGCGGTTGTCTAGCGGCGTGTCCAGCCCCATCTTGATGTTGAACTTCAGGCGGCCGACGCGGCTGAAATCGTATTTGCGCGGGTCGAAGAACATCCCGCGGAACAAGTTGGTCGCGGTCTCCAGCGTTGGAGGATCGCCGGGGCGCAGCTTGCGGTAGATTTCGATCAGCGCTTCCTTCGAAGAGCGAATCGCGTCCTTGTCGAGCGTGCGCGAAAGCACCAACCCGATGTCATCGCGCTCCGGGAAGAACACATCGACTTCGGTGATGCCGCCTTCCGCAAACGCCTGCCACAGCTCCCCCGTCAGCGGCTTGTTCGCTTCCAGTAGAACTTCGCCGGTCTGGCGATTGACCACGTCGGCGACGCTGTATGCGCCTTCCAGATCGGCCAACGTGGAGCGAACCTGCGAAATTTTCGCTTTGATCAGTTCTTTAAACAGGTTTTCGGTGATGCGCTTGTGCGCGCCGACGATCACTTCATCCGTTTTCGGGTTCTTGATCTCGTGCGTCAGCTTGCGATCGACGATGCCCGGCGAAATGTTCCAGTACAGGTCTTTGTCGCGCAGGGAAATCCGCTCGACCTGGTAAAAGGTGCGCAGGATGTCTTCGTTGGACTTCATTCCCAGCGCGCGCAGGAAAATCGACCCCAGGAATTTGCGCTTGCGGTCAATGCGCACGTACAAGATGTTCTTGGTGTCGTATTCGAACTCCACCCACGATCCGCGGTACGGAATGATCTTGCCGAGGAAATAGGTGCGGTTGTTGGCGCTTTCGAAAAACACGCCCGGCGAGCGGTGCAACTGGCTGACGATCACGCGCTCGGTACCGTTGATGATGAAGGTGCCGTTCTCAGTCATCAGCGGAATGTCGCCGTAGAAAACTTCCTGCTCCTTGATGTCGCGAATGGTTTTCGCGCCGGAGTCCGGATCTTTGTCGTAAATCGTCAGTCGAATGGTGACTTTCAGAGGCGCGGAGTAGGTCATGCCGCGCTCCTGGCACTCATTCACGTCATATTTCAACTGCATCGCGACCGGATCGCCGCACTTGTTGCAGAACGTCGGCGTGTTCTTGTTAAACGTTCCGCACTTGTGGCAGATCACATCGCCGGTCTGGTACGGATTGGTCACGACAGACGCGCCGCAGTTCCGGCACGTCGCGCGGAGGTGGTGCAGCCCCTTCAGGTTGCCGCACTTGCACTCCCAGTTTCCGATCGAGTAGTCCACGAATTCCAGCTGCGACATCTCGCGGAAATCCTTGATCGGAAACACCGACGTGAACACGGACTGCAACCCGCCGTCGTCGCGCTCGCTTGGCAGCAAATCCATCTGCAGAAAGCGCTGGTACGACTTCATCTGCACTTCGATCAGGTTCGGAATCTGAATCGAGCCCTGGATTTTCGCGAAATCCAGACGCTCACGCTCCCGGACATGATGATTAGTGGTCGACATTGATTACCTCATCCCTCGTGGGCAACGCGCGGAAACCATTGTGTGAAGACAGCCGATCGTGCGCTGCGCGTCCCGCCCGTTGACTCCGTTCTTGTCGGAATCACAATGAAAGACAGCGCGCACACGGCGGCAGGACGCCCGAACAAGGCGCCTGGAGTTGTGGTAGTACCCAGCCTCGACTTGCGTGATGAAGTCCTTTGACGCGGTGCCCCGCTCGAGCCGCGCCCCTTCTCGAAGCCCCTAAAACCTACTTGATGTCGACTTTGGCTCCGGCCTCTTCGAACTTCTTCTTGATGGCCGCTGCTTCGTCTTTGTTGACGCCCTCTTTGACGGTCTTGGGAGCGCCGTCCACCAGGTCCTTGGCTTCCTTCAAGCCCAGGCTGGTGACCTCGCGAACCGCCTTGATGACGTTGATTTTGTTGCCACCCACGTCGGTGAGAACGACGGTGAATTCCGTCTTCTCCTCCGCGGGTGCCGCGCCGCCGGCTGCAGCCCCGCCGCCTCCGCCCGCCACGACTGTCGCCGCGGCAGCGGATACGCCGAACGCTTCTTCCATCTTTTTCACAAGGTCCGACGCTTCGAGCAGCGTCAGCCCCTTGATTTCTTCCAGGATCGTATCTACTTTCGCCATGACTCTTGCTTCTCCTCTCAAAATTAAAAAAATGTCTTACTGGACCGGCGCGGGAGTCGGCTCGGGAGGTGCTTCCGCCTTGGCCCCGCTGGACCCAAACTTTTCGGCCTTTACCGCTTCGCTGACCACCACGGCCATGTTGCGCGACAACGCATTCAGTGCCACCGCGATGCGTTGTGCCGGAGCGTTCAGCAGGAACATGATCTTGCTGATCAATTCTTCCTTCGACGGCAGACTCGCCAGCTGCTGAATCTCCGCGATGTTGATCACCCGGCCTTCGACTACTCCCGCGCGGAACTGAAACGCCGGAACGTCCTTGGCCACCTTGGTGAGCGCCTTGGCCAGCGCCACCGGATCGGTGTTGGTGTACGCGATTGAGTTCGTTCCCTTCAGATTCTTAAGTAAGCCCTCTGCGGGAGTGCCTGAGCCGGCGCGTTCCGCCAGCGTGTTCTTCACCACCTGATATTTGCCGCCCGCTGCCTGCACCGCGCGGCGGAGCTTGGTGTCGTCCTCAACCGTGATTCCCTGGAACGTCGTCAGGATCACCGTGGAAACTTTCGCCAGCTCCACTTTGAGCTTGTCCAGATCTGCCTGTTTTTCGCTGCGCTTTTTCATGATTTCGCTCGAGCTCCCCTTACGCTGCGGTCGCCAGCACTTCCGCTTCCGCCAGGTCGATGTTGATTCCGGGTCCCATGGTGGATGTCAGCGTAATGCGCTTCACGTATTTGCCTTTGGCTGCCGCCGGCTTGGCCTTGATGACCGCACCGATTACCGCGTGCCCGTTTTCCGCCAGCTTCGCGGCATCGAAATTGATCTTGCCGATCGCGCAATGCACGATTCCCGCCTTGTCGACGCGAAACTCCACCTTGCCGGCCTTCGTTTCGCGAATCGCTTTTGCGACGTCGGCGGTCACCGTGCCCGTCTTGGGATTCGGCATCAGCCCGCGCGGACCCAGCACCTTGCCTAGTTTCCCGGCCGACCGCATCATGTCCGGCGTGGCGATCACCGCGTCATAATCCGTCCAGCCGCCCATGATCTTGGTCACGATGTCGTCGCCGCCCACGAAGTCCGCTCCGGCTTCCTGCGCTTCGCGAACCTTGTCCCCACCCGCGATCACCAGCACGCGAACGGTCTTGCCCAATCCATGCGGCAGCACCACGGTTCCGCGCACCACCTGGTCCGAATGTTTCGGGTCCACGCCAAGGTTGATCGCCAGCTCCACCGTTTCGTTGAACTTCGTGTGATGCGTCTTCTTGATCAGCTCCGTACCTTCCGACAGCTTGTACGGGCGCGGTTCCACCTTCTTGCGCGCGTTCTCCACGTGTTTACCCGACTTCTTCATCTACTTTCTCCGACGCGATCTCTTGGCGCCTGAATTCCTAGGCTTCCACGACTTCCAGACCCATGTTGCGCGCCGTGCCCATCACCGTGCGCATCGCCGAGTCCAGACTTGTGGTGTTGAGATCGACAAGCTTGGTCTTCGCAATTTCCTCAACCTGTTTCTTGGTCACCTTGCCGACTTTGTTGCGATTCGGCTCCGCCGAACCCTTCACGATGCCTGCCGCGCGCAACAACAAGATCGAAGCCGGCGGCGTTTTCAAAATAAAAGTGAACGTGCGGTCCGTGTACACCGTCACCAGCACGGGAAAAATCATCCCGTCCGGCTCTTTCGAAGTCTTGGCATTGAACTGCTTGCAGAAATCCATAATGTTCAAGCCGTGGGGGCCCAAAGCCGTGCCCACGGGCGGCGCAGGTGTAGCCTTGCCCGCCGGAAGTTGCAACTTGATGGTCGTCTGAATCTTCTTAGCCATGTCTCTTCTCTACCCTCGAAGTCCGTTATCCAAGCTTCTCCACGCTGGCGAAATCCAACTCCACCGGCGTCGAGCGCCCGAAAATCGTCACCGAAACCTTCAACCGGCTGTGATCGCCGTCGATCTCTTCCACCGTGCCGTTGAAATTCGCGAACGGCCCATCCACAATCCGCACCTGCTCGTTGCGCTCGAAGACAACTTTGGGCTTCGGCCTATCCGTCGGCGTATGCACACGATTGATGATCGCGTCCACTTCCGCATCCGAAAGCGGGGAAGGCGAAGTCGCCGATCCCACAAATCCTGTCACCCGCGGCGTATTCCGCACGATGTGCCAGGTGTTCTCGTCCAGATCCATTTCCACCAGCACGTAGCCGGGATACGACATGCGTGACGAAACCACCTTTTTCCCGCCGCGTACTTCCACGGTGTCTTCCATCGGGATCAGCACGCGCCCGATCTTGTCCTGCAGCGTGAACGCCGCTACGCGGCTTTCCAGGCTTTCTTTCACCTTCTTCTCAAAGCCTGAGTAGGTATGGATGATGTACCACTGCATTCCCATCGATTTCTGATCCCCTCAAACGAAAACGCCGCCCGAAAACTTAAACGCCGAACACCTTGAACACGTACGTCACTCCGCGCTGCACCAGCCAGTCCACCGCGGCCAGAAAAACACCGAAGAAGAACACCGTCGCAATCACGATTCCCGTGGTCGAAATCACATCTTCTCGACTCGGCCAGGTCACTTGCTTCATTTCTAGACGCACATCGTGCAGAAACTCGCGCGTGTCCTGCAGCTTGCCGGAAATCTTCCCGCCAATCCCCGAAGCCGCTCCGGATATTCCGTGAGACTCTTCGTTTTTCGCCTTAATCGCCTGCGTTGCCATCATTCCTCATTCGTTCCTACTGCTCGTTCTCGCTCGTACCAGGCCGCACTCTGATCCGGCCCATGAATCTCTGGCAGGGGAGGAGGGATTCGAACCCCCATACCCGGTTTTGGAGACCGGAGTCCTAACCGTTGGACGACTCCCCTACGACCAAAACCGCCCCGCATCGATACTTACTTAACTTCCTTGTGCGCCGTGTGCTTGCGGCACGAATTGCAAAACTTCTTCGTCTCCATACGATCCGAGTGCTTCTTCTTGTTCTTCGTTGTCGTATAGTTGCGGTTCTTGCAATCCCCGCACTGCAACGTAATGATTTCCCGCATGATCCTTGATCCCTTCTGCGATTACTGGTGAACGCTTACTCGATAATCTCGGTTACGGCGCCGGCGCCCACGGTGTGGCCGCCTTCGCGAATCGCGAACCGCAAGCCCTTCTCCAGCGCTACCGGAGTGATCAGGCTCACTTCGCAGCTCACATTGTCCCCGGGCATGACCATTTCCACGCCCTGCGGCAACTTCACATCGCCGGTCACGTCCGTGGTCCGGAAGTAAAACTGCGGACGATACCCGGTGAAAAACGGCGTGTGCCGCCCGCCTTCTTCCTTGGTCAGCACGTACGCTTCGGCCTTGAACTTCGTGTGCGGCGTGATCGATCCCGGCTTGCACACCACCTGCCCGCGCTCCACGTCTTCTTTTTCCGTGCCCCGCAGCAGCAACCCTACGTTGTCGCCCGCCAAGCCCTCGTCCAGCAGCTTGCGGAACATTTCCACACCGGTCACGACCTTCTTCTGCGTCGGCCGGAAGCCCACGATCTCGATTTCCTCGCCGACTTTCACCTTGCCGCGCTCCACTCGGCCGGTCACCACCGTGCCGCGGCCCGAGATCGAGAAGATATCTTCGATGGGCATCGCGAACGGCTTGTCGATATCCCGCACCGGCTGCGGCACGTTCTTGTCCACCGCTTCCATCAGATCGTCGATGGACTTCTCCCACTTGGCATCGCCGTTCAGCGCCTGTAGCGCGCTGCCGCGCACCATCGCGATGGTGTCGCCGGGAAACTGATAGCTCTTGAGCAGCTCGCGTACTTCCAGCTCAACAAGCTCGAGCAGCTCGGCGTCTTCCACCATGTCGCACTTGTTCAGGAACACCACGATCGCCGGCACGCCCACCTGCCGCGCCAGCAGAATATGCTCGCGGGTCTGCGGCATCGGTCCGTCGGTCGCCGCCACCACCAGGATCGCGCCGTCCATCTGCGCCGCCCCGGTGATCATGTTCTTGATGTAATCCGCGTGCCCCGGGCAATCCATGTGCGCGTAGTGCCGGTTGGCGGTCTCGTACTCCACGTGCGACACCGCAATGGTGATCCCCCGCTCGCGCTCTTCCGGCGCGTTGTCGATGGTGTCAAACGCCCGGAACGCCACCTTGGGGTTGTGCTTGCTCAACACCTTGGTGATCGCCGCCGTCAGTGTCGTCTTGCCATGATCAATGTGCCCGATCGTCCCAATGTTCACGTGCGGCTTATTGCGCTCGAATTTCTCCTTGGCCAT
>Ga0134124_10000405_pt1 | contig 36919 bp, 30 predicted proteins | sample KB304_FD_96880 | JGI IMG/M metagenome (GOLD analysis project Ga0134124, IMG submission 96880) | Terrestrial soil microbial communities without Nitrogen fertilizer from Kellogg Biological Station, Michigan, USA - KB3-0-4 | ecosystem: Environmental > Terrestrial > Soil > Unclassified ... | reverse complement strand
TCAGGGTTTAGCGTTCAAGCTTTAGCTTGCCGCTTTTCAACAATAACTCTCGAGAGCAAGCTAAAGCTTGAACTCTGAACTCTGAACTCTGAACCTCAAACTGACCCAGCCCTCACTTACATTGCTTCAAGGCCGCCGCCGTGCCCTTGGCGATCTTCACCGTGCCATTGAAAGAATCGAGCGATAACTTTGCGCGCCCGTCACCGAAGCGTCCCGAGATGCGCCGATTTATCGGCCCCTGAAGCGGCGACTCGACCTTAAGAGGGAAATCAGTTTCGATGTTGCCGTTATAAGTAGTAAGTGTCGCGGTGAAGCCGGGCGCGTCCGGTTGAATCGTCATGGAGACCTCGCCCGAAAGCGACTTGAAACGATAGCTGCCATCTCGAATCGCGCCGGTGAAAGTCACGCTGCCGCTTGCGGTTGAAGCTTCAGCATCTCCGCCAATTCCAACCAGCGTTATCGAACCGCTGGCGCTCGCTGCGTCGACGCGTCCCTTTGCGCAGTGAATCCCGATCTCTCCGGTAGCCGAATTCGCTCGCACATCCGCGCCGGCGTTTCGAACTTGCAGGTCACCGTTCGTCGCCGCCACATCAACCGTGCCGCCGGCGTTCTCTACGATTATGTCGCCTTGAAAAGTTCGCGCCGTCAGGTCGCCCTTCACTTCTTTTGCGGTGATGTCTCCCCTGCGCCGCGTAGCCTTGAGCGAGCCCACGCGAGTAATATGAACATCACCCTCGCCGGCATCGATCAGCGCGGCGCCTTCGATGTCCGAGACTTCAACATCGCCGCGAGATCCATCGAGCGTTTCTACGTCGGCGTAGCGCGGAACTTTGAGCTCGATGCTTATGTCTCGGCCGTACTCTCGCGAGGTCGTCGTCACAAGCAGCCGAGGCTTCGACGGGTCCCCGGTCGTTTGCGTTCCGATCTGCGCAGGCCCGCGGGCGCCCTTTGCGATGGCCTGGACAACGTCGCGGTCCCAACCAACGACCACGATGCGAGCCGCCCGGCTGCTGATTGCAACCTTCCCTCCGCGAGGGAGCTTCACGATCACCGGCTCGACCTGAACCTCGTCAGGTTCGGCCTCGGGCGTGGAATCGGCTTCTGGAGCTTTTCCTGGTTTTACCTTGGGCGGTTTCGTCTTTTGAACTACCTTGACTGCCGGAGTCACGACGGGAGTAATCACCGGGCCGTTTGACGCTTTTGGCGTTTCCTGACACAGTGCCGCCGAGCTTCCCACAACCAACATCACCAGCAACTTGTAACAAAGGCTTTGATAGCGATTAAGGACGCACTTGTATGGGCGGTCCTCCGTGGCCGCCCCTCCTTCGATGAAGCGATTCCTCATTAAGGGGCGGCCACGGAGGACCGCCCATACAGGACTACCGATTAAAGCCTTCTTAGTCATAGTAATCTTTAATACCACTTACCTGCTATCTCACTCAGTCGGTTGATGCGGCAGACATTCCTCTCAGAACATCAACCTTCTTTGAATAAGCCGCCAGCAAATACTGCAGCGCTATCGGGTCTTCCGGATTGTCTCGAACGACGCGGCGCGTGTCCTTGATAGTGCGGTCAATATCGCCGAGCGCTGAATCAAATCTCGCCAGCATTATAGGATCAAGCTGAGACCTCTTGCGATTCACATCGCGAGCGAGCATCGCGATTGCCGTAAGGTACTTCTGTTCGGCTTCGCGCACAAGCTGTGTTGGCGTCAGGGCAGTCGCCGCCGCAGACTTGCGAGGAACGGCCGCCCCGATCGTAGGGGCCTTCGGAGCAGTCGTTCCGTCTGCCTTCGCAACCTCGTTAGCGCGGTCGCCACCTTGCGTAGCCGGTGGAGCAGGACCGCGATTGGAATTGTCGCCGCCCGCCTCCGGGACCGATACGTTGGCGTTGTTGTTTGCGACCTCCCGAACACCCGGGTTCAAACGAGTCATCACGATTACAGTGACCGCTATCGCGACCAGCACTATCGCGAATGCGAGCGCCGGACTTAGCCGCGGCGCCGCGAACATTCCGACCATCCGTTCTCGAAGCCGCGAGAGCCAACCAACAGGTTCTGCCGCTCGCTCCTGTTTGATTCGAGCCTCGATCGAAGTCCACAACATCGGCGTCACTTCGACGTCGCGTTCGTATCGCGCGTAGATCGCCTGTTCGCGAATCAGTGCTTCGCGAAAGCTCGCGCACTCCGAGCATGCCGCGACGTGTGTGCTGACAAGCGCTCCGGCTTTCTCACCGAGCGCTCCGTCAACGTAATCTTCAATCAGTGTTTGACACTCGCTACACTTCATAACCAACTCTCCCCTAACTCTCAGTTGGGGCTCCCAGATATGGCTGAATGCGGCGGCGCATTTCCGCCCGTGCCCTGTGCAGATCAGTCTTGAGTTTTGGAATCGAAGAACCGGTGATCGCCGATATCTCTTCATAGCTGCGCTGTTGAAAAATCTTCAGCGTGAAGACCAATCGCTTGTCTTCGTCGAGCGCTCCCAGCGCGTCGCGTATGACGCCGTTTAATTCCTTGTCCAGGAGCTCGCTATCCGGGGCTCGCTTTCCGTCGCTCAGCTCAATCACGTGATCGTCATCGATTCCAACTTTGTCCGTCTCGCGATGCTTGTACCTCAACGACTCACGCGCGACGTTCTTGGCTATTCCAAACAGCCAGGTCGAGAGCTTGGTATCGTCCCGCAGCGCCTTGAGGTTCTTGTACGCGCGCACGAAAGTCTCCTGAGTCAGTTCTTCGGCCAGGTCGCGGCGCCCGACCATATCATATATAAAACTGATAATTGGCCGGCCGTAGCGATCGAAGATCAAGCGAAACGCCTCGTCCTCGCCGCGCCGGGCGCGCGCTATTAGTTCTTCCGAACTGTTCATCAAGGCCCCGGCGCGCCCGCTTAACTGGCCCACTAGGCTGACTGCCTCCATCATAGACGGCTCATCCTAAGTCCCACCAGTTAGTGGCGCGTGTGTCGAAAAGGTTTCAATCTAAAGCCATATGGCGCAATTCTTTCCCGTCATCTTAGCAGGTGGCTTAGTCTTGGATTAACGCGCCCCGAGCGGTTGGCGTTTCAAGTGATTCCGGCAACGCAGGCATCCCTGCCTGCTCCCCTGGCGAAGTTCCGTTTCAACACACGCCTCAATCTGCAAGCCGCAATCCGCAATTGGATAGTCTCGGCAACAACAACGTGGTAGGCTTCCGTTCCGTTTCTTAAAAGGAGGAATCGCGATGCCTCACACCCATCGCCACTGACGAACTCGAGGAAGCCGAACCGCGGGATCGCGGGCGCGCGCAGCGCAAGATTCGCGCACCGCCCCATCGCGCTCAAGGACAACATCCACACGTCCGACATGCCGACCCGGGGAGGTGCAGTCATCTGTGATGAAAGACCTTCGCCTTACACCGAAGCAACGCGCAGCAGTGTCAAAGCTCGAACGTGATTCGTTTGCCGAGCACTGCAGACGCTTTAACTACTCGCCGGCGGAGCATGAACGATCTCTTCTCGCCCAATCTAAGGACGAGCTTCGCGTCATGCTGTCGATCCAAAACCGCGGCGACAAAGACCTCCCACAGGAGGTGATTGAGGCCACTCGCGATTATCTTGGCGCCCCCGATTATTGGACGTATAAACGCCTACAGAACCGCGACGAGGTTATGGATGCCGCTACAGATATCGCGGCGATCGCGCCATCGCTACCAATCAATTGGCCCTACGTTCACAACGTCGCTCGTGAATACGGGATCGCCTTACCGGTTGCCCAGCAGCCGGATAGCATCGTGTCCTTTGTTACATCCATACCGCACATCGTATTCTTCGGGAATGAATTCGACGCATTTGTCACGAGGCTGAAAATGCTCGATGACGTGCCCGCCGTATGTATGTTTGAGCAATTAATCGCAAGCACCACCGACTTCATTGACGTCGTAATGATGAGAGTTCTGGTTCAGAAATCAGAGTCGGAGGTCGATATCGCCGAGCAAGAGCGCTGGGACACAATCGGAAAGGATGCGGCATTCGTCGAGAACCTCGGCGGCGCGATCGATATGATACTTGCCCGGCGGGATTGGGTGTCCCATCCTTCCAACTTCCTGCTGTCGCGTTCTGGCCCGCAGATGCCGCTCTCGGCAAGTTTGATGTTTATGGGCGCCGCTGACTTTGTGCGCCGGCACGAGTACGGACATTTGTTAAGGGGGCATCTTAATCAGCCTCAGCACCCCAGAATTGAGTTCGAGGCGGATAACTTCGCCATGACGGTAATGGCATCCAAGGAGCTCTACGGGGCCAGTTTTTGGTACAAAGCGGGGGCGATCGCGGTGATAGTAATGTTGATGATTGGCGAAGCAATCGATGGACCCTCGCCCGCCGGTACGCATCCGCATGCGCGTGACCGGCTGGCGGCCTTGCTGTCGAGGGATAGCGACGAGAATCTGATGCTGTTTGGCGTTGCGCAAGCAATCCTCGGTATCTGCAGACCGACACTCGCATCGACGTATGGCATTAGGCAAACCGTCGATGACTTGATGCGTGTGCGCCCCATTTAGCCTTTGGCACTAGCCGATGCTCGGGCACGCGGAATCAAAGCACTATGGCCTGAATGTCAACGAGCTCAGCCTGAACCTTCGGGTTAGGCATTGGGCTTTTACAAGAGGACGAATCGCGATGACACACTCTCTGGTTTTCGCAACGGTAGCTCTTCTCCTGGTCGCCCAAACGCCGCGCCCTTCGAGCAAACAACCTTTCACGGTAGTCGAATCGAGCATCCGCGAAATGCAAACCGCGATGCGAGAAGGCCGGATCACTTCCCACGAGATCGTCGTCCAGTACCTTGCCCGCATAGCGACCTACGAAGACAAGCTGAATGCGATCATCGCCGTTAATCCTCACGCGCTCGAAGAAGCCGACGCTCGCGATCGCGAGCGGGCCGCAGGCAGGATTCGTGGACCTTTGCACGGCATTCCCGTCGCTCTCAAAGACAACATCCACACAACCGATATGCCGACCACCGGAGGCGCGCTCGCGTTTGACGGGCTCGTTCCGCCTTATGAAGCAACCCTCACAAAGAACCTTCGCGACGCCGGCGCGATCATCATCGCCAAAACCAACAAGACAGAGTTGGCAAATTGGGTGGCGACCGGCATGCCGGCGAATTACAACGCTATCGCCGGCCACGGGTTCAATCCATACGATCCGCGCCGCGACCCTCGCGAAGCGACTTTTGACGGAAGGCCGGCGCTCTTTACCGGCGGCTCGAGCTCAGGCGTCGGAACCGCAGCCAACTTTTGGGCGGCGAACGTAGGCACTGAAACCTCCGGCTCGATACTGAGCCCTTCAAACCAGAACATGCTCGTAGGCATAAAGCCGACACTCGGGCGCATCAGCCGCTACGGTGTGATTCCCATCACCGCCGATCAGGACACACCCGGCCCGATGGCGAAGAACGTTGCCGACGCCGCGATCATGCTCGGAGCGATGGAAGGCGCGGCAGCCGATCCCAACGATCCCGCAACTTCGAAGTGCACTCGAGTCCCGGGCAATGACTACACAAGGTTTCTCAACGCTGGAGGTTTGAAGGGCGCGCGGATCGGCATTCCTCGAGCATTCTTCTATGAAAAGTTCACACCGCCCGGCGCAAAAGAGCCGCGCGGCGGACTCGACCCGGCTCAGACAAAAGTCATGGAGGAAGCAATCACGATCCTCAAGCAACAGGGCGCGATCATCGTCGATCCGGTTGAGATTCCGAGCGTCGTAACTACAGATCCGCAGGAAAACTTTCTGCTCTGGAATACCTGTTCCGGTTTGGACAACTCGAAGGGCAAGGACGCCGCGTGTTCGACGGTTTTCAAATACGGAATGAAGCGCGACTTCAACAAGTGGCTCGCGTCTTTGGGGACCGCGGCGCCGGTGAAGTCGCTCACCGAACTGCGTCAATGGAACATCGCTCACCAAAGAGCGGGCTCGATCAAGTATGGACAGGCGCTGCTGGATATATCCGACGAGATGAACGTTGAGACCGATGCCGCGCGCTATCGGACGGATCGGGAAAAGGATCTGCGTCTGTCTGCTACCGACGGGATAGACGCGGCGATGAAGAAGTATCAGCTCGACGCGCTGCTATTCCCCGGTCCCAGCAGCGCGGCAATCGCGGCGAAGCCTGGCTACCCGACAGTGATCGTTCCGTTTGGCCTGGTGCCTAACGCGCCCACTGCGCCGGCCCAGCCGTTCCCAGAAGGCTTTGCCGCGAAACCTTCGCCATACGGCGTGGGCTTCACCGGGATGTCTTGCAGCGAGCCTCGCCTGATCGAGCTCGCATACGCGTTTGAGCAAGCAACAAAGCGCCGCGTTCCGCCGCCGTCCGCGCCCTAAAGCAAACGCGGGCTTTCGTGAATTCTGTCATCTTCGCGTGCTTTGCGGTTCTTTGCGTCTTTGCGCTGAGAATTTCTTTCCTTGAGAATTCTTTCATTGAGAATTTCTTTCCTTGAGAATTCTATCCTGGCGAATTCTTTCCGGGCTTGACTCGACGGCCGCTCTTCGTCTCTAGTTCAAGTCTTGATGTTCAGCGACCGCAAGAAACTCGTGATGTGCCAGGTCTGCCGCGGCTTGATCGAAGCCTCCGCAAAAACCTGTCCGTTGTGCGGACGAGAGTCCGTCCCGCCGGCTCGAATCTCTTTCGACAAGATAACCGAAAGCCATAACTTCTTCTCGCTGGTGATACTCACCATCAACATCGTGCTCTTCGTGCTGATGTCAATCGTAGAAGTGCGCAACGGCGGCGGCGGCGAGGCATTCGTCAAGAGCGCGAGCAACGGTGTGCTGGACGACTTCGGCGCCCTGGTTCCGTCTCTCGTTCGAGCGGGACAATGGTGGAGACTGGTCACGTTCAACTTTCTGCACATCGGGTTGATGCATCTGATGTTCAACAGCTCGGCGTTGTATTCGATCGGCCCGCAGGTCGAAGGAACTTACGGGTCGCAGAAATTCGTCTTCGCATACGTCGGAACCGGCACCGCGAGCGCGTTCACATCCTACTTGTTTCTTCCCAACGGCAGCGCGGGCGCGTCCGGCGCGATATTCGGGTTGATCGGATTGATGGCGGTCTACGGCTATCGATTGGGCGGAACCTTCGGCCGCGGGTTGATGAGACAAATGTTGATTTGGGCGGGAATCGGACTGATGTTCGGCTTCTTCCTTGGAGCGAACAACGTCGCTCACGTTGGAGGCTTTGTCGCCGGCGCCGCGCTCGGATTTGTGCTAAAGCCCGACGCTCCTTCGACCGTAGGCTCGGCCGCGCGCTGGAACGCAACCGCGATCGCGTGCATTGGGCTGGTCGCGATTAGTTTTGTGATGGCTGGGCGCGCTTACGGGTCACAGCAGGAAAGAGAAGTCGAAAGCGCTACGGTGGCGCGCAGGTATCAAAACGATTATGAGTTTGCCCAGATCGTCGAACGTGCGGGCGACGCCATAGACGATTCGTTCGATGTGAACCGCAAACCCGGCAGCGCCACGCGAGAGTTCGCCGTCAAGACTGCAGCCGAGCTGCGGCGAAGCGCCGGTGAGTTGGACAAGGCGCAGGTGCCGGACGATCGCGCCGCCCCGATCAAAAGCAGACTAATCGAGTTGATCAACGAACGCGCGAAAGCATTCGAGCAGGCCACGAGCGATGCGATGATCGCTGCGGCAATTACGTCGAATCGCGAAGCGTTCGATGAGGTATTCGAAGAGTTCTCGGATTGGGAAAAAACAGTGATCGAGGAATTCAAGCAGCAACGCGACCGATAGCTTCGCAACTAAGTTGCTCACCCTTAATGAACAGTAGTGTTCGGTTATTGGGTTGCCGGCTTGCACGTCCCGGGGCAGTCCTCCGCGTGCTTTGCGGTGTTTTGCGTCTTTGCGCTGAGTATTTATTGAAGGGCTAAGACCCAATACTCAACGCAAAGGCGCAAAGGACCGCAAAGCACGCGGAGGTTATTAAGCAACGCAAGAACCCGAACACTACCAAATGAACGGTGGAGAAAAGCAGGTTGAAATCTGAACCACCGCATCTACTCCGGACCGGGTGAGTAACAATACTTTTCAGACTTGCTGCCTTTTCTCAGTTCAACCCTTTGTCTACCACACGAGTTGAGAGAGAATAGCGGTCAGGCGGACAGGTCTCCTCAACCGAAAGGTTAAAGGGGCATCTTCAACGTTGCATCAAGAAATCCCGAAGGAGAGAACATGAGAAAGCAATTTCCCGGCCCTCGAATCCTGTCTTTATTGTTGGCGGTTGCCTGGCTGCTCGCCGCCCAAACACACGCGCTCGCACAAGACAAAGCGGCGAAGATCGATGAACTGATGAAGCTCTACAACAACTATCAGCAATTCAACGGCGCGGTGTTGGTGGCTGAGAACGGCAAGGTCATTTTCAAGAAGGGCTACGGGATGGCTAACATGGAGTGGAACATCCCGGTGGAGACAGACACCAAATTCCGTTTGGGCTCGATCACCAAGCAGTTCACCTCAATGCTGATCCTCCAACTGGTCCAGGAGGGCAAGATCAAGCTGGAAGGCAAGCTCACGGATTACCTGCCCGACTATCGCAAGGACACCGGCGACCGAATAACCGTCCATCAGCTTCTGAATCACACGTCCGGCATCCCCAGCTACACCGGCTTGCCCAACTTCTTCCAGGAGATAAGCCGCAACCCCTACAGCGTCTCAGACTTTATAAAGAAGTATGCAAGCGGCGACCTCGAGTTTGAGCCGGGCGCGAAATGGAATTACAACAACTCAGGCTACTTCCTGCTCGGCGCGATTGTCGAACGTGTAAGCGGCAAGCCTTACGAGCAAGTGCTCAAGGAGCGAATCTTCGATCCGGTTGGCATGAAGAACACCGGCTACGACCACTACGACACGATTCTCGCGAAGCGCGCCGCGGGTTACGAAAAGCGGCCGGGCGGATTTATCAACGCTCCTTACCTCGATATGTCTCTGCCTTATGCCGCGGGCTCGCTCTACTCTACAGTCGAGGATCTGTACCTTTGGGATCAGGCGCTATACACCGACAAGCTGCTCTCGCCGGAGCTTAAAGAGTCGCTGTTCAAGCCTGGGCTGATGAACTACGCTTACGGCTGGGTTGTGAGAAAGGCGCCGCTCGGCGCGCAAGGCGAGCCGGTCGCGATAATTGAGCACGGCGGCGGCATCAACGGCTTCAACACGCTGCTCATGCGTTTGCCCGAGAGCAAGAGCCTGATCGTGCTTCTCAACAACACGGGGGGCACAAAGCTCGGGGAAATGTCCCAGAAGATTTCCGCTATCCTGTTCGGCAAGCCCTACAAGCTGCCGCCGCGCGACATCGCCGACACGCTCTACAACACCGCTGTCGAGAAAGATGTGCAAGCGGCGATCAAGCAGTATCGTGAACTGAAGGCAACTCAGAAGGACGCTTATGACTTCAGCGAGCCGCAATTGAATACTCTCGGCTACAGGCTGATGCAGATGAAACGCGTCAAAGACGCGCTCGAGATTTTCAAGCTGAACGTCGAGATGTTTCCGCAAGGCTTCAATGCGTACGACAGCCTCGCCGAAGCTTACACGGAGAACGGCGACAAGAACCTTGCGATTCAAAACTACAAGAAGTCGCTGGAGTTGAACCCGAGGAACACCGGGGCTGTCGAGAAGCTGAAGAAACTGGAAGCTGCGCCGTAGCACAATCGCCCCACAGTCTTGGGTAGTGTTCGGATTCTGCGTTACTTAATAACCTCCGCGTGCTTTGCGGTCCTTTGCGTCTTTGCGCTGAGTATTGGTTTTACTTCAATACTCAGCGCAAAGACGCAAAGGACCGCAAAGCGCGCAAAGGGCTGGCCAGACCTTATAAGTCAGCCGGCTCTGGGGAGCGCTCCAATCCCCTTCTACTCCGACCGCAACGCCACCATCGGATCAACTTTCGTCGCGCGCCTCGCCGGTATGTAGCAAGCCAGCAGCGCCACCGCGATCAGCAACAGCGTCACGCCTCCGAACGTGATCGGATCTGTAGCCGTCACGCCGAAGAGCAGCGACGACACTGTCTTCGTTAGCGCAAACGATCCCGCAATTCCAATCGCTACGCCGGCCAGAGTCGTGCGCATTCCCTGCCCCAGAACCATGCGAAGCACGTTTCCCGATGTGGCGCCCAGCGCGATGCGCACGCCGAATTCCCGCGTGCGCCGGCTCACCGAATACGCCATCACGCCAAACACTCCGGCGGTCGCCAGCAGCAACGCGGTGATTCCAAAGAAGCCGATCAGTATCACGTTGAATTTTCGCGAACCCAGTGACGCCGAATACACTTGTTGAAATGTTTTGAAGTTCGCCGGTATCTCCGGATCAAGCTCCTGCAAGATACCTCGCGCGGCGGAGCTTATCGAACGCGTGTCAGTATCGCCGAGCATCGCCACCGTCATCACCGCCCTCGGACGCTGGATCAAATTGACATAGACCGTTGGGCGCGGCGGCTGATCGAGTCCGTACTCGTGCGTGTCGCCCACGATTCCTACAACCGTCAGCAGACGCAGATCGCCATCCATATTTCCAAATTCGATCGTGTGTCCGATAGGGTCCTGACCGGGCCAGCGGTCTTCGGCGAGTGACTCGCTGATCACCGCAACGTGAGCACTGTTAGCGCCGTCATGCTCGTCGAACACTCTTCCCCGGATCAGCGGTATCCCCAGCACCTGAAAATACCCATCCGTCGCCACACAAAAATCCGCGTTGCCGATCCGTTCCTTTTGATTGAAGTATGCGCCGAAGCCGTCGAACGTTTTGGGAACTTCATTCTGCGTCATCAGCAAAAACATTCCGTCAGGCAATCCGCCGGTCATTGGGAGCGCGCTGGCGGCTCCCACGCTTCGGACGCCTGGAATCTGTTTGAGCCGGTCAATCAGGTTCGAAAAGAAAACTCCCTGCGCGGGCTTGGCTTTGGGATCTTCGACCCACGGAAGCGAGACGTCCATCGCCAGGACCTTGTCCACGCGGAATCCCGGATTCACCTCGAGGACTTTCATCAAGCTGCGTCCCAACAGCCCCGCGCCGATCACCAGCACCAAGGTGATGGCGACCTAAGCCGCGACAAGCGCTCGCCCGATGCGCGCGCCGCTTTGCGATCCGACCTGTCCGCGCCCCCCTTCAACAATGCCCTTCCTCAAATCGCGCGTCGCTCTCGCGGCTGTAAACGCGCCGAGCCCGCCAGCCACAGCGGTGGTCAGCAAGAACGTAAACAGCAGCACCGGCACGCTTACCGAAACGTTCTCGAGTCGTGGTAAATTCTCCGGAGCGAGGCTTACTAATCCCGCCACACCGGACACAGCCGCCAGCACCCCTAGACCTCCGCCGATCAGCGAGAGCAAGAAGGCTTCGGTCAGGAATTGCCGCACCAGCCGGCCGCGCGATGCGCCGAGCGCGCTGCGAATTGAAAGCTCACGCTCGCGCACCGACGCTTGCGCAAGCAACAAATTCGCTACGTTCGCGCACGCGACTAACAACAAGAACCCAACCGCGCCAAGCAGAATCAACAATGGCGACCGCACCGCGCCCGTGATCGAATCCTGTAGCGGAACCACCGTTCCATCCCTCAGCAGGTAATTGGTTTTCTCGCTCGACTCCTGGTAGATCCTCCGCGCGATCGCGCTGATATCTTCGCGCGCCTGAGCTACGCTTACGCCGTCTTTCAACCGGCCGACTCCATAATAGTTGTGAGACGTGCGGCTTCGATTCTCGCCGTCTGTATCGGCAGCGACCCACACGTCTACGTCATTCGGAAATCGAAATCCCGAATCCAATACGCCAATCACGGAGTACACGGCATTGTTAATCTTCAAATGCGATTGAGAAAGGTCCTGTGCCGATCCGAGATATTGCTTCCAGTAACCGTAGCTCACGAGCGCAACCGGGGCCGCTCCTTTCTTGTCATCAACGTCGGTGAAATCTCGGCCGGCGATCGGCCGTGTGTCGAATACCGAAAGAAACTCATGCGTCACCGCCGCCACTCTGGTGCGCGTCGGCTGCGACGCTCCTGAAACCGAAGCAGTGTTGGCCGAGTACTTCGCGATGGCTTGGAAGCTACGGCTCTGATCGCGGAAGTCGTCAAAGTTCGGATCCGCGAGCCGCGAGGGTCTGCCGTTCGAATTCACTTCAGAGACCGCCATTATTCGGTCAGCACCGGAATACGGCAGCGGCCGCAGCAGGACTCCGTGGACCACACTGAAGATCGCTGTAGTCGCGCCTATGGCCAGGGCGAGAGTAAACACCATTACAGCCGTAGCGCCGGGATTCTTGCCGAGCACTCGCGCCGCATATCGCAGGTCCTGCCAAAGTCCGTTCATGTTCTTTGCCCTCTTCTTGCTTCGCTTACAATCGCGTTTTTCCTCGGCGTCCTCTGCGGTTTGTTTTATTAGAAACCGCAGAGGACGCTGAGGACGCCGAGGACTGCCTTGCGGGCGACATTCTAAATACACCATATTCTACGTGTGCCGCCACGCGAGTGAGTGCACATTGTTATCGCTTCGTTGCAGGTTGCCCTTTGCGTGCTTTGCGGTTCTTTGCGTCTTTGCGCGAAAGGTTTGAGTTTTCTTCGACTTTGAATTCCGACGCGGCCCTTGTCGTCGGCATCTACACTCATCACGGGAGACCTATGAAAATCGCAACCGCCTTTCTTCTCTTGATCGCTATCGCCGCCGGCTCGCCCGCACAACAACCCGCCGCCGATCGACAATTCATTCGCATCGAAGCTCCGGTCGTAGTCCTAACCCACGTTCGAATAATCGACGGCACAGGCGCCGCGCCTCTCGATGATCAGACGATCGTGATCGCAGACGGCAAGATCCAATCTATCGGAGCAAGCGCACCAAATAATCTGCCGCCGAACGCCCAGACCGTTGATCTCCGGGGCTACACCGCATTGCCCGGCCTCGTAGGCATGCACGATCACATGTTCTTCCCGATGGGCGGATCTCCGCCGATGTACTCCAACATGGGCACGAGCTTCCCTCGTCTTTACCTGGCGCTTGGGGTCACGACTATTCGCACTACAGGCAGCGTAGCGCCCTTCACCGATCTTGAAATCAAGCGGCTGATCGACTCGGGCAAAATGATCGGGCCGAAGATGCACGTCACCGCTCCCTATCTCGAAGGCCGTGGCTCGTTCACGCCGGTGATGCACGAACTGACTGGCGCAGGCGACGCCAGGAAGATGGTCAACTTTTGGGCTGACGAAGGCGCTACATCTTTCAAAGCTTACATGAACATCACTCGTGATGAGTTGCGCGCGGCCGTCGAAGAAGCGCACAAACGCGGACTCAAGGTGACCGGACATCTTTGCTCGATCGGTTACCGCGAAGCAGCGGAGCTCGGCATCGACAATCTCGAGCATGGGTTGCTAGCGGATTCAGAGTTCGTTCCCAACAAGCAGCCGGATCAGTGCCCGGGCGCCGCAGTCAGCGCCAGCCTCAGGCAACTGGATCTGAATAGCGCCGCCGCACAAGACACGATCCGCACTCTTGTCGCGAAGAACGTAGCGATCACTTCCACGCTTCCGGTCTTCGAAGCCGGGAGCGCGCCGTTGACTCAAAACGGGATCGGCGCCGCCTCGGCGTTACTCAATCCGCGAGTGCTCAACGTAATGTCGACGGACGCGCGAGTGCGTTATCTGACAGCGCGAGCACGTGTGTCGTCTGATCCTGCCGGCTTGGCACTGCTACGCAAGGCGATGGACTTCGAGCGCGCATTCGTTAAGGCGGGCGGCTTGCTCATAGCTGGACTCGATCCAACCGGCAACGGCGGCGTCGTAGCGGGCTTCGGTGATTTGCGAGAAGTCGAGCTGCTGGTCGAAGCGGGTTTCACTCCGCTCGAGGCGATCAAGATAGCCACCTTCAACGGAGCAAAGTTTCTCGGCGAAGACTCGCGCATCGGCTCGATCGCTGTCGGAAAACAAGCAGACTTGATGATAGTAAAAGGAAACCCGGCAGCGAACATCAGCGAGATAGAAAAAGTCGAAATCGTATTCAAGGATGGAGTGGGCTACGACTCTGAAAAGTTGATCCAATCGGTGCAGGGTTTGGTGGGAATCCGGTGAGTTATCAATCAGGCAGGTGGTGTCCTAAAGTTGTGTTGGTCGACGAGGAAACCGGCGCGCTTTTTTTGGAGTGCGGCGCGGTCTGTGCGTACGCGCCGCTTTGGCTCTCGTTGGCGATTCAAAGCAGCCAAAGCGGCGCGTACGCACAGACCGCGCCGCACTCCAAATATGTTCGTTACTCGGCCTGCGGTCGTTATGATCAGGCGCCAACCCTTGCTAATTACACATGGCGTCGACGAGTTCGGACTTATGATTGAAGACGCAGAATCACAGGCTTGAGCCAAGTTTCCAGTCTCCGGTCCTCCGCACTCACACTAAAGCTTATCAGGCGGCACGCCGTCAGCCCTTGCCTGAGCGACCATCACGTTCAGCGAATCCTGTAACTCCGAGTTTTCAGATTCCATCAAGAACCTATCCTTCAAAGCCACCGGCACGTTTGGAATCGAAGGCGCAGCCGTGCAGTCAACGCGAGGTTGTTGTTCGGTAAGCAACGCGCCTAGATCGTTCGCGGCATCGACCCGCGCCGTCATGCCAGGAACGGCGCCGCCTGCGTCTGTGCAAAAACGACGCAGGATGGTTCGCAGGATCGAGGTGTGGTCAAACAAAACTTCTTGCGGTTGGTGACCATGAGTATCGCTCCCGTACGCGACCTGTCTGCCGACCCACGGTGAGATCAAGAACGCGGGAACACGCACTCCATACTTTGCGAATTCAGGATCACCGTCGACTGGAGTAAAGCTTCTCGGTGAGACGTGATCATAAAAACCACCATGTTCGTCATAGGCGATTATAAACAGTGTCTTCGACCAGCTAGGACTGTTCAGCAACGCGTTGTAGACCCTGCTGACCAGGTTCTGTGTGTGCCTCATGTCGTGAGGCGGATGATCGTCATTGGGTGGGCCGGGATAAACGGCGATGCCGAAGTCAGGATCGATCCACGAGACATTCGCAAGCGTGCCGGATTGCGCGTGCTGAAAAAACTTATCAATCTTGTCGATTTCCGCGCACAGCCTCGTGCGAAACTTCTTAAAGAACCGCAGGCCGGCTATGTCGTGTGAATAGCACCTCCAGGATACGGTCTCAGGAAGAAACTCAAAGATTGTCCGGCCGGCAAATCCCGATCCGCTTATTAATTCCTTGGAAGTGAAATTGTTTCTTTTACCGTCTGACGTTCCGGCCAGCGCGTACGCTCGATTTGGTTGAGTCGCACCGGGAATCGCGGAGAACCACCGATCGCAAATGCAAAACTCCTTAGCAAGATGGTCATACACCGGCACATCGTCCGCGTTGAAATAATGCATGATGAATTCAGGGTGGCTGGGGACGACCTTTGCATAGTTGTCAATGAAACCGCCGTTATTGCCGTCGAGCTGTTCCTTCACGCAATCCCACTCGTGGCAAGGGTCGCCGTTCATGATCGGCGATGCCATCCGCTGTGATGGAAACGGTGTTCCGTCAAAAAAATTCACTTCGTTACCGGTGAGGCCATCAACGTCCTGGCGGCCGCCTTCGCGTTTGAGATAGCCGAGCATGTGATCGAAGGACCGGTTCTCGAGCATCAGCACAACAATATGGTCAATGTGATCTAAACTCATTTGGTCTCCTTATTCGTCCTCGGGGGTACTGTTCGGATTCCGCGTTGCTTCTCCGCGTGCTTTGCGGTCCTTTGCGACTTTGCGTTGAGTATTGGGTTTTTACTCCTTCACTACGCAGCGCAAAGTCGCAAAGGACCGCAAAGCACGCTATTGATCCGCCTTCGGATTCTTACTGGGCGCATCGTGAAGCATCATGAAAAAATTTGGCTTCGTCGAAGTCTGGCCATAAAAGCTGTCTTTGTACTTATCGCCCTGTGGCCCGTTCAAGAAATCAATTTGCTGCTGAAGTCGCTGATTATTAGTCACACGTTTCGCGATGACGTACCGAATTGCGCCCTTGGGATCGATGATAATCGTAGAGCCGCCATAGAAATTACACGTGTCTTCCGATCCCTGGACGCGCGCCCTCCTCAGTTGTGTCACTTCCGCTACAATATCGAAAACAACTTGCCCGCTTGGTCCAACGCGACGTGACGACCGTATCGATTGAATCTTCGGCAAGTCCACCTCGTCGGGTTCCAGCTTTGGATCGCGCTTCAAGTTCGGATCGTCCTTCCCTGCGAGCCCAAACAACGGCATATATTTTTCAGTAGTGACGATGTTGCCCAGCACGCATGCCTGTCGCTCGAGCTCGTCGGCGCTCGCAGGCCAGGCGGGGTCTCCATCAAACCTCAGCTCAGCAAACGCGAGACCTTCGATTCTCGGAATTTCAAAGTTCTGTTTGTTAGGATTGAGCCAGAGCAAAGATTCTTCCGAGAGATCCGGAACTGAATTAGGAAAAATCTTGTAGCGGCGGAAGGCGTCGACCCATGCTTCGCGGTACGCCCACGGATCGTCGGGGACGAGATCTTTGTCGGCCGTGATAACAGCGCGCAGATACTGACCAAAGGTTATGTCTACGGGCGGACAGTAATCGATGGCGCGAATGCACATGGTCAGGAACTGGCTCGCGAGCTTGCTTGCTTTCTCGGCCAGCACAGATTGTAGGTCCGCGGATATCTCGCCGGGGCGGAGCCGGCCGGTCCCTCCGGTTGCGAGTCGCATCAGCCGCTCAGTCTTTCGCCTGAAGACATTGATGAATGCTTCAAAAACCGCAAAGACAAGCACAGATCCGAGATCATGCGCCTCCAAAGTTTGGTCATACACTCTGAGAGCTTTCTGTTCGCCGGGCGCGGGTTTCTCGGCGGCGTAGTCAATAGCGCTGCGCAACGCCGAACTCGACTCGCGACGGGTTTTACCGAGTTGCCTCGCGATGTCTGTAAGCAGATCGGCCCGGGTGAGATCCCCGCGTGACTTGCGAATCGCCGCGCGAACAACTTGCTCATAGCTGAAGTGTTGAAACAGCGCGACCAGGTCGGCAAAGCCTTCGTGTAACGCCAGAACATCCGGCGACATAGGAAGTGAGAAATGAGCGCGCAATCCGTCCAACAGTGCGTGGCTCACCTCGTGAGCGACTGTGTCATGAGAAAGGCATGCGTAAACTCGGCCCGGATAATCCTGGGCCTGGCTTTGATAAAATCCGAAACACAGTTCGCCGGTCTCTCGATCATAGTGTGAGTTGTTCCTGGGAAAGGCGCGCGGCTTTATCAAGAGTTGAGTTCTGTCCGGCGGCTTGTTGAACCCCCAGACAAGGTGCCGCCCGAGCGCTGTGCGAAAAGCGGAGTGAACGACGCTGCAAACCGCATAAACCATCTGCTCATGGAAACGCTCATCAGAAGTTGATGGGTTTATTCCGCTATTGATCAATACGTTTGGGTCGTCCAGGTTGAGAGGTGGACGTGTCGGCTTCACGTCTTCGGTAGTGTTGTCCACCTTGAAGAAATAACCACACGGCCCGTGATCCAACTGCTCGTAAGGCACGTTGACCACCGCGGTCGCTCCTTCCAAACGCGACACCGATGGGTCGAGCGCAAAAATCTTCAACGGCCTGTAGATGGGCTGGTCACTTCCCCGTTCGCGCGGCCTTGCTTCGACGGCGCGCTTAACGCTCTCGGCTACGACAAAGAGTTTTCCGTCGCCTTCACAAGAAAACGACCCTTCCGATTTTTGCGGATCGGGAGTTAACCCCTCATGAGTCTGAGCAACCGCCTTAACGGATTCTGGAGTCGAGGGTATCGAGCCTTCTTGAGTTTCGGCCATAGGTTTCTCGGTTTGAAATACGACCGTGAAGCGCCAAGCGTCTGCGTCTCATCCGCACCTGATTTCCGGGATGAGTGAATCTAACGGATCGAGTCAGAGCACGGATGCGAGTATGTGAGAACCCGGGTTAGTGCTGCGAGCCCATAGTCCGACGCTGCGGGACACAACTTACCTTCGATTCGGGAATGGCGTCAACCTCACAAGGCGAGTGCCTTTTGCCGCGACCGTCACTACGACGATGCAGCTTCCTGCAAGCGTGCGAACCGTAGTCACGCCTGCGATTCCGGCTGCCAACTTTGCGAGCCTTGCGGTCCTCGGCGACCTTCGCCTCTTTGCGAGCTTTGCGGTCCTTGGCGAGCTTTGCGCATACGTATTTCTGTTTCCATAACGGATTCTTTTCGCACAAAGGTGGTGCCGGGCGCGCAATTCCGCAATTCGACTAGACCAAACCAAGTGAAGTGTTTCAATATCAACGCATCTAGTAGAGTTTCAGAACTGCAGTCCGGCGCCACGAATCGGACCCCATGAGTGAATACTCTATCGGCATCGAAGACCATTACGCGTGGGCCAATCTGGTGAGCGTCACGACGTCTGACCTCCACGAGATTCTCCTGGATAAGCGGCGTGTCGAGTTGCTTGATCAGCCACTTCCGGCTTCCCCTTATCATCATGAAACACTCCAGATGCCGCTTTCAGAAGCCGAGAAGCTCGTTCGAGATGTGAAGACATCTGCCAACACGCGCGCCAAATCGGCCCTCTCGTCGCTGATCAAAGAACTCGCGCCGGCAAAGTGTCGAGGCATCGCGATCCGAGTACCTCCGCTTCCCGACTTGCCTGCTACTCTTGCAGAGGTTCACGCGAATACCTGGATCACGAATCGCGCCGACGGCATGATCTATCATCAGGCTCTCACGCAGGCTGCGGCACAATTCAACCTGAGGGTTTTCTATTTCGAAAAGGACAATGTTCTTGAGCTCGCAGCGCAGGCTCGCGGGAAAACCGCTCGTGATCTTGAGCGTCAATTGAAAGCGTTAGGAACAACCTTCGGGCCACCCTGGCGCAAAGGTCACGTTGTCGCCTGCGCAGGTGCGATCGTCGCGCACGTATCCGCTCCGCCATTGACTGCGCCATTGAAACTCAGGACACCACCGCAAAAGGACCGCGCCTAGCCGTGCAATTCTGGCTTTGCCTCTTCGCGAGCTTTGCGGTCCTTGGCGAGCTTTGCGCTAATGTTTTTTAGCAGGCATTCCTTAGCGCAAAGCTCGCCAAGGACCGCAAAGCTCGCAAAAGAATTCAGGTTGACTCTAAGAAAGTTATGAGAAGATCGGGCGCAGATGGAACATGAGCCTCACGCGGACCCGATCCGCCGAGGCGCGCTGCTCTACAACATCTTCAACACGCGCCGAGGGCACGCCACAGCCTGGGAAGAGCTGATGATGCAGGCCGGGATGTTCGAAGCGAAGCCGCGTTCGCGAGAGTTGATTTACATCTTAGTCGCCGAACGCGCGGCGCGAGCATTAGGCGACCTTCGGATGAGCGGCTATTACAACGAATCGGCGGAACCGATACAGATCCATTGCCGAAAACCGCGAGGACGTGTCAGGCTTGAAATTGTGACATTTGCGGTTCGGCTTGATTATGTGAGTGGCATCAAGCATAGAGTGGGTGATTCGGATGTGAATGGATTTGTTTGCAACGTCTCTTGCATGCGAGTACGTGTCGTTGCGGCTATTCGCGTCGATGTGGTAAGACTGCTTTAGCGACGCACGAACAACTGATCGACAATCGGAGCCAGAGCGGGAATCGAGAAATCACTATGTCTTCTGAATCGCTGCCAGTAGAGTTCTTGACGACGACACAGGTAACTGACAAGGGCCAACTGACTGTGCCAAGCCAATACCGCGACGCGCTGCAGTTTAAAAAGGGCGCCCAGGTAGCCGTGTTGCGTCTGGGAGGCGCGTTACTTCTCATTCCTGAACACGCTTATTTCCGCCAGCTCTGTGACCGTATCGCAAACGTCTTTGCGAACCTCGGAATCACCGAAGAGGATCTGCTCTCCACATTGCCCGATGCTCGACAGCGTGTGTTCGACCGCCATTATCCCGAACTCGCCAAGCCTGCAAAGAAGCATCGGGCTAAAGTCAAAAAGACGAAGACGCGATGAGCAGGCAAAGACCGCTTCGTCTTTTCCTTGATTCAAATGTTGTGACCGGTGGCATCGTGTCGGAGTGGGGACTCGATAAAGCTGTGCTGTCCCTTTGTGCGGCGCGCATTTGTCGGATGGTCTTAGCGGAGTATGTACGTGAAGAAGTTGAAGAGAATCTGCTGAAACGGGCGGGTGAGCTTTCGTCTTCTGATGCCGATCAAATTATAGATGACTACAGCAAGCTGCTAAAGCTGGCGCGGCCCGAAATAATTCCATTGCCATTGGCACGAGAGGTTGCGCGCTCGCGTCATTTGATTCGGCACGGTGCTGACGTACCGGTGTTGCTCTCCGCACTGCAGGCTCAACCTGACTGGCTGCTCACTCACAACACCCAGCACTTCACCGTCACGGTTGCAAAGCGAACAGGATTGCGAATTGCAACTCCGATGGAGTTCTTCCGTGCGCTGGCCGAAGAGATATCGTAATTCCAAAAGCGATGTCGCAGACTCAAACGCGGACCTAACGCGGATCGACTACGCCAGGACATTCATAATCTCAGTTTGTTCACACTTGTCAGACCGTTGCGGCGTTGATAGGTTTGCTGCTCGCTTCTTAACCTTCAGTGGAATGAATCGACTATCCAGTTCTTATCAGGAGGAATGCGATGCCTGACACATGCTCTGTGATCCGAGACACGCCATTTGTAATCCGAGCTTTCGGTTTTCTTTCGATCCTTTTGTTGGCTGTCCTACTCTCACCCGTTGGGTTTTCGCAGGACGGTGAAGGCGCTTCGACTTCGCCGTTTGCCGGTTTGAGGTTTCGTGAAATCGGGCCCGCTTCTCCTGCCGGCCGCATAGACGATTTCGCAGTGCTCGAAAGCAACCCGGCGATCTTCTATGTCGCGACCGCTACCGGAGGCTTGTGGAAGACCGTCAATCAAGGCACTACCTTTACCACCGTCTTCGACAATGAAGCGACTTCATCAATCGGCGACGTCGCTATTGCCCCAACCGATGCAAACCTCGTTTGGGTGGGCACAGGGGAAAACAACAATCGACAAAGCTCATCGTGGGGCGACGGCGTCTATAAATCCGTTGACGGCGGCAAGAGTTGGAAGAACATGGGACTCCGCGATTCCAAACATATCGCCCGCATCGTAGTCGATCCTGTGGATAGTGACGTGGTTTACGTCGCCGCTCTTGGCAGCCTCTGGGGCTCGGGCGGCGAACGCGGAGTATTCAAAACTACGGACGGCGGATTGACCTGGGCGGATGTCCTAAAGACAGATGCCGACACTGGCGCGACTGAACTGGTAATGGACCCACAGAATAACAAAGTGATGTACGCGGCTACTTATCAACGCCGCCGCGCGACCTGGGGATTCAACGGAGGCGGCAATGGTAGCGCGATTTACAAAACCGCGGATGGCGGCCGCACGTGGACTAAACTGACAAAGGGCATTCCCGAGGGTCCAAAAGGACGCATTGGGCTTGATGTCTATCGCCGCAATCCCAACGTCGTTTATGCGCGAATAGAACACGCGAAAGAGAGCGGCGTGTTTCGTTCGGAAGATGCCGGAGCAACCTGGGCGAAGATGGGCGCCACCAATCCGCGCCCGATGTATTTCAGTCAGATTCGCATTGATCCGAATAACGACCAGCGCATCTATGTGCTCGGCGTGCAACTGCACATCTCGGATGATGGAGGTAAGACCTTTCGCAATGACGGCGCGCAGAAGATCCACGTCGACTTTCACGCGATGTGGATAAACCCCGCGAACTCGAATCACACGATGATCGGCGGCGACGGAGGCGTGGGCATCTCTTACGATAAAAGCAAGACGTATGTGTGGCTCAAGAATATGCCGCTCGGTCAGTTCTATCATGTTGCTTACGATATGAAGACGCCGTTTACGGTGTGCGGAGGTTTGCAAGACAACAACACCTGGTGCGGTCCAAGCAGTGTGCGTTCGGCAAGCGGCATCGGCAATGATGAATGGTTTGTCATCCAGGGCGGCGACGGGTTTCAAGCTCAGATTGATCCGTCCGATCCTCGCATTCTCTACGGTGAATCGCAGGACGGTCGCATGAGCCGCGTTGACCGCACGACCAACGAACGCACGACAATTAGACCCGAACCGCCAGAGGGCGAAAAACCCGATCGTTGGAATTGGGATACGCCGATGGTGATTTCGCCGCACAACCCCGCCACGGTTTTCGTAGGCGCGAATCGCCTGTTCAAATCAACCGATCGAGGGCATTCGTGGAAAGCGATCAGCGCCGACCTAACAACAAACACAGACCGCGAAACGCTTGAATTAATGTCTGCCAAAGGAAAAGACATCACGATTGCCAAACACGATGGCGTTAGCTCGTACGGCAACCTCGTGACCTTTAATGAGTCGCCGAAGAAAGCCGGTGTCTATTACACAGGGTCGGATGACGGTGTGATCAGTGTGTCGCGCGATGACGGAGCGCATTGGTCTAATGTTACGGCGAAGGTCCCCGGTTTGGGAAAGAATGCGTATGTGTCACGAGTCGCGCCTTCGCGTTTCGAAGAAGCGACGGTTTATGCAACCTTCGATAGTCATCGCCTGAATGATTTCAGCAACTACGTTTATGCGAGCACAGACTACGGGCAAAGCTGGAAGTCCATCGCCGGTGATCTGCCGAAGGGCCAGGTGGTAAGAACGATCACCGAAGATTTGAAAAACCCCGCCGTGCTTTATCTCGGAACGGAGAGCGGTTTGTTTGTGACCTTTGATACCGGTAAACAGTGGATGCGCGTGAAGGCGAATTTACCTACGGTTCCGATTTACGAAATCACTCTGCATCCGCGTGACAATGCGATGATCCTGGCCACGCACGGCCGCAGCCTATGGATTCTGGATGACATGACTCCGCTTCAACAGTTTGCGAAAGCGCGTTCAATGGATGCCCATTTGTTTGATATTCGCCCTGCGACCGAGATGAATCCTGCAGGAGACCGCTCGCGTGAGTTTGAAGGCGACATGCAGTTCCTGGGGAAGAACTCGGATACCGGCGCGGCATTCACTTACTACTTAAAATCACCCGCTAAGAAATTGACGCTGACGGTGAAAGATTCTGCAGGCACCGTCGTGCGTGAGCTCGCGGGCGACGACGTCAAAGACAAAACCGCGGCCGGCATCAACACTGTCATTTGGAATTTGCGCGTTAAACCTCTGCCGCGTCCGCGACCTCAAGCTGGCGGCGCCGGCGGAGGAGGCGGCGGTGGTGGCGGCTTTGGCGGCGGCGGTCTTGATGGGCCATTCGTATTACCCGGCACGTATCAAGTGACTTTGAAGGTTGAAGACAAAGACGCGGCTACGGGTTCATTCATCGTGCAAGGCGACCCGGAAATTCAAATCTCCGATGATGACCGCAAAGTCTGGTTCGACACGGCGCTGCGTCTTCATGGGTTGCAGAAGACGATGAACGAAGCATTCGATCGCTTGAACGAAGTGAATGAAAAGATTAAAGCCATTCAACAGGCCTTGAAGGACAATGCGAGTGCGCCCGCGGCGATGAAAACCAAAGTCGAAGATTTCGCGAAGAAGTTTGAACCCGTTGGCAGACGCTTTGGCGTCGGCGCAGAGAATCCATTTGAGACGGGGAATTTTGAGCGCCTCAATGAGAATTTGCGATTCCGTTTTGGTGGATTGAAAGGTGGGATTATGGGTTCGACCTCGAGGCCTACAGACACGCAGATGAGACAGGCCACTGAAATTGGTCCGGTGCTCGAAAAAGCCGTGCAAGAGGCAAACGCGCTGATTAACGCGTTGCCGGCTTTGCTAAAGGAGCTGGCGGACGCCGGTATTTATCCTGCGCCGGTGAAACCTATTGGGCAGTAACTTCCAGGCGCGCAGAATCCACAAGGGCTAACGCAAAGACGCCAGGACGCAAAGACGCAGCGGAGAGGAGGCTATCTCTCATTCCTGTTGCGTCTTTGCGTCCTGGCGTCTTTGCGTTAGATCCCCGGCAGCGCTTCGCTTTTTGCGTATCAAACGCAATCGACACCGGATCGACACCTGATCGCCACTTGGCCTCGACAAACCACCGTGTAGAATGTTGAACGCAACAAGACAGTACGGTGTCGTTCGTGGTTGACGACCAACTGGAAGTAATCCGGGCCGCGGGAACAAAGCAAGCGTCGCCGATACCATGGAGCGCCGTAATGGACGCCGCCGTATTGACCACGTTACCGGGCGATGCGTCCGGACTCGGAGCTCCCCTCCGGCAAAATCTAACAAGGAGATAACGACTATGTCAGCAGCTATAAGTGTCCACAAAAGTGAGTTCAAGTTTAACGGCACAGCCGCCACCAGGAATCTTCCGGAAGAGGAATGGAAGCATCGGCTTAACACGAGAGCGCATCTGGCATACCTGCACGATGAGAAGTTGTTTGATGTATCAAACTCTGAATGGGCCAAGGCGACGGTCAACGGCGAAGTAGTCTACGGCCATGAATTCGAGGGTGGCCTCTTCACCGTGCGTTTGAAAACATCGGATGGCGCCCTCAACCTGACCCACAACGAAGATGGAGGATTAGACTTCCATCTGATGGATAATCCGGGTCAAAGTGTGGTGTACTCCCTCACCTCTTCAAACAACGGGCTGGAATCGACCCACACCTTTACCGCTGCTTCCGCCGGCCTGACTTCGGTTGCGATCATATGCGCGTGCTTAACTTTAACAGTCTGCCTGGCGAGCGCCATGGCTGCAGCGGATGCGGCAATTGCAGCGGGAGCGGCCGTTGCAACCTTCTTGGGCATTAACACGACTGTCTTTCCCGGCGTCGGCATTGCTATTGCGGTTCTTGCCTTGATAGGCCTCTGGCTCGCGTACGTTCTGGGACGCGAAATTGTGTTGAACATCACCTATGAGAACAGGAGCAAACAGAAGATCACTCTTATTGATCATTATGTTTATAACATTGGCGATAATGCCCTGCTTCCCGCCACGCTAAAGCCACTTCACACCGACGGTCCTTTTGAGTTCTACGACGATGTCTTGGTTTGCATTGACAACTACAGCAAGTATAGGGGGATCGGTGTTTCGATGAAGTTTCAAAAGGACGACGGTTCATTCCTGGTCATCTGCATTCGAAACGACATCTACAAGTGGCCTCACTACTCAATCCTGGCGTTTGCGAAAGGTGACAAAACCAGCGCTTACGATGTTTACAATAACTGCACCGGTGATTTGGTAACAAAAGATTTTCCGTGGGGCAGCAATCTGGTCGTCAAGAACCGCATCGACCCGCAGGGCTTTAATAGTTATAACTTCGCCGGCCTGCTCACCTTCCACGACCCCTCGTGACCGACGCCTGCGGGGGACGAATTAGAGGTTGTGATACTCAGATGCATTCCAGCAGCTCGGTATCAATTGTGCTTGAACCGTTCTATTTGATCGGAGGAGTCCACACATGGGTGAACAACAGTTCTCAAACAGCTATATGATCACGAATCGGGCTTATCCGGCGCAGGAAAAAGGGAGCTATATTTATCCCGCGCCGGCTGGGACCATGTTCTATTTCCTGGCGCCGGGGGCCAACAACTCCAACTCGATTGATTACAAACAGGTCAACAACACCCCCACGGGACCGATGCCGTCGAGCTATCAGAGCGGACTCGAGGCGGACATCAAACTTGCGGTCCAGAACGGCGGGCCCGTTACAGTCTACATTCACGGCCTGGCGTACTACTTTTCCGACGCCTGCCGCGCACTCGGGACGTACGGGCACAACCTGGCCGCGCAGGGTTACAAAGGGCTTCTCATTGGGTTCAGTTGGCCGAGCTATGGAGATACGGACAGTTACTTCTACTACGGCAGTCTACCCTATAGCTTTCCACCCGCAGCCGTAAGCGGAACCATCCGGGACAACATCCATGGCAGCACGATGAGTCTCTTGAACCTGCTGAGCATGCTCGTGCCGCTCTGCAAGAAAAATGGAGCAAAGCTCAACCTCCTATGTCACTCCGAGGGCAACTACATGCTCACGCTTGCGATGTATGCTCTCTCCGGCAACTCGGATCCGTCCTTATCCGCGCTCGTGGAGGCGGGTCGCTTCGCGGATCAGGTTCTCCTTGTAGCCGCCGACATCAACAACGGAGCGTTGGATCCGCCGAAGGGCACGCCCCCGGTGTCGGGTCAGGGCTCGTGGATCGCCCAGTACTCGAAAGAAGTCACCGTCTACTGGTCCAGCGCCGATAGTATGCTCGGCGTGTCGGATGGATGGACCTCTTATCATAATCCGTCGTTCCCGAAACGCCTGGGGCTTCATGGCCCGGACAGCTTTGCGATCGGCGGCCTCCTTCCAAACGCTGTCGCGCTCGACTGCTCGCTCGTCGCCAATGGAAGCAACCCTCATACGCCGTGGTTGGTGTCTGTGCATGAAAGCTATTTTTATATCCCCCAGGTCCTCGGCGACATGACCCAGACTCTCAACGAGACGCCCCCCGACAAAGTGGTAAATCGGGTGAGCACGGGCGCACCCGACAATCAGGCATTTCAGATGACGCTCGTGCCCTCGCCTATGACGGCGCCGTTGCGGCCTCTGGGCGCGCGTCTCCCGAAAGAGGTGCCCGTCGACGCCTAAAGTTAAGAAGCCGCGAAGACGATTGTTTGTTCGGCAACTCGCGGGGTAGTCCTTCAGTAATGCGGCGTCTGGGGAAGTTGTGGCAAGGGTTCCAACCTTGTGCCCCAGCGTGTTTCAAGGGATCGGCTCCCACAGGACACCGTTCGCGTTGCCATTTCCGTGGAAGCGCAGCAGAGAATTAATCTGGCGCCCGTTGAGTCGAATGATAGCGTCGTGCAGCCGCGTGGGGGGATAGGTGTCGCCCCGAGGGGGCAGAGGATCGAGGATATGATAGGGCCAGCCATCTTCTTCAAACGAGCCAAGAATCAGTTCCTGATTCTTGGCAGGCACCCGAAACCGCTTGACGATCTTATCAGTCATCCATAGCTCGCGCCGCCCCTCATCCCAGTGGGGTTTCTGTACCGGCCGTGGCCCGTCCGCTTCGCCCGCAATCGTGAGACCGGTTTGCGGCGCGGCAGTCTTGTTTTCTGTAATCAATGCAGTAGGGGAAGGCGTCGTATCAATTGGCGAACTCGACGGCTTGGATAAAGCAGATTCTATTGCGACATTCTCCGCGAAAGAAGCCCCACGGCGGGTGAGAATAAAACAGGTAGCGCGCGTGAAGTTGAGACCGCCACCGAGGCGAAACGAACGATGCGAATCGCCAAAAGCAGACGTTTCCTGACCAGGTTCGGCGAGTCCTTTTGCAACCAACCAGCGAAGATCACTGATCACCAGCCCGGTCTTGTACAACTCTGAGATTTCCAGGGCAAGCTCCCACGGTTCCACGTTGGCATCATGAGCATACGAGTAGGCTTGCAAGAGCGTGGCGAGTCCCAAATGTAAGTTTTCACGAAGCGAAACGGTTGTTGGTTGTCCGCAATGTCCGCCACTAATGGACGAGGGTTCTTCTTCTCCAACCATTCGAGGGCCTCTTTACACATATGACCAACCCGCGGCAACAGACGAAGCTACCAGGAGCGCGACGGGTCGTGGTCCTCCTCCGCCTGTCACGGGTACGCGCTCAATGTCTTTCGTCATCGGTTCCGAAACCGTCATCGACCAATGATGACCTCGATGGAGACATATCCTCGGACTATCTCCTTCGATAACAGATTACTCGCGAACCGGTCTGCCTAATGGGCTGCCTGTAATGGCCGCTACTATACAATGTAACCAAACCATTAGCAAGCGCAGGTGACGAACATTTCGAGTGCGCTCGTCGCGCCTTTACGTCCTGGTTTTCGGCAAATTGATTGACTCAATACTCTCAAGAATCGGTTACGCCTCGAATCGCCATATCGCAAGCCTGGCTCAAGAGGCGGTGCAATATGCCCATTCCGGGTCACATCCTTCCGAGCTGCCATTAGCGACTCGGCCTTGCTCCAATCAATACACGATAGTAGGCTCCCCATCCTATGAACACTCGCCATCAATTCCTGCTTCTCGCATCGCGATCGAACAGAACGCCGGGGAAACCGATATGACACGCGAGCTCTACGACCACTCTGCGCTTGAATTGTCGCAGGCCTATCGCTCGAAAGAGCTCTCACCGGTAGAGGTGACGCGCGCCGTCCTGGCGCGGATCGAGACCTGGGAACCACGGCTCAATGCGATGTATATCACTGATGCGGAGGGCGCTCTCGCGCAGGCCGCGGCGTCCGAGACTCGCTGGCGCGAGGCAAGATCATTGAGTCAGCTCGACGGCGTACCAATCACAATCAAAGACCTCATCGCCACTAAGGGTGATCCGGTTCCGGTTGGCACCGCGGCCGCGGACTTCACTCCCGCCGCCGTAGATCACCCGCCGGTCGCCAGAGTGAAAGAAGCCGGTTGCGTCATACTCGGAAAAACTACGATGCCGGATTTTGGAATGCTGGCCTCCGGCGTTTCCAGTCTGCACGGCATCACGCGCAATCCGTGGAACACCCAACGCAACACAAGCGGATCCAGCTCCGGCGCCGGCGCCGCGATCGCCGCCGGCTACGGTCCGCTTGCGCTCGGCACGGACATCGGGGGCTCGGTGCGCCTGCCCGCGGCTTATAACGGAATATTCGCATTGAAACCAAGCCTGGGCCGGGTCCCTATTTACCCGCCCTATCTTGGCCGGGTCACCGGCCCGATGACTCGCACGGTTACGGACGCGGCATTACTTATGAATGTCCTGACCAGGCCGGATGCGCGCGATTACATGGCTCTGCCTTACGACGCGCGCGACTGGACGGAGGCGCTTGTCGGCGAGGTGCGAGGCAAGAGGCTCGGTCTCCTCGTCGAAATTGGCGCCGGCACTAAGCCGCAATCAGCGGTTCGTCGAGTGATCGAGGCGGCGGCTAAAACATTCGAAGAAGCCGGGGCAGTTGTTGAACCAATTGTGCCCTTTGTTACCGATGAGATGCTCGATGGTCTCGATCTTTTCTTTCAGTCGCGTTTGCTGGCTGATGTCGAGCGGCTTCCCTCTGAACGTCAAAGCAAGATCCTGCCGTTCATACTCGAGTGGTGCCGGCGGGCGGAAGGCCGCAGCGCGGTTGAAGCGCTTCGCGCCCTTGGACAAATCATGCTGATGCGCGAGAAGGCGGTGGCGGCGATCCAGGGCTATGATTTCCTGATCAGCCCAACGTCTCCCATCACTGCTTACGCCGCCGACGAGCCTGCCCCGGGCAGTGACCCGCTGCGTCCGTTCGATCACATTGTGTTCACCGCGCCTTTCAATATGTCCGAGCAACCGGCAGCCTCGATCTGTGCGGGCTACGACGATGAAGGCTTGCCGATTGGATTGCAAATCGTCGGGCATCGTTTCGACGACGCAGGCGTAATGATGCTTGCACACTCGTACGAGGGGCTGCGCTTGACGATGCGGCGCTGGCCCGATCCGGCATAGCGAGGGAAGACCGGGTGGCGAAGCAGCGTGGGAGAAGTTCAACGGAGGACAGATGGGCAAGGGACGGTTGGAGGCATTCAGCGACGGCGTGCTTGCGATAATCATCACGATTATGGTGCTCGAGCTGAAGGTGCCGCATGACGCCAGCCTGCACGACCTGTTGCCGCTACTGCCGGTGTTCCTCAGCTACGTCCTGAGTTTCGTTTATGTAGGCATCTACTGGAACAACCATCATCACATGCTGCACGCGTCCACCACGGTCACGGGAGCGATGCTCTGGGCTAACCTGCACCTGTTGTTCTGGCTGTCGTTGTTTCCGTTTGCCACCGGATGGATGGGCGAGAACCATTTCGCCGTAGCGCCAACCGCGCTCTACGGCGTGGTGCTGCTGATGGCCGCAATCGCTTACTACGTGCTCGAGCAGGCAATCATCCGCGCGCAAGGTCCGGACTCGATCCTGAAAAAAGCGGTCGGGCGCGACTTGAAGGGCAAGCTGTCTCCGCTGCTTTATATTCTGGCGATTGTTGCGGCGCCGTTCTCGACGTGGATCTCCGAGGCGCTCTACGTGGCGGTGGCGCTGGTCTGGCTGATACCGGACCGGCGGATCGAAAACGTCTTGTCTCGCAACGAAGCGTAGGGATCGATGGCTGAAAGGTCAGAGGTCGGAGGTCAGAAGTCAGAGTTCAAAACGCCCATCTCTTCTGAATCCCAAAACGGAGAGACCGGGTGAAAGTTCGTAGTTCGGCCTTCAGGCGGAAGTTGGTAGCCCGGATCTACAATGGATTACGAACTTCCGCCTGAAGGCCGGACTACGAACAAGTGCGGTTTTCGCGGCGTTGTTCTTAATACATGCCCGTGCCTGTATACTAGATCGCGAATGACAATCAATAGAGAAGGAGAAAAGCTTTGCCATATTCAGAACTGCTGATCAAGCCGATGAGAGAGGACCTGACAAACCTCGGCATCCGAGAAACCAGAACGCCAGAAGAGGTCGATGCCGCGGTGTTCGCCGCGACGGGTACTCTTATGGTTGTAGTCAATTCCGTTTGCGGCTGCGCTGCAGGACGCGCGCGACCCGGCGTTGCGCTTGCGCTTCAGAATGAAGCCCGCCCGCAGGATATGATTACCGTTTTTGCGGGCGCCGATATCGAAGCGACCGAAAGGGCCCGAAGCTACTTCAAGGGCTACCCTCCGTCGTCGCCTTCAATCGGTCTGCTTAGGAACGGGGAACTCCTGTTTTTGCTCGAGCGGCACCAGATCGAACGAAGAGAAGCTCCTGAGATTGCGGCGTTACTCCGGGATGCCTTTGACCGGCACTGCACCGCTCAGGCAGGACAATCAGCCGTCGGCGACTGATGTGGCGCGATCGCCTGATTTGGAGTGCGGCGGCAAGGTACTCCGCGACGCCGCTTTCCTTTCCCGATCGATTTAATCACCAGACATAAGCGGCGGCGTGGAGTACCTTGCCGCCGCACTCCAAATAGACACCGCATCAATCATATGCCTGAGAAACCTCAAACTTGAACTCTTCGTGATCGGGAAAAGGATACACGCACAAGTTCTTGGTCATCCTGATGTTCAGCTTCTTATAGAACATCGGATGTATCACGCACTGATCGTTCACCAATAATGAAATGCGGCTCTCGCCGGCGTATTCAAAATCCGCTTCGACGATTCCTGTTTTTTCGCTCACATTTCTTACGCGTCCCACGATCCCAAGCTCGGATACAAACTGCCTGAAAGCGTAAGACGAGTATTCGCCCGCGGGCCACTGCGAGGCAGTTTGTGGAGCGCGCTTGTCCAGTTCATTCCCTTTGAATATCAATGGAAGCCCGGATAATGCTTCCGCGATGCGGGCCGCGCCCGGATACACGGAGCTGTATGAATTCATCACTTCTTCAGCTAATCGTTTTTCCGCGCGCTGAATGCCTTCGATGATGCTGTCAGGCTCAAACTTCGGGAATGTCTCTCCGTCCTGAGAGTGCCGCGCGATCGAGTTGCACAACACGATCAACTGGCGAGGCCGGAGCTGGGTGTGGCGAAGCACATAAGGAAAAGTCTGTTCGATTATGCCCTGCCTGGTCGTCAGCGTTTTACCCCAATAGGGTTCCCATTTTTCTCTTAGCACGTCGTGGTGATTGTCCCAATCGACTTTACCCGTTGACGGGATCAGCAAACTGTTTTGCTTCAAGTATCGGTCGTACCGCCAGCTTATCAGCCTCATCAAATCCTTGGGGCGCCACTGCAAATATATTTCATCGTGAATGAACTTGAGTGGATTCAGCGAGACTTCTTCTTTCAGGTGCGGGAAGATCTCAGCCATGATAAAGACCTTCAGGTAAATACCATGCCGCGCATAATTCCTGCTGAAGCGGGAAGCGCACTGTATCAACGCGCCCATCGATCGCATCATCGACTCGTCCCTGACCGCGTAATTCTCCATCGTGTCCAACGCGATGATGACTTTGTTTCCTTTTACAACTTCGAGTACTGCTTTCTTCGCTCTCTGAATCCTTTCATTGCTTATGAAATCTTCCAGTTCATCGCCGAGGTCGTCATTAGCCTCCAGGAATTTTGAGACCAAAAACTTCAGCACCTGTCGAATGAAGGTGGACACCTGGTGTGTGTGTTCCGTAAAAACGGCAGCCTTGATTCTGGGGTCCGTGTCCTGGAGCTGCCAGAAGATGGTTGACCAGATAACGAATTCCCATATTTTGACGAGTCTGGGGATGGCAACCTCGCGAGTGCTTGCGGCGCTCTCGGCGATCTTCGACATTAGCTGCTGAAACGCCGCCGGTTCATCAACCTCAATGGTTGTTACATTGGGCATCAGTTGCTGAAAAGAAAAGAATTGAGAGAGCGCCGTCTTCCCCGCGCCTCGCCTGCCGATAATCAGAAACACCTTCGAGCTCAAGGCCTCGCGATTAAAGCGGGTATGATCGAAGTAGTATTTGCTGTATTCGCTGGAACCCATGACCTTGAGCTCTGATTCACAGTCCGCTTCGCCAAAAGGTTCCAGTTCGGTTAGCGCGTCTTTGTCCGAATCGATTGATTCTTCCTGAGTCTCGTAAGGTAACTCACCCGGCATCATGAGAGTGGGATTAGTATCGAGATCCTGTTCACCGTCGTCATAAGCGACAGGCAGAAGTTTACTGCCGTCTGTGCGACAAAAACGATGCGTGCGGGAATAACGCTGCCGGCATTTGGGACAGTATTTCATCGGGTATCGAGATCATAGAACAGGCGTTGACCGGCAAGGAAGGATGTTTTGCAAATAGTCTTTCACAGACGAGGGGGCGGAATCCACAGGTCACGGACGAAAGGCTGCCGATTGATCTCGAAGGCCGTTTCGCGAAAGACGCAAGCCGGCTCGAGAAAAACGACCTTCAACCCGTACATCTACCGGCTGGCCGAGCGAAGACAGGCGGCGTTAGGATTATGAAATGGGTTCTACCTGGGAATTGCTGTATGGGAATGTGAGGCCGGCGAAGGTGAGGTATTGCCGTTCCATAGTCTCGTACCTGGATATTCTAGGCTTTCGCGAGTTGATTGAGACAAAAAAACCCGGGGAAATCTCTCGAATACTGCGCGTTCTTGGAGAATCTGTGAAGCCCGATCCCATGTTCAAATCTCAGAAGATCCTATTCACAAAATTCTCTGACACAGTGATTCGCAGTATGCCTGTTGGCACGCACTATCTACACAATCTCATCTGGGAACTTAGAAGCGTACTCTATGCGCAGATCGCGCTGATTCCGCAGGGAATACTTGTTCGCGGTGCGGTCACGATTGGCGACGTCGTTCAGAGTTGGGGTTGTGTGTACGGACCCGGCGTCGTGCGCGCTTATGAGCTTGAGAGTTGCAAGGGCGCCCCTCCGAGAATCATCGTCGATAACAAGGTCTTGAGTTGTTTACAACCGACGATCGAAAAGGAGAGCCTCGATTCGGAGCTAAATGGCTTAGTCAGAAAGGAAGAATCAATTGCTTTTTTGGATTATTTGAGAGCGTGCGAGACAGAACTCAATGTTCCTGAACAGGAGTATCCAATTTTCCTCGCGGCACATCGCGACCTTATCCGTAGTGGTTTGACTAGGTACGACGGTGTGCCTCAGGTGCTTCCAAAATATCAATGGCTCAGGGATTATCACGAGCACACTTTGCAAGAACGATTCGGGGCTGATATCCCATCACACTTAAGGGTTTAGAGGACCGAGGTCTCCGGTCGCACCTGCGTCATATTGTCCTTTTCCAATATCGCCGGTCGCCCGGCTATTTTCTTTCTCCGCACGTTGGGGATCCTATGCCATCAATGGTCGCCCCAGACCTTAACGATCCCTTTAGCATGGAGTTGTGAACTCGGATAGGATTTGTCTGCGACCTCCGTTGGGTTAGAATGATGACGATGCCTACGATTCTGAGAGCGGGACCATATCGCTTCTATTTTTACTCTTATGACTGCGGTGAGCCGCGGCACACGCATGCGGACCGAGAGAATTGGAGCGCTAAGTTCTGGCTCGATCCGGACGCGTCGCTGGTTACGAATCACGGTTATAGCCGGCGAGAGTTGCGGGCCATCGAGCGCACCGTGCGCGAGAACCTGGAGCTATTGAGAAATGAATGGGACGAATTCTGCAGTGGTTACATCAGCTAGGGTCTTGAGTGTCGAGGTCACGGACGACACGCTTTCAGTCGATCTCGAGGACGGCCGGACTGTCTCCGTTCCGATCGGATGGTATCCGCGTCTTGCGAATGGCACGCCGGCGGAACGCGCCAATCTTCAGATTAGCGGCGCCGGTTATGGAGTACATTGGCCCGACCTCGATGAGGATATCGGCGTCGAGGGATTGTTGCTCGGCAAACATTCAACCGAGAGCGCCTCATCATTCGAGCGCTGGTTGCAACGTCGCGGAAAGAAGCTAACGCAAGATTCGGCGTAGGGCCTACGCCACCCATCTCTTTTACCTGTTCAAAACCAACATTCATAGAATCGTATCGGACTCGCTAAGTGATTCGTCCCATCACCCCGGTTAGATTCGACTTTTAGGCGTCTCGTAGCGCATAACGACAAATCAGCTACATTGAACATTCCAATGACTTCCTTAATAATGACCGCAAGTGACGGGCCAGACGATGAATTGTCCCCGATGCCAACAACCTCTGCGCGAAGGCATGCGTTTCTGCACCAGTTGTGGCCTCGCAACTGATTACAACAACGCGACGGATCACAGCAACGCCACGACTGAGATTGTAAACCCGCAGATTACCGTCAAGTCTTCGGGTGCTGCGACTGACCCTCTTATAGGGCGAGTGCTCGACTCAAAGTACGAACTCGGCGCGCGCCTCGGAGAAGGCGGAATGGGCACCGTCTATCGCGCCCGCCGTCTCCACATCGGCGATGAAGTCGCCGTCAAGGTGCTTCACCCGCAGTTCCTCCGCGAGAGCGGCGGCATTGAACGTTTTCGGCGAGAGGCCCGATCCGCGGCTCTCATCCGTCACTCCAACATCGTCGCTATTCATGATTTCAGTGACGCGCAAGCAGACGGCGCGGCCGCGTATATCGTAATGGAACTGGTGCGGGGAACATCTCTGCGCGACATCTTGAGACAAGAATTGAAACTCGATTCGGAGCGAGCGGTGGCGATCATGCGAGACGTCTGCGCTGGCGTCGCCGTCGCCCATCGACAGGGGATCGTGCATCGAGACCTCAAGCCGGACAACATAATCGTAGTGCCGCCCGATGTTGAAGGCGAACGCGAGACGGCCAAGGTCCTCGACTTCGGGCTCGCCAAACTGCGCGATAATGCTGCCGAGATGACGCTTACGCAAACGGGGATGGTGATGGGCACTCCTTATTACATGTCTCCGGAACAATGGCGAGGCGAAGAGCTTGATGCGCGCGCTGATGTCTACAGCCTCGGCGCGATGCTCTATGAAATGTTGAGCGCCTCTCCGCCTTTCAAATCCACGAGCGCCGCGGCGCTGATGGCAAAACACCTCACCGAAGAACCGCCGCTTCTGCAAGCTGACTTACAGATTTCGCCAGCCCTGGAAGCTGTCTGTCGAAGGGCTCTCTCGAAAACTCCCGACGAGAGGCAAAAGGATGCAGCCGAACTGAGCCGCGAGCTTCTAGCAGCCATGGCTACGCCCGCAATCACGCAGCGTCCTGTCATTCAGCCTCCCATTACTCGACCTCCGATCGCTACGTCGAACGCTCCATTCGCCGCTTCTCCAAGCCCTTCCGTCCAGTGGCAACATGAGTCACCGCTCGAGCCAAAATCAAATCGCACAAAATGGATCGCGGGCGGTCTGCTAACGCTACTGATTGCTTCGGTCATCACTGTTATTGCCATCACTTACCTGACGAGAAATGAAGCTGCCAACAACAATAGCCCTGCCCGGCCGCAGTCCACCGACAACACTGCCGCCGTGCCGAACACTGCGCAGACTGAAGCTGCGTCGCCCGGAGACCATGGGATGACAGGGACATGGACCGGAACATATGGTCCGCTCGGTACTCCCGCGACGCTGTTGATAAAGGAACAAAAAGGCGGCGAATGGAGCGGGGTGTTAGAGCAAGGAAGCACGCGAGTGGCCTTCACCGGAACCATCGACGACAGGTCGCGAAAGTTGACCTTCAAAGAGACCGAAGTGATAAGCGGCGGCGATGGATGGAGCCTGGGTGAGAATAAGGGAGAGCTTTCGCCCGACGGACGGCGGATGTCGGGGACCGGACAAGACGCATTCGGCTCACAGTTGGGAATGTCTTACCCCTGGTCCTTTTCAAAGCGATAACCTCTCGATGAAAGCACGATGCCAAATCTCAACCGGAACGCCTGGTACTCGATGCGGGGAAGATTACTTCGGAGCGCCCGGACTGAGTGCTTCGAGAGGGTGTGATTAAAACTGGGACTTGGGTGGGACTTAGATCACACGGAGCGAGGAATCGAGCGTTCCGTACGGCAACCCCGTAGGGGTGCGATGTTTATAGTTACCGACGCCGATGTGGACTCCTGGCTCCGTTAGGTGCGGCATAGAGTTGAGCGCAGGAACATTTCACCCCTACGGGGTTGGCAACATATGGAGCTCGCCACTATAAACATTCTACCCCTACGGGGTTCCAGGAATTCTCAGGACACTTCTTCCGGCGAAGAGTCGCGGGCGGTTCCCGGCTCAAGTCCCCCTTTTAGTCACCCGCTTCGACACCGGTGATCGCCAAATACTGCTAGGTCAGCGTGTGCCAATTTGGAGTGCGGCGGCAGGGTACTCCGCGACGCCGCTTTCCCTCCCAATCGATTCAATCACGAGCCAAAGCGGCGTCGCGGAGTACCTTGCCGCCGCACTCCAAATTAAGACAGCCCTAAGTTCGGGTCATTAGTATTCTCATCGCCGATTGCTTGAGAGCCTGGCTCACTGCGGTGCTTTTGGCTATGTGCCGGATCTCGGACTCGGGAAGAGTCGCAAGAAGCTTCAACGCGAGCGCCGGCGCTG
>Ga0134124_10000404_pt1 | contig 36981 bp, 28 predicted proteins | sample KB304_FD_96880 | JGI IMG/M metagenome (GOLD analysis project Ga0134124, IMG submission 96880) | Terrestrial soil microbial communities without Nitrogen fertilizer from Kellogg Biological Station, Michigan, USA - KB3-0-4 | ecosystem: Environmental > Terrestrial > Soil > Unclassified ... | reverse complement strand
TCCCAAGGGGACTTGAACCCCTGTTACCGACGTGAAAGGCCGGTGTCCTAACCGCTAGACGATGGGACCTTGTGAAATGCTTGGCTGTCCAGCCTTCCAAGGAAAAATGTTTATATCAGAGCATAAATATTGAGTCAAGCTTTTTTGGACATAAAGATCATCTGGCAATGATTTTGATGAATTTGTACAGGTAGTCGATTCCTGACCAGACCGTGATTATGAACGCTATCCAGAGGTAGAACATGCCGACATTATGCATATTGACAATAAAAAGTGGATTATTTGACGAGAAGAACCAGTGATAATCGAAATGAAGGAGAAGTGCGATTATCGCTACAATCTGGAAAATGGTTTTAAACTTTCCCAGATCACTTGCAGCAATCACTATCCCTTCCGACGAAGCAATCCCTCTCAAACCGGTAATGATTATCTCGCGGCCAAGTATGACCAGAACCATCCACGCCGGAACCCTGCCTAATGGAGTTATCATTATCAGGGCGGCCATTACTATCAGTTTGTCGGCAATCGGATCGAGAAACTTGCCGAAGACCGTCACGATACCCATTTTCCTGGCGAGGAAACCGTCAAGCCAGTCGGTAAAAGAGGCAGCTGAAAACAGTGCGGCAGCCCAGAAGCAAGGATCTCTCTCTCCGGTCAAAAGAAGAACGACCATCACCGGAATTGCAGCAATGCGCATCAATGTCAGGATATTGGGTATATTCCAAATGGTTTGAGGTTTCTGGGCAGTTTCAGACATCAAGCAACCGTTTAAGATGTGGATTAGTTGGACGAATAGGATTTCTGATAATTAAGAACCTTGGAGACATAGTTTCGAGTCTCTTCGTAAGGAGGGACTCCTCCGTATTTTGCAACTTTTGTCAGTCCGGCATTGTATGCAGCCAAGGCAAGAGACACATCCCCTTTGAAAGTATCCAGAAGGAACTTCAGATATCTGACTCCGCCCTTGATATTGTCGCTGGGATTGAAAGAGTCACTGACCTTGAGTTGCTGGGCAGTTCCCGGCATCAACTGCATAAGACCTTCGGCACCCTTGCGCGACACCGCATTGGGATTATACCCTGATTCGGCATGAATGACTGCTTTCACCAGAGACTTCGGGACACCGTACAGATTACAACAGGATGTAATAATTGAATCGAACTCTGCCGGATTCCGCGAAAGCTTCCTTACCCCGAAATCAGTCCGCAATCTTTTATCCTTCTCTATGTCGCGCATGAAAATCTTGAATTTCCGGTCAGTAGGAGCATCGGTAAAATGAAGGGTTCCGTCCGGATCCTCATACCTGTAGATGTCTGCAGACGAGTCATGCGATAAGAACAAAACCGCAAAGAGAATGACCGCAGATGTATGTAACCGGTAAAACATCATAAAATCACCTTGTTTCATATTATATAGACGATTTGTCTTCTTATTACAAGCTTCAAACGGAACTATAAATCCTTGAATGCAAAAAGCATTTGACAAGCACGCCAAGAATATTTAGATATATGAATAATCGCGCTGAAAGGAGATAAGATGGCGTTCCCGAAAGAGATGAGCTTTGCCAATGAAGCAGAGGTGCTGAAAGTTCTCGGTCACCCGGTAAGGCTTAAAATAGTCACCGGGCTTTGCAGCAAGGAGTGCAATGTGAAAAACATCTGGGAGTGTCTGGGACTTCCGCAGGCTACCGTCTCACAGCACCTGGCATTATTGAAGAACAAGGGGATTATTGCGGGCAAACGTGAAGGTGCCGAGGTTTTTTATTCCGTCATTCATCCTCTGGCAATTAAAATAGTCGGGATACTTACCTAGAAACTAAGCTTTCAATGCTTTTCCGTAAATCACTTCGTAGGTTGCAGGCACCCCTCCGGAGACACTGAATCTCTCAATGTAGGCCTGAATCATACCCTCTATTACACTTCGGCCCGAAAGGCCTCCGAGTGCTTTGTCTGAGGCACTGCCAGCCCCGATCCCCTTAAGGGAACGGACAAGGTCCTTCACTTCCCTGTGAATCTCGACTTCAATCTCGCTTTCGGCAGTAACATTTTTGAACCCGGCTGCAGTTAACAAATCAAGAACTCCCTTTTGCGACATGAACCTGTGGGTTCTGTCAGGCAAAGCTTTGCCCGCTACAGAAACAGCTGACTGATACGACTCCCGAAGTTCAAAAAGAGTCCTCTCTCCAAACAGCGCAAATGAAAACCAGCTGTTTGGTTTCAGAATGCGGAAAACTTCCGCAAAGGCTGTTTCAAGAGGGTCAATCCATTGATAGGTCGAGGTTGAGACGACAAGATCGAAGCTCTTCTCTCGGAACGGCAGACATTCCGCATCACCGCAGGCCAATAAAACATTAGTACTTTCCTGAAAACGCTTTTTGGCATAACTGGTCATGCCGAAAGCGAGATCGACCCCGACTAGTTCAGCATCAGGAAACTTTTTATTCAAAGATTCCAGAAGCCGTCCGGTACCTGCCCCGATATCGAGTATTGCATGTGGAGGAGCCATGTTTTCCGTCAGCAGCTCTGCAAATCTATCAGTCACTCTTTTCTGAACAACAGCAAGCGAATCATAATAATCCGCACGAGAGCTGAAAGACTTTCTTACTATATCTTTGACAATAACGCTCATAGCGACTGAACAAAACCTGTCAACAATGAATTGAACCTTTCCGGGCAGGAAAGAAACGGGGCGTGGCCTCTGTTATCAATCAGTCCGAGTCTTGCTTCAGGGATTATCTGTGACATGTACTCAGATGCTTCCGGCGGGCAAATCCTGTCATCTGTACCATGAACCAGAAGAACGGGAACAGAAATCTTTGGCAAAAGGCTTCGCAAATCGGAATCAGCCAAGGCTTTCAGGGCAGCTATTGCAACAGGATAATCCGGAAGTCTGCCAACTGTTCTGTTTGCTATGGTGATCAGGTCGGCCTTAGTGAGCTCGCCATCGGAGAACATCGCCTTGAAAAACTCGCCTGCAGTCGATCTATAGTCCCTCTTTAGCCGCTGAGCCATACTTCTGACTTCAGATTGTGGCACTCCGAAAGCATAATCGTCCTGTTTGCAGAAACACGGAGTGCCCCCTACCAGAATCATTCCGGCCACTTTCCGACTCATTACACTACAAAAATGTATGGCGATCTGCGCCCCCATTGACCACCCTGTTATTACTGCACGATCGATCTTGAGGTGAGCCAGCAGTTCGCTGATATCGTTAATACAGTTATCGTAGCTGAATTCGGGTTCTTGTGAGTCACCATGCCCCCTTAACTCTATCGTGATGACTCGAAACAGAGTGGACATTGGCTCCTGAAAAGACCAGACTTTCCTTGACATCATCCATCCGTGCAGGAAAAGAACCGGAATCCCTTCACCATTGTCAGAATATACTATGACTGATCCGTCTTCAGCCGTAAAATCTGCCATATCAGACAAGACCTATCTTCTGTCCGGCCTCTATGATCCTTGCAGCAGCCTCTTCAAGGTCAGTCGGAGAATGAGTTGCCATGACGGTGCATCTCAAACGGCACTCTCCTGAAGGAACTGTCGGAGGGCGAATCCCCTGGACAAAGATTCCCTGATCAAACAGCATCCTGGAAAACCGCATCGTCTCTTCTGCCTCACCCACTATAATAGGAATGATCTGTGTGGGACTGCCAAGGGTATCAAAACCTGCCCTTGAAAGCAGGCCGGAAAAGAGAGCCCTGTTAGACTCGAGTGAACTTCTCAACCTGTCACCTTCTGGCGATTCGACAATATCTATTGCTGCGATTGAAGCCGCCAGAACAGATGGCGGAAGCGAAGTAGAGAAGATGAAGCTTCTGGCCTTGTTACGGAGATAATCGACCATTTCTGCCGAACCTGCCACATAGGCTCCGAAACTGCCTAACCCCTTACCCAATGTTCCCATCTGGATGTCAATCTGATTGGCGACTCCAATGAGTTCCGCAGAGCCTCTCCCGCTGCTGCCCATAACAGCAGTACCATGCGCATCATCGACCATGAGAAGGGCCCTGTACTCTTTCTTGAGGGCGACTATCTCCATGAGGGGGGCAATATCGCCGTCCATGCTGAAAACACCGTCTGTAATTATTAACAGGCGCCCATTTCCCTTGTGATTTTCCAGCAAGCACCTGAGCGCCCTGAAATCTCGGTGCGGATAACGGACAAGCCTGGCCCTGGAAAGAATGGCGCCGTCGACAATGCTCGCATGATTCAGCCGATCCGAGTAAATTGTATCCCCTCTTTCTGCAAGAGCCTGAATAACCCCGACATTTGCAGAATAACCCGAGTTGAAAAGGATAGCTGCCTCGCTCCTCTTGAACAGAGCAAGCCGTTTTTCGAGCTCCTCATGCAAAAACATGTTTCCTGATACCAGACGGGCTGCTCCACTGCTTGCCCCGTAAACAGAAGTTGCCGAGATTGCAGCCTCCTTGAGGCCAGGGTGGTCAGCCAGTCCGAGATAGTTGTTCGAGCATAGAAGAAGAACATCCCGACCATCGATAACAACTCTCCCGCCCTGAGCAGACTCAATCCGTTTCAGTGAGCGATATAAACCTGAACTTACCAGGGCTTCGAGTGATTCGCTGAAAAATGACATAATTACCCTTAAAAAGAGACTTTATCGGGTTTAGCATATTTAGGAGGGGTTCGTCAACCTGCTGAGAAGAACAGGTTGACAATTAAGGAGACAGAGAAGGTGATTTGAGGCAGAGATTAATCAGGCAGGTAAAGCGATATTATAATTCAACCAGTACCTTGAAGAGCTGATTATCATTGCCTGAAAGCGCGTAAAGTCGATAGGCTTCACCAGATAGCTGTTAGCGCCCAGGCTATAGCATTCTTCGATATCACACTTCTGGCAAGAAGATGTCATTATTACAACAGGAATACTTCTCGTCACTTCATTTGCTTTGAGTCTTTTCAACACTTCAGGTCCGGTAAGACGAGGAAGTTTTATGTCGAGAAAAATGACTTTCGGGAAGAAATGTGTTTTTGCGTTTTCCGATTCATCAAAAAGATAGTTTATAGCATCAGCCCCGTCTCTCAGCAATTTCATCCTGACAGCGGGATTATCCTGCCTTATGATCCTGATGGCAAGTTCAGCGTCCTCAGTACTGTCTTCGACAAGCAGAATATCAGTTTTCATTTCGAACTCCGTTATCACGCGGGAGGTGACAAACTAAGAAGTGATAAGCAGCCTTTATCTCCCTGAAATATTCATTGTAAAAAACAGAAATTATGCTAGAATCCGCACAAACGCTTCACAGAGATATTTGTTCCGCATATAGTAATTCATAGCAATAAATATTCCCTTTTGATAGGACATGGCATGAATACAGAAATAATTATTCAGGAGGTCGAGCCCAAATCTCATTTAGGTGAAAGAATAAAGTCTATAAGAACATCAAGAAAAATGACTCAAAAGGCTTTTTCTGCCTCTCTCGGGATCGCTCAAGGCTTTCTTTGTGCAATTGAACGGGGAAGGAAAATCCCTTCAGACACGTTGATGATCGCTATTCAACATCTCTACAAGATTAACCGGGAATGGTTACGTTCCGGTGATGGAGAGCAAGACAATAGCATCCTGAATCCGGTCGAAAATGCAACAAAAACGGCCCGTTCAATTCCCCTTCTAAAAGCACCGCCATCAAGCATCGACAGCCTTTCAAACAGTGAGATCAATTGCCACATCTCTATGCCGGAAGTGCCTGATAACTGCTTCGCATTTGTCTACAGCGGCGATTTCATGTCCCCGACCATACGGGATCTGGATCTGGTCATTATTAATCCGGAAACAGAACCTGCATCGGGTAACATTGTACTTATCATGGGTAAATGGGGAGACTCCGTTCTTCGAAGATACCGGTCAATTGGAGACGAAACTTTTTTCTCTGCTGATAATTCTTCCTATTCAACGTTTAAAGCTGAAAAGGGTTCCAAAATCATTGGAGTAGTAGACTCGGTCTGGAGAAAGATTAAATACTGACCATACAAAGAATTCATGATCAGTCATTTGACGGGCAACTCAAATAATATTTCTGTCAATAAAGGTCCTCTGCGCCTTACAGCCCCTTTTCGCTTGACCCCTCATCCTCAATTAGGCTATATCCACATAATCATGTTTGAATATTGTACAGGGGGTATGTCACATGCATCTGATGGATACAATTAAGGAAAAGGCCAGGAAGAATCTCAAGACTGTCGTATTACCGGAAAGCTATGACGAAAGAATGCTTTTTGCGGCAGAGAAAATTGTGGAACAAGGTTTGGCAAAGGTCGTTATTCTTGGCAATCTTGAAGAAGTCAGATCAGCTGCAAAATCGAAAGGAATCAATTTGACCGGCGTTGCGATTGAAGAGCCGTCAACTTCTTCAAGGCTCCCTGCATATATTGATGCCCTTGTGGAACTAAGAAAAAGCAAAGGACTGACAGCGGATGATGCAAAGAAACTTCTGACCGAGAAGGATAACCTCTATTTCGCTGGGATGATGGTTCGACAGGGAGATGCTGGAGGTCAGGTTGCTGGAGCGACAAGCACAACCGGAAATGTCCTAAAAGCTGCCTTCCAGACCGTGGGAACGGCCCCGGGTATAAAGACTGTATCATCATACTTCTTCATGATAACCAAGACACCCTCTTTTGGCGAGAACGGCATCATCCTGTTTGCCGACTGCGCCGTTAATCCCAACCCTGATGCGCAGGCCCTTGCAGAAATCGCAGTGGCTACCGCTCGTAACTGTAAATCATTCCTGGATGTTGAAGCAAGGGTCGCAATGCTTTCTTTCTCGACAAAAGGCAGTGCCACACACACCGATGTTGACAAGGTTTTGTCTGCCATCGAGATTGCCAGAAAAATAGATCCTGCCCTTCAGGTAGACGGAGAACTTCAGGCAGATGCAGCCCTTCTCCCCAAGGTCGGCGAGAAGAAAGCGCCCGGAAGCCCTGTTGCAGGGAAGGCAAACGTCCTGATATTCCCGGATCTTGATGCAGGGAACATAGCTTATAAACTTGTGGAAAGAGTTGCAGGTGCAGAAGCGATCGGGCCGGTCATACAGGGTCTCGCCAAACCTGTAAACGACCTCTCAAGAGGCTGCTCGGTTGAAGACATCGTAAATGTGGTAGCAATTACCGCAGTTCAGGCCCAAGGGTAATGATGTAGATTCATAACTAATAAAGGCACAAAAAAACCCGATGGAAGTTCCATCGGGTTTTTTTTATATCCTACTTAAATCATGTCACTTTCTGACAAAATCGGCCTTAGCAAAGGTATACTCAAAATTCATGTGGTCAGTATAGGTACCATCAAGAATGGCTGCAACATCCTCTGTAAACAAGAGTTCCTCGTCGGTAGGAATTACATATACCTTAACAGGGGAGTCGTCAGTTGTAATGAGAGACTCCCGCTTTCTGGTCATCGCCCCCTTGTTCCTCTCCTTATCCAGGTATATTCCAAGATGCTCAAGTCCCTCGATAGCCTTCTCACGAATTGGCCACCCCATCTCACCAACCCCTGCCGTAAAAACTACAGCATCTAACTTTCCGATTATTGCCATATAAGAGCCGATATACTTTTTAAGCCTGTAAGCCTCGATATCGAGAGAAAGTTGACAACGTTTGTCTCCCGCATTAGCACTCTCAATCACATCGCGCCTGTCAGTGAATCTCCCGGTGATGCCGAGAACGCCGCTCTTCTTGTTAAGTATGCCGTCAATCTCTTTTGCGGAAAGATTCTCTTTCTGCATCATAAACGCAGGGATGGCAGGATCAATATCTCCGCATCTGGTCCCCATCATGGCCCCCTCAAGAGGAGTAAGCCCCATGGTAGTATCGACCGAAAGCCCGTTCTTGATTGCGCAGTGAGAAACACCGTTGCCAATATGCATTGTGATAATATTCGTATCTGAAGGCTTTTTGCCGAGTATTACTGCTGCCCTCTTGGAGACATAAAGGTGCGAAGTGCCATGAAAACCGTATCTACGAACACCGTGATTCTCATACCATTCGTAAGGCACCGGATAGAGATAGGCATGCTCCGGCATGGTCTGGTGGAATGCGGTATCAAATATTGCCACATGAGGCACAGTCGGAAGTACAGCCTGAGCGGCTTCAATGCCGGAGATGTTTGGCGGATTGTGTAGTGGGGCAAGATGCTGAACTTCCTTCACGGCATCAAGTACGGACTTATCGATCATTACAGAACAGGTAAATTTTTCTCCCCCGTGAACGACACGGTGCCCCACAGCTGAAATCTGGCTGATTTCCTCAAGCACCCCATGAGCCGGGTCTGTAAGTGTCCTGATTATGAGATCTATTGCGACCTGATGATCCGTGCAGTCAGATTCATATCTGTAGGCTTCGCGACCAGGGACTTCATGCAGAATGAAAGAGTCTCCGATAATAACTCTTTCAACCATACCTTTAGCAACTACTTCCATCCTACTCCAGTCGAAAAGTTGGTATTTTACCGATGAACTGCCGCAATTAAGAGCCAAAATCTGCATTGGAACACCCCTTTTAAAAAAACTAATTATTATGTAACAGTATATAATTGATGAATTTTTCGATATGAGTAAAGAAGTGGCACACCAATTTAAGCCATAATAAAACTGCTTTTTATAATACCGAAGTAATTAAGTCAATACAAGTTTTTTGTTAAACCACGTGCACAGAACGCTATTCATACAATCTTCTGCATTTTTTTTATTGTTATTTGGAATGATAATGTGATAATTTTGCCGTTGACCAATAACCATCCAACAAAGGGAGGATAAACGTGAAGAAAATTGTTGTCGTTCTTGCTGTACTTGCACTCGCTGCTGCAGGGTGCCAAAAGAAAGAAGAAGCTCCTAAACCTGCTGCTCAACAGACTGGCGCTCCTCAGATGCCTGGTGCAGCTCCTGGCGGTGACCCGCATGCTGGCCTTAAGCCTATGGAAATTCCTGCCGGTGCAGGTCACAAAGGCAAAGTGCTTCAGACTATGGATGCCGGCTCCTACACTTATGTAGAAGTTGAGGAGAAAGGCCAGAAGCTCTGGATTGCTGTAATGAAAGAAGCACTTGTAAAAGAAGGTGTTAAAGTTGGCGACACCATCGAGTTCCCGGATTCACCTCCAATGGTTAACTTCCAGAGCAAGGAACTCAAGAAGACATTTGATAAAGTGATCTTCTCTGCAGGTCTTCGCAAAGCCAAGTAATCACCTGACAGGTATATGAAGACAAAAAAAGCGAAACCATCTGGTTTCGCTTTTTTTTCAGTTTCGTTTATGCCTTAAAAGCTATCAAGGCTGACTCGCAACATCAACTCCCAGCATATCATTCTTTTGGGCATCCTCCGGAATCTCTTCCTCAACCCCAAGCATCAACTCCTCAAGGTTAAAACTCTCAGGAGATATCTTTGCCACCCGCTTTGCACCGAGGAAGCGTGACCTGTAATAAGGAGTATCAAAAGAAGAGATAACAACGCGTTTATCACGGGATGAAGCATGGATCATCCTGTTCCCGCCAAGATAAATACCGACATGAGAAGGGAATGAAGCATAGGTCCTGAAAAAAACCAGGTCCCCTTTCTGCATATCCCCACGAGTCACAATCTCACCTTTTTCAAACTGTTCCCTGGCTGTTCTCGGAAGATTGACCTCCATCTCGTTAAAAACCTTCTGAACAAATGCGGAACAGTCAAGTCCGCTTCTTGAACTGCCGCCGAAACGGTAACGTGTCCCAAGAAAGCCAAAAGCCTTGGTTTTCAAAAGCTTGATATTGTCAGCCTTGAAATCCGCCTCTTTCTCGGATCGTAGATTTACCGTCTCCTGATCCCATAGATCAGCAAGAGATTGTTCATACTCTTTTTCACTGAGAAGGTCGGCGTACCTGAGAGAAGGTCTTGCGGCAACACGATTTCCAGACTTTATTTCCGAGTCCGTGTCGCGAAGAGCGAGAATCTGGCCAGGCTTTAACTTCCCTTTTGCCAAGCCGTTCATTCTCTTAAGTTCTGATATGGGTACGCCTGTCTTTTTTGATACCCTGGAAATAGTATCGCCTTTCCTCACCTTGTATGTTGATGCAATTTCTTTTGAAGCATCAGAAGAAGCCGTTTTAGATGTGTTCCGCGGTGGGATTACAAGCACATCACCCGGTTTGATACTTGAATTGAGTCTGTTATTAGCCTCTTTCAAGTCATTCAAAGGGACATGATACTTCTTGGAAAGGGACGCAAGTGTCTCATTCTTTTTGACTTTATGCGTCTTTGCTGCATAGGATGAAGTTGGCAATGCAAACAAAAGGGCTAGAAGCAGTAAGCTTTTACGACCGACCATCCCCCCCCCTAAATGTTTTATTATCCCACTCATGATGAAATATATTTATAACAACCGCAAAAAAATGTCAATAAGAACGTCGTTGAAACGGCCAAAATCTATCGATCTGAGACAACCAGCTTTACCTTTACGGGCTCATCAGGCTTTAACTGAATCAATGGTGATGGAGAAAGCAGCTTCACCTCGACAACCTGGCTTTTTCTGACAGAACCAAGATCGAACGGCTCAGTATATATCTGACCAAGCTGAATGAGCGCTGACTCAGATCCGATCACTCTTACACTCGAAGGATCCATTCTGATCGACTTCAATCTTACCCCTCCGGGGAGATGCCCTGTCTTTTTCAAGATTATCGGCAAATCACGAAAAGATTTCTTTTCCGCAACTATTTTCAAAACTGAAGGAGTAACCTTTGCCACAGAGACGCCGAGGGGAAGTTGAAATGCCTTGCTGTCGACCGGAATACTGTTCACCCCTTCATGAATTTTTCCAAGATCGAAATCTGCTGATATCTCATTTTTTGAAGATGAAAAAACTGTGGAGAGGACTTTAAGCTGGACCTCTATTTCACCGGGAAGATCAGTTTTCAGAACCAGATTCTCCGGAAGGTTATGAAACTTTATTTGTGCTGTGACAGACTGAATCCCGCCCTGCTTTGCATTTATCAATAGCCAGCAGATTATTACAAGGAACAGGGTAACAAATTTGGGGACAAGATTATTAAGGAACTTATCCTTGATCGATACTTTTCCAGTTTCTGACGTCTGGGTTGCAAGAAAGGAGTTCAGAAGGGCTATTAGTTCATCCGATGAGCTCACCTGCAAAAAGTCACCACCCGATGCAACTGACACGGTTCCACGCTCCTCGGAAACAACTATGACAATAGCGTCCGTCCGTTCGGAAAGCCCGAGAGCAGCCCTGTGCCTTGTTCCGAGGTGTTGAGGCAGGTCACTGCTGGCAGAGAGCGGCAGATGTGATGAAGCTTCGGAAACCCTAGCGCCTCTTATAATGACAGCGCCATCGTGGAGCGGGGCACCATTTTCAAAGATACTCTCAAGCAATTGGCTGCTGACCAGACTGTCAAGAGGCACACCGTGAATGAGGTGATCATCAAGCTTTTCCTGCCTCTCAATGACAATAAGAGCTCCGGTTTGACGTCCTGCCAGGGTAAATACCGTATTGGAAAGCTTGTGAATGTCAAGAGCTACCGACTCATCACTTCTGTTGAAAAAATTGCGCAACATGCTGAAGCGGTATAGCGCCTGCCGTATTTCACCCTGAAAGACAACTATAATCAAGACGAAGATGACCGTTCCAAGCTCCTGCAGTATCCAGCTCGTCATGAAGAGACCAAGATACTTGGTCAGGATATACATCAGGACCACAGAGGCAAGGCCTAGGACCACCTGCAAGGCACGGGTCTTCCTGAACCAGATGTAAAGCTGGTAAACAAGAAGTGTCATTATAAGGATGTCTGCAATGTCCTGAATCCGCATACTCAACCTGTAACGATTTCACTGGAAAAAAGTAGGATATATATGTGATACTAATATATTAAGCATGCTCAGCATCAACTAATTTTGATAGCATTTTTTACTTCAAAAGGACAGCCTAAATGTACCCTCTGACAAAGAAGGGAGAGCGGATTCGTGATATGTTCGACTCCATAGCCCCACGCTATGATTTTTTGAACCGGCTCTTGAGTTTTGGGATTGATAAGAAATGGCGCAGATTTGCCGTCAGGCAGATCAGATTCGACGAAGGTGGAAAAATACTTGACGTTGCTACAGGAACGGCGGATGTCGCATTGGAGATAGCAGCAGTCACCCCTCCTTCCGTCACAATTTCAGGGGTCGATTTTTCTCAGCAGATGATAGATCTGGGCAGGGTAAAAGTCGAAACATCCCCTTTTGCGGAGAGAATATCTCTTCATGTTGCACCTTGCGAAGCCATTCCATTTGAAGATAACAGTTTTGATTCTGCGACCATAGCATTCGGAATCAGGAATGTTGTGGACCGTCACTGCGGATTGAAAGAGATCCTCCGGACACTCAAGCCCGGAGGCAGGATAGTAATTCTGGAATTCTCGAATCCTCGCTCCAAAACCTTCAAAGCCCTTTACAACTTTTACTTTTTGAGGATTCTTCCTGTAATAGGAGGATTTTTCTCTACATTCAGTGCCTATAAATATCTTCCGGACTCCGTTCTTGAATTCCCGTCACAGGAAGAGTTCAAAAGATTAATGACTGAATCAGGCTTTAAAAAAGTCTCACATCACGATCTTACCTTCGGAATTGCAACTGTTTATACGGGTGAAAAGAATTCCCTGATCTAATATCCACTCTTTACTTAAACTTGATTATGAACCTTGTCCCGAACTTCTCGTCCCTTTCCTCCAGTCCGGGTTTATCCATTTTGCCGACTGTGGAGTTATCATAAAAGAAATTCAGATTCACCCCTCCACCGATGGGCACCCCGAGCTCGCTTCTCCACGAAAGACGACCGGGCCTTTTCAATAGCTCGCCAGTTGCTGCTCCATCCTGTGTTCTGTTGTTTTCCGTTACCTCATAAGAGTACACCGGAATCCTTGTTACAGCTGTCAGAGACACTTCACCACCAAGATTGATCTTACCGCCAGCCTCGCCCAGAATAGAGTGAAACTTCTGATTCACACCTACGCTGACATTCTCTTCCCTGGAATTATGCGAAAAAGATAATTGTGGCACGAAGGTAGGTTGGGCAGAAGGACTTTCCCCGCCAATTAAAAGCCTTTTGGTATCAAAGAAATTCTCCTTCTGGAGAGGTTCGGACAGAGATGGAGTGCCGAGATCCACGGCATCTGAATCAAGGGGGGTAATTATAAACAATGTGAATACAGCTATAAAAAAATATCTCACTTAATCAGCGCCCCTCTTTAACAACCCACGAACAGCCATTTGCCACATCCCCGTTACTTTATTTTATATCACTTTGCGTTAACTGGGGGCAATTTTAACTCATGCTTGAATAAGACGGATTTCTTGACCCAGGTCAAGGCAGAAATCATCACAACAGGTTAGTTTTACCCTACAAAGTTGCACTGAAGACAAAACAGGATATATTTGTTGAGTGTTCGGTTAGCAAAGAATAAAGGCAGTTAGCCTAATTAACTTAGACAGGAGAAAAAAATGGGAATGTTCTGTAATCAGTGCGAGCAAGCGGCAAACGGAGTCGGATGCAACATATCGGGTGTATGTGGAAAAAAACCTGACGTAGCAGCACTTCAGGATTTGCTGTTGTTCTCGCTCAAAGGAGTTGCCCTGTACGCTACAAAGGCCCGCGAACTCGGCGCGAAGGACGACTCTATCGATCGCTTCATCGTTGAAGGGCTTTTTACAACTGTGACTAATGTGGATTTTGACCCTTCAAACCTCGAAAAGGTTCTGAGAAAAGCGGCACTTGTAAGGGACCTTGCAAAGGGTCTCTACGAAGAGACCTGCAAGAGCAAAGGGATTTCAGCTGAAGCAGTCAGCGCTGCTCCTGCAGCGTGGATACCGGCAGCCGATCTTCCCGGACTGGTAGCACAGGGCGAACAGCACGGAATCTCTTCCCTTCATGTAAATGAAGACATCCGCTCAGTTATTGAGATACTGACCTTCGGCCTCAAGGGAATGGCTGCTTATATGGACCATGCCATGATTCTCGGGAAATCCGATGACGACGTCCTGGCCTTTTTCCACAAAGCCCTTGCCGCAATTACTGACCAGAATTTAGGGCTCATGGACTTCGTAGGTTTAAGCATGGAGTGCGGCAAGCAGAACATCACCGCGATGGGGCTTCTGAACGAAGGGCATGTCGAAAACTATGGCCATCCCGTACCCACAGCTGTCCAGCTCGGAACACGTGCAGGAAAAGCGATCCTGGTGTCAGGTCATGACCTCAAAATGCTCGAAGAGCTCCTGAAGCAGACCGAAGGGAAAGGGATCAACATCTACACTCATGGTGAAATGCTGCCGGCTCATGGCTATCCCGGACTGAAGAAATTCGGTCACCTTGCGGGAAATTTCGGTGGTGCGTGGCAGGACCAGGCCAAAGAGTTTGCAAACTTCCCGGGTGCAATCATCTTCAATACAAACTGCATCCAGAGGCCGTCAGACACCTACAAGGACCGTCTCTTCACCTGGGGTCTTGTTCAGTGGCCGGATGTGAGACATATTGAAGGATGGGACTTCTCCCAAGTCATTGCAAAAGCCCAGGAACTGTCCGGTTTCCCTGAAAATCCGGGTCAGGAGATACTGACCGGCTTTGGGCACAATGCCGTTCTGGGCGTGGCAGACAAGGTCATCGAAGCTGTCAAGGGCGGAGCAATAAAGCACTTTTTCCTTATCGGAGGTTGCGACGGCGCCAAGTCGGGACGGAATTACTACACGGAATTTGCCGAAAAAGTGCCAGCAGACTGCGTAATACTGACACTTGCCTGCGGCAAATACCGCTTCAACAAACTCGAGTTCGGCGATATCGGCGGAATCCCGCGTCTCCTCGATGTTGGCCAGTGCAACGATGCCTACTCTGCGGTACAGATCGCGGTAGCGCTTGCCGGGGCTTTCAACTGCGGTGTAAACGACCTGCCGCTATCCTTCATACTTTCGTGGTACGAGCAGAAAGCGGTTGTCATACTCCTCTCGCTTCTGCATCTCGGGATAAAGAATATAAAGCTCGGCCCCACACTCCCGGCATTCATAACCCCGACTGTCCTGAACTTCCTGGTGGAAAACTTCAATATCGGACCGATCACCACAGTAGATGCCGATCTGAAAGCGGCTCTCGGAGCATAGTAACCCAGTTCAATGCAAAAAAGGGCGCAGAGAGTCAATCTCTGCGCCCCTTGAACTGGCTCTATTTTGTTACGAAGCAGTTCCGCAATACCTGCAGGTTATCTCCTTCCACTTTATCCATTCCCCGCAGTTGCTGCACTTCCTGAAATGTCCCTTAACCTCTTTGACAGGTTTTTCAAACCAGACAATCATTATGCAGATCGGGAAAAGTGCAGAACATATCCCCCATAGAATAAAGTTTCTCCCGCGATTCGCGGCCATGACTCCACCGGTAACAGCGAATATGATCGGGACTATAAATACAATTAATGCCGGATCAAACATTCATTCTCCCTGTCCTGACTTCAGACGAACCAGAGAATAAACGAGAGCACGATCAATTGCAATCCTCTTTCCAGAGGCAGTCATGCTGTCCGCACAGCTCAGACCTTCCTGTTCCGAAACAGGTCTCGTTACCCTCGGCAGACTGGACAGCCTGTATAAGCTCTATCTTTTTGAGCGAACCCGGCTTAACACCGTGCTCTTTGGCAATCTCCCTTATCTGCTGCATATTCATATCTTCCTCCAGCGTTCTCGACATTAGGATGGCTTACTTGGCGACAATTAATATAGCAGATTATTATCGTATGGCAAATTGATTCAACTTCCTGCTCGACAAATTGAGTATTTTCCAATATATTTTCGGATATTTTGTATACAATACGGACAAGCGGCGCTTGTTATCATACTCAATTGAAAGGAGTTTCCAGAATATGCCTACAAAACCTTTTGTTTATCAGGACCCGTATCCTCTCGGCAAAGACCGGACACAGTACCGCAAGATTGAAGGTTCCGAAAAATATGTGACGGTCGAGAAATTTGCCGGGGACGACGTGGTCAGGATTTGCCCTGAAGCTTTGACCATCCTTGCAAATGAAGCTATGAGGGACGTCTCCTTCCTGCTTCGTCCCGAACATAACGAGTCAGTCGCAAAAATACTTAGTGACCCGGAAGCATCGATGAATGACAAGGGTGTTGCCCTCGCCTTCCTCCGCAATGCCGAAATCTCCGCCAACTTTGAGCTACCTACCTGCCAGGATACCGGAACTGCAACAATTGTTGCAAAAAAAGGCCAGCAGATCTGGACGGGCGGCAAAGACGAGGAGTACCTTTCGAAAGGTGTTTACAAGACCTACACAGAGGAAAACCTCCGCTACTCTCAAACCGTAGCTCTGGACATGTATGAAGAGATAAACACGGGAACAAACCTCCCTGCTCAGATCGACATTCAGGCGGTTGACGGAGACTATTACAAATTCCTTTTCATGGCCAAGGGAGGCGGATCGGCAAACAAGACCTCCCTGTTCCAGGAAACAAAGGCTCTTCTTACCCCTGATTCCCTTCTCAAGTTTCTGGTCAGCAAAATGAAGTATCTCGGGACTGCCGCATGTCCGCCGTATCATATAGCCGTAGTTGTCGGCGGGACAAGCGCCGATGCCTGCATGAAAGCTGTAAAGCTCGCAAGCGCCAAATATATTGATGACCTTCCGACAAAAGGCAACGAACATGGACAGGCTTTCCGCGATCTTGAGCTTGAAGAGAAGCTTTTGCAGGAAGCCTACAAGCTCGGAATAGGTGCGCAGTTTGGCGGAAAGTATTTCGCCCACGACATCAGGGTAATACGCCTTCCGCGTCATGGGGCTTCCTGCCCGGTGGGGATGGCTGTATCATGTTCTGCCGACAGGAACATCAAGGCCAAGATCACCCGTGACGGACTGTTTGTCGAGGAGATGGATCGCAATCCGGGACGCTTGATACCTGATCAGTACAGGGGCAAACACAGTCACGGAGTCAAGATAAACCTCAATCAGCCGATGAAGGAAATCCTTGCCGAGCTCTCCAAGCATCCTGTTTCAACCCCTCTTCTCCTGAACGGTACTATTGTCGTAGGTCGTGACATAGCTCATGCAAAATTCAAGGAGATAATCGATGCCGGAAAACCTGTTCCCGACTACCTCCTAAAGCACCCGATCTATTATGCAGGCCCGGCAAAAACCCCCAAAGGAAGGCCTTCAGGATCATTCGGTCCGACAACTGCCGGCAGGATGGACTCCTATGTCGATCTCCTGCAGTCAAAAGGGGCAAGCATGATCATGATAGCAAAAGGCAACCGGAGCCAACAGGTCACTGATTCCTGCAAAAAGTACGGTGGGTTCTATCTTGGATCGATAGGTGGACCGGCGGCAGTACTTGCTGAAGAAAACATCAAGAAGGTCGAGTGTATCGACTTCCCCGAACTCGGAATGGAGGCTGTTTGGAAGATTGAGGTTGAAGACTTCCCGGCATTTATCCTTGTAGATGACAAAGGGAACGACTTCTTCAAACAGCTAGGGCTCTAAACTTTGTTCAAAAAAAGCCCCTGGCCACTACCTGGTCAGGGGCTTTAATTTTTTCAGGGACTTTATGATATCCGGATTTCAGAAATTAGTCGGTCTTATCTTTCTCTGCACGGTTCTCTCTTCGTGCAGCGGACAAAACAGCCGACTGCAGAAACTGGTAACCAGCTGCATTGATACTTCAGGAGAAGATTACTGTGCTGCGTGCCCCTGGCCACGTACCAACAGCAGCTGCGTAACTGCCCAGATCTGCACAAAAAGCACTGAAGTCCTGAGAGAAAATGGGAACTATATCGCTATCAGGGATAAGAAAATGTGCAACTGCCCCACGCCTGGCTTTGTACACGGACTCGCCATTCCCAGAGCACTTATCGAAGGGGTCGAGTCATCAAACCGTCCTAACGGAATCTGGAAATTCGCCTGGGAAGCTGCCATTGATTCAGGGATACACCCAATGGATGTCGCACTTGCCATTAATCCCAACACGGACAGAAGTGAAAACCAGATGCATATACACATTACCAGACTTCTTCCCGGAGCAAGAACCGTTTTCCAAAAGGAGTACACCTCCAGAGCGGACAGCCTGGATCAGGTATGGCGTGTTTCAAGGGAAAATGCTGTCAAAGCAGGGTTTGTCGATTATGGCATTCTCGTCATTCAAGGACTCGACAGCGGATATGACGTAATAGTATCGGAACACAGTCCGGAACATAGATACACCATTTACCGCTGCAACGACTGAGGTTGACAGATCCTAACGGGCTGTACATCCAGCGGATTATCTGTTAGGATTTTAAAAATAAGTTTTATCTACAAAGGAGATTATACGGATGAATGGGGCTTGTTCGCTGATTTCAGCTTTTCATGAACTTAACAGGTCAAAGGACAGAACAGTTGCGCACTTTACACCTTCATTGATCGGAATGTTCGGGTCTACTGTAATATTCGACTCGTTCCTGTCAGAAGTCGACTCTGCAGTGGCTGCCAGGAAAGTGCCCGATTCTATCAGGAAACGTGCGTCGAATCTGATTTCCACTTTCATCCCGCAGGTTGCTGAATACAACGGGATCAAGAATCCTTCAGAACTTGCTGTTACTACAGAAGATCTGAAATTGATCTCTGCAGATACACTTGCAAACCGGCGAAAAGGTGTAGCAATAATCCTTTCAGCTCTTATAAGCATTCTGGATGAGGCTGCCCGACTTCAACCGTAACTGTATATATATTCTCCGATCAGCCCGGATATAAACGTCAGCAGCGCAAGATCCGCGGAACTGAAATCTGCACATGAACTGTCACAGTCCGGACCTTTCTGTGCAGTCTGGACTACACCTTTAAGCTGATCCCTTATCATTACGGGCACACTCATTATTTTCTGTATGGGTATTCTCTTCACCTTGTCAGATAAAAAGTGTTCGAACATATACAAATGCGGCGTTGAGGCAAAGCTGTTATCCAGCACTCCCATTTTTTTGACTGCTGTCCTGGATACAAGACACCTCAGTATTGGCAAAAACGAGTCAAAGTAAGGATACCAGATGAAAACCAATATCGTAACTCTTGTCGCCGCATTTTTACTACTCGGTTCCCTCCCCTCTGAATCCACTGCAGAAGGTCTTCCGGTATCAAAGTATCTGGAAGATCCACAACATAATAATGAAATAGTCGGATTCTACCTGGATGCGGTATTTTCCGGGATAACCCTTGCCAATGAACATGCTAATCCTCGCATATTCTGTATGGATCAGGGGAACGCCGAGTCACCGTATGAAATGATTGACAAACGGATTGCGCAACTTAAGCAAGAAAAGCGTCTTAATGATGATTCAACTGTAGACGAAATAATCATGGATATCCTTATCAAGAAATACCCGTGCAAATAGTAGCATCAAGAGTGGAAAGCACTTTCAATTTTTAAAACCATCTCATTGGATGTAAAAGGTTTTCTTATATATCCATCCGAACCAGACTCTGATGCGAGAACGGCAAGCTCATCCTCCGGCTTGGAAGACATAAGAAGAATCGGTATCTCTTTGGTGGAATCGTCCGACTTCAGGATCCTGGCTTTCTTGTCACCGTCAAGCACGGGCATCATTACATCGAGTATTATAATGTCTGGTCTTGCACTGCTGTAGATAATGGCATCCGCTGCATCTGCACTGGGTGCCGTAAACACCTCATATCCTCTGCAGTCCAGCGCTTCAAGAGCCTTCTCAAGAACAATCCTACTGTCGTCTACAACAAGCACTTTCTTTCTCATCTACCTCTCCATAGTTGGAATATTTGGAATTTAGCTTTTTAAATTAAAACCAAAAGCGCCTTGGTCTTTTTATCTCTCCTTGCTCGGGCAAACCTTGCTCATACAACGCAATAATTATTCCAATTTCACTTACAATTTAATGGAGTATTACATCAATAAATGACCCCCATCAATTAAAAAAACAAGGTTCTAAAACTTTATATATACTCCATAACAAGCCAGCACTGAAATTATCGCTTTTTTTACACCTCCCTACTAAATACATCGGCACTAATGACTGCTTTATGAACTTGCATTTTGCAGAAATGCAACATATTGCATAATTGCAAACCGGCTGGCCAAACTAAATCCCCATGTTTTGAGGCAGTTATGCTCTGCCCTTGAGCCTGATTTGCATTAATGCAAATCTTGGGAAAGCGTGCCGCAATGCCCGACCTTGGATTAAATTCTCAACCATCTTATATTGTTACGTTTTATGCATTTGAACGCCATAAAGCTACTGATGCAGCACTAAAAGCCGGGGGTTTGGTTTTAAAGGATCAGGATCGCTCCAAGCATATTGCCATAACCTGCCCCAATGCAAGGTAACTATGGCGTAAAAAAAGTCCCCGTAAGGTTCGGGGACTTTCTTTAATAACAAGCATTGATTATTACTATCGCCCTGACCTCTCTGAAAATCAGGGGGCTACATTATCCCCCGATACATATGGCGGTGTGTAGGCAAATGCTTCAGCAGAGTATGGCGATTTTACCAGACCAATGTATGAACGGATTCGATAGCGATACTGCCTTATTGGATCGATTGCTCTCTTATCGGTGAATGTAGTGACAGCCGCACCTACCGTTGCTATCCTGACCCAATTCCCGTCCCGCACCATCCTTTCGATTTCATATCCTTCCGGAGAATCGCACTGATTAGGTGTGCAGGCTCTTGGCGTCCAGTCCAGTCTTATCTTGAATGAGTTCAACGGTGTGGCCGTCAGGGTCTGATCGGCAATTGGCAGGGTTGTTGAGCATTTCTCCGCACTGGCGGGCGAATCTTTGCCATCGCTGTTCCAGGACTTCAGCTGGAAGCAGTAGGTGGTATTCGCCGTCAAACCGGTATTCTGGTAGGTGGCAGTGGCTGGCGCCAGGGTCGGGCAGGCCACGGTCGGGTAGCCGTAGCCGCAGTAGTTCTGCGCGTATGGCTCTGCGACGTTGGTAATTTCACTGTAACTGCCGCCAGAAACTTTCCTTTCGACCTTGTAGTTGGTGGCGCCGACTACTACAGGCCAGTAAATGTCAATCCTGGACGCCGAAACAACTGACGTCGAGACGGAAGTGGCTGCCGGAGTGGTGGTGGTTGACTGAGGGGTGCTGGTAGCAGAAAACCCGCCAGACGAGTTGGCGCTGACCCGGTAATAGTAAAGAGTCCCGGCAGTCAGACCGCTATTGGTAAATGAGGTCACATCCTGTGCAACTGTGCCGACAGCATTGGTCCAGGTCACGTTATCCAGGCTGCGGTCGATCTGGTAGCCACTGTTACCGAAAGATTGCCCCCAGTTAACTGTTACAGTTGTTTGGGTTATGCCGCTGAAAGTAATCGTCCCCGGAGCAGCCGGCTTCGTCGACTGGGAGACGATGTTGCTGTAGGCGGAATCCGGTGTCACCGGCGGACCGGAAGGGCCAGTGGCAACAATTTTGTAGCAGTAAAAGGTGCCCGGGGTAAGGCCGGTGTGGGTATAAGTCGTGGCGTTGATCGCCTGCGCAATGGGACCGTTCCAGCTGTCATCGCTGCAGCTTGCACCGGAACGTACTTTCCAGTAGAGCCTGTAACCGATTTCCCCGTAGAAATCGTTCCAGATAAGTGTCAACTGGGTTGTCGTAGCAGTCCCGGCAGCCGGAACAGCCATGGTCGGAGCCGGCGGGGTCACAGTAACCCACTGCTCGTTACTCCAGGCGGTATAGTTGCTCGCATCGTATTTCGCCCTGATCCTGAATCTGTAGGTATATCCGGCCACAAGGCCTGTAGTTGCCTGAGTGCTGAGCAACCTGGTGGTGGTGTCAGTCGGCTGGCTTTGGGTAAAGGTGGTACAGGTGCCAACGCTGCGCAGCTCAGGATTATTGGGATTAGTCGACGTACACCTTTCGACCTCGTACAGGGTGGCTGTGCCGAGCTTGTTCCAGGCGACTTCAACCGTGTTGCCGCTCAGTGATGAACGCCGGAATAAATGGCCGACTTCCGGATTCCAATAGGACGAACTGATATTGGCCGGATTCGATGCCGGGATGGTAAACTGGAAGTTTTCAACCTTTGTCCGGACATTGGTTCCGTTCAGATGGGGTAGCCTGCCGAGCTGGTAGATCCAGAAGAGGCCGGGAGTGTAGATATCACCTGACTGGAGGTCGAGCTGTCGCCTGAGCTGCCAGACACCTGAGTTGGGAGCCGTATAGAACTGCAGAGTGTTGCCGTTCCTGGCAAGCCTCAGCTTACCTGAAGCATCGCTGGTCGGCAGGATCAGCTGCTCGGTCATGGAAGTTATCGGTTCATAGATACTGATCCAGTAGGCTTCCTGAGCCTGGGCAGCTGCCCTCGGGTCTAACATCGTGTAGCTATCGCTGCTGGCAATCTGATAAGGGAACGGCGGATCCACGGTAACAGTGTTTGCACTGTTGGAGGAAATGGTCCGGAAAAGGCCTATATTTGGTCCGCTGGACATGTACAGGTAGAAGCCCTGCCACTGGTTGATGCTCCAGTTTTTTGGCGGCAGAGCGGTTCCCGTATTGTCCGAGGAATCGACCAGCAGGGCGTTGGTACTGTTCCTGCCGTCCTGAGTGCTCCCGTTTATGGCTGCACTCCCTGCTATGACGTTGATCCGGTAGGAATCGCCGGTGGCATTAAAAATCCGGTACACATCGTTGCTGCCGATCGAAGACGTGAATCCTGTTCCTGCCACGGTAACACTGGAGGCGTCACTGCTGATTATCTTCAACGTCTGGCCGGCATTCGGGCCGCTGACCATGTGCAGGTAGTAGTTCTGCCACTGGTTAACAGTCCAGTTGGTAACTGTGGCATCAACAAGTTTCGTGCGGCTGTTACCGGTAGCAGCTGCTGTTCCGGTCAGTGCTGCCGGGTCATTGGGAAAGGGTGCATCAACCGTTATGCTGTTGGCACCGTTGCCGGTGACCTTGCGAACCAGCTGGTTGTTGGGGCCGGAAGTCATCTGCAGGTAATAATCCTTCCACTGGTCCACTCCCCAGCCCTTCCACTGGACTGACGAGCCGGCCATGGTTCTCGTGTCGTACAGCGTGGACAGAGAGGCTGCATGGGCCGTGGTCCTGCCGTTGTCCTGGGGTACGACGCGACCGCGCTGGATCGTGACGTTGTAGGTCTTGCCTGTCGGGGACTGGAAATCGTGCCTGAACGAGGCGTATGAGCTTGCCAGATAGAGATACGGCAGTGATGTATCCGGCGGGATAACTCCGCTCATGACAGTGTAGTCGAACTTTGCATCGAAATTCCCCGTAAGCGGTGTCAGGTCGCGCAGGGAGAGCAGCTCATAATTGTAGTTGTTAGCGTAACCGGGAGCCGCGGAGTAGAGCTCGGCAGATCCGCTCGCCAGGGTCAGTTTTGCCGTGCCCTTGGCAACAGAGGCCGGGGTGACAGCAGTGGTGAGCTTGCCACTGCCGCTTGTGGCAATGCTCGAGCCGATGAGATAGGTATCGGTCGGGCTTATCGGATTGGCAAACGGAGTTGCCACACCAAGGGTTGTAGCGGTTTTAGAGGTAATGGTTCGTGACTGCCCGTTGTTGGCGCCGGAGGTCATCATCAGGAAATAGCCCTGGCTCCAGTCTGTCAACCAGCTGTTGGCCGTGTCAACCAGTTCGGTGGTGCCGGTGCCGGGACTGCCGGCAGAGCTGCCGAAATATCCGGCGAACTGGGCGGTCGGTATCAGGGTGTAGGTATTTCCAGAGGCAATGGCGCTGTCGAAAGCCGGTGCTACGGTAATAGTTTTGGCTGTGCCATCATTGGCGGTAATCAAACGGGCTTTCCCCTGATTGGGACCTGAGGTCATCTGCAGGTAGTAGCCGGTGTAGTTGGCCTGCCAGACATTGCCCGTATCTACCAGAGTTGTCGTGCTGAAGCCGGTCGTCCCAGCGGCAGTGCCGAAGTAGGGAGCCACCTTGGCCGGCGGGGCGATCAGATATGTGTCACCGATAGCCGGGGCATTTGGAAAAGCATCTGTCGTGAGAGTGGTAGTGTTGTTGCTTATAATCCTGCGGGCATGACCGCTGTTGCTGCCGGAGGTCATCATCAGATAGTACCCGGCCCAGTTTGCCCCTCCCCAGGTATTGCCGGCGTGGGTCAACTGCGTGGTGTAGCCGGCCGCGGTGGCGTTTCCGAAGAAGGAGGCAATCTGATAGGTGTCTCCGGCAACGATCGGGGTATTGAAGTTGACTGAGGCATAAACGTTGATCGTGCCGCTAGCCCAGGCCAGCGTTCTTTCCAGCCCCACATTATTGGGATTGACGCTGTTCAGGATCTTGATCTTGAAACCGACCCACTCGTTCATTCCCCAGTTTTTATCCGCATCGAACAAGCTGTTATTGGGACTATTTCCATCGTTACCAGTAGCCTTTCCAGTCACCGTCTGCAAAATTGTATAGCTGTCCCCCTGGTTGACGGTTTCGGTCGTGAAAGCCGGGCTGACGAAAATTGCGGAGTTGACATTGCCGGCGATCCTTTTCGTGTAGGTATTCCCGCCAGAGGTGATCACCACCGGCCGGTTGATCCAGTAGTCGGCCATGGTCCAGTATTTCGCCGCGTCTTCGATGACGCTGTAGGAAGATTCAAAATCGTTGCTGGAGATGGAGAGCACCGGTGCATCCGGAGGAGTTGTCTTGCATTGCGGTGTGCTGTAGATCGCGGGTGGAGGAACGGCTTCACTGCTGTAGGCCTTGACCTGGTAGCAGTACTGGGTGTCCCGTGAAAGGGGCGAATGGGTATAAACGCTACTGTTCATCGGGAGTGCCGATACCAGCGTCGTCCAAGGCCCGCTGCTTGAAGATCCTGTCTCAATGGCATAATTGGTTTCGCCCGGTTGAGAATCCCAGCTGAGCGTCAAGGCTGTTGCGCTGTCCGCAGTAACAGTAAGGGTCGGGGCGGCCAGATTCGTCCAGGCATGCAGTACGTTGCTCGCAACAGAGGAGTTGCCGGCAACTGTGGCGATGATCTGGTAGCGGTAATTGTTCCCTGCGCCAAGACCGGTTGCCACGTAAGTGGTCGGAACGATCCCGGTAGCCTTGTCGCCCCATGCCTCGTATGTACCGACTAAGCCCCGGCATGATGACGGGTTGTTGCTGTCGCTGCAAACAGCCTGTTGAATGGTATACCCGGTTGCACCGGATACCGCTGTCCATACCAGGGTAACCTGCCCTGCCCCGCCAATGGCACTGCTGAGCGACGGAGTATCCAACAGGGTCTTGCCGCTGACTTCACCGCTCCAGAGTGAACTCCCGGCAGCATTCGTTCCCTTGATCCGGTAGACATAGGAAGTGTTGGCTGTCAGTCCGGTTACATTGCAGATGAGTGCGGTGGTGCCGGAGCATGCCGATGCAGTAGTCTCATCGACATACGAACCGTTGGAGAGCCTGTACTGAAGGGTATAGGTAATTGTGCCGGCACCGGGGACAACCGGATTGACCCAGGTCAGTGTCATAGCGTTATTGGTTATGCCGGTAGGGGTTGCCGGGGACAGAGCCCAGGTGGGGACCGCCAGGGCGGCCGTACTGGCGGTTTCATTGCTCCAGTCAGAGTCGCCGCCGGCGTTGGTGGCCTTTGCCCGGAAGCTGTAGAGATTGGGAGCGATCAGCCCGGTTACGGTGCATGATGTGCTGCCAATGGCAGTGCAGGCAGGAAAGTTGGCATAGCTGCCGCCGGAAACTTTGTATTGCAGTGTATATGAAGCTGCTCCGGCGACAGCATTCCATGCCACTGACATCTGCGTATTGGTTATATTGGTCGGCACATTGAGTGTCGGCGCCACCGGCCTGGTTGTAGCGAACTGCTCGTTGCTCGGGAGCGAGTAGCCGGAAGGGCTGCCCGTGCTGACCCGGTAATAGTATGCTGTTCCCGGTGTCAGGCCGGTGTCAGTGTGGGTCGTCACATCGGCGGACTTGGTCGAGAGGTCTGCCCAGGTTCCTGCAGCTCCGGTCTTACGTTCGATCTTGTAGCCGCTATTGCCGATTACCTGACTCCAGACCAGGGTTATCTGCGTAGTGGAATCAACGGTAGGCTGGTTCAATGCCGTTGCCCCAAGTGTTGTTGTCCCGCAAGCGCTGATAGTCCGTGAATTCAGATTCGGGTTCGTGGTGAAGGCATAGATCCGGTAGCAGTACTCGATTCCTGCAGAGAGGCCGCTATCCGGAAAACTTGTCGTGCCGGCCGCGGCGGTTGTGACAGGCGTCCAGACGCTGGTCGGCAGTATCGGCGCCGGGGTCCGGTCAAGCTGAAATTTGGTGCCGGGAGTATTCGCCCGCCAGGAGATGTTCATTTTTGCGGAATCTGTCTGGGGGGTCAAAGTGAGCGGCGCTGGGACGAGGATATAGTTATTCTTCTGTTTCAACACCAGGTAGTCGGGATTGCTAGCGTTTCTGGTAACCCCGGCGACAAATGATTCTCCCTGGTAGTTGACGGCGATAGCCCTGGCTTCATCCTGCAGTCCGCCGTTATGGGTGATCGCCCCCAGGAAAGTTCCCTCATAGTCATAAATAAGGGAAAGGACATCCGAGCTAACGTCATAGGCGGGATCAGTGTCGGGTCCGCTCCGGCTGTTGCCGGTCACGTATATGTAACCTGAAGAGTCAATCGCCATGGCGGTGACATAATCGTATATGTCATGACGGTCAAAGTTGCGCTCCCAGACGGTTGTACCGTCGGCAGCCCTGTATCTGATCAGATGAAAGTCGCTGTCGGTCAGGGTTGTATAGGAGGTCCCTGCCACCACGACATTGCCGTCGATCGGGTCAAGGGCTACCGAGATGCCACGGTCATTGCCGTTCACCGGGGCGGCAGAACCGTTGTAGAGTTTTTTCCAGATCTCCCTGTTTGAAGAGCTGTCGGCGCCGTCATATTTTATGGTGACCCACTCTTCGTTTCCAGCGGCATTGACAGCGTAACCGGTCACATAGACGTCACCCTTTTTGTCAACGGCCAGTGAAAGCCCATGGTCATCACCGCTGCCTGCTCCGGCATAAATCTGCGACCAGATCAATACGCCGGTTGCCCCGTTGTATTTTGCAGTGTAGATATCAAAATTCCCGGCAGCATTCTCGGTCGAGCCGGCAATGAAGATATTCCCGGCTGCATCAAGGGCAACGGCGGATGGGTAATCGTTACCGTCGTTGCCACCATCAAAGACAATCGGTGACCAGGGGCTCGTACCGTCGGCGCGATATTTGAGGATGAACATATCCTCGTTGTTAGCGGCGTTTATTCCATGACCGATGACAACGACGCTGTTTGAGCTGTCTTTAACCGCCTGAATAGCGGTCGCCTGATCGATACCGGCCTGGGTGCCGTACTGCTCCCCCCACGCAAATGGAGGATTGCTGTTTGGATCGGTATGCCCGGCCGAACTATACTTTATGGTGTAGAGATCGTCGCTCTTGTCCGAGCCCCCGGAAAGGTAGGCAGTACCGGTGACAACGGCATCGCCGTTATTGTCCAGCACTAGCCCGGCCGCCATGTCGGTGCCGCCGTCGCCGCTGTCATAGCGGGCCTTCCACTTAATCGACTTGTTGTCCCGGTCAAGCTTTATCGTCACGTAGTCAAAAGAGTATGCCTCTTCCACACCTTCTTCGGTCAGATCGCTGAAGCCGGTGACTACCGGGTGGTCATCGAGCCCTGTAGTGATGCCGACCGCCTCGTCTTCCCTGTTGTCCCCGCCATTATACTGGTATACCCAGACCGGCGCATCATAGCTCACAACCTTGGTAAGCGCGTGTGCTTCGTTGCTGTAGGAGGAATCTCCATTGGCAATATTGTAAGAACGTACCCGGTAATAATAGTAACTGTTGGGTTCAAGCCCGGAGTCATCGAAAGTGGTAACCCCGGGAGCTGTTGTCCCGATCTGGGTGTAGTTCGGCTCATTCTCACCGAGCTTGCGCTCGATCTTGAAACCTGCTTCGTTGGTTGAGTTGTCATGCCAGGTAATGGTAATGGCCGTATTGGCCGTAGCCTGGGCAATCAGGTCGGTCGGGGGGTTAAGGGGGCCAAAGTCGTATTTCAACGCCAGGTAATCGTAGGAATTTGCACCCGCATCCGTCCAGCCGGCAATACAGACATCACCAGCATTGTTGAGACCGATGCCGACCGGACGTTCGTTCCTGTTGGCAGAGCCATTGAAGCTCTGCTGCCAGAGGAGTATGCCGCTGCTCTTGCTGTACTTGAGGGTGGTGATATTCTCGTTGATATTTGTCGTGGTGTAACCGACGACAAACAGATCGCCATCAGGGCCGTTTTTTACGGAAATTCCGACCGGGACATCTGTGAAATCGCTCCCGGAATTATAGACTGCATCCCATAGCTTAGCGCCGTCAGAACCTTTGTAGCGAACGGTATAGAAATCCTCGTTGCCCGAATAGGTATAGGTGTAACCCGTTACATAGACATCATCCGAGCCATCCACCCAGAGAGCTCGCGGTTCGTCATTGCCGCTTCCGGCGTAGAGCTGTTCCCAGACAGGTGCACCAGGGCTTGCCGCGCCGTATTTGACGGTGTAAATATCGTTGTTTGCCCCGTTATAAAGGTAGCCGGTTACAATTACATTGCCATAAGAGTCCATTTTGACTGCTAAGCCCCGATCGTCACCGCTCCCTGGAGACGCTTTGCGCTGCTCCCAGAGGAGACTGCCGTCAAAACCGTATTTGCGGGTGAGAATGTCAAAATCGGTCCCCCCCTTGGATGATACACCGGTGACAACAATGCCATCGGTCCCGGCGGCAATCGCCATAATCCTGTCATTGCCGTTATAGACGGAGTTATGGATTTCCTGCCAGACCGGGGTCGTGCCGGCAGACAGGTACTTTAGAATCACATAATCGTCATTACCGGAACTGTTGACGGAATACCCTGCCACATAAATATTATTTGCGCTGTCAACGGCAATTGCAGTGGCAGTGTCAGCTCCGACCGGACCACTCCAGGTATGCTGCCAGATTGGTGTGCCGCCGTCAGGACCATACTTGATAGTATGAATATCGGTATTTGAGCCGTTCCAGGCTGTCCCGGTAACAATTACATTGCCATTGCCGTCAACTACAACCGCCGTGGCCCGATCGTCACCACCGGCCTTGTCAAAGGTGGCCCGCCAGGCCACACCACTACCGTCAGCCTTGAACTTTGTCACCAGAAAGTCATTATTCATACCACCGATATTTGTATAGCCGGCGACGATTATGTTCCCGTCAGAATCCACGGCCATCGACTTCGCTTCCTGCTTTGCCGGCATGGGGTCGCTCACCGGAAACGGCACGATAGAATCCCCCCCCCTGGCAAATACCGACGAGGCAAAGGATAACGTCAAAGCAGCAATCAATAAGGCATGTCGCCATCTCTTCAAGACAGGCGGCTGCGTATCGACCGTGGCAAAGTTACGTTCAGCTCTGTAAGATCTCAGTTCTTGATTCATCTTCTGTCTCCGGCGTGAATATGCATTTACCATGGCGTCACGTTATTCCATAAGTTGCCATCCGGCCACTGCGTCGGCGGGGCTGTATTGTTGTATATCGGATTGAACCTGCCGACATGGCAGGCGGTGGTTGCCTCGAAAGTGTTGGTGAAGTAGGTTCTTGCGTAATTCATGCTGCCAATCGGATAGCCGCGATGCTCTCCGCCATTATGATCGGCTATGTATGATTGCTGCTTGTCTGCTGCCCACGGCTGCCCACCGGATGGTCTGTTGCCGCGGTGCTTGTAGTTAAGGCAGTTCGTCTGCATTAGCCGCGGAAGACCCGAGTTGTGAGGCTGGTGGCATTTGGAGCAGCTGTAGGAGTGCTCGTTGTTAGCTCCCCACCCCTTGACCGATTCATGAACGCGGTCAACCGTGCCCCAGGTCTGGTTCTTGTTCGTACCGTCGGTCAGCATTGCCTTCTGGTGGCAGTTGGTGCAGAGTCCGGCAAACTTGTCGTCAGTTTCGGAGATTCTCGAGGCGCCTCCGAAGGTGGTGCGGTCGAGGTTATGCCTTGTTATCGGCTCTGTCGGCTGTGGATGATTGGCACTCCAACTGGTTGTATTAAACCTGCCCCAAGATCTCGGGTTGCCATCAGGGCCGTTGGTCGCGTTTATGCCGGTCGGATCGGGGGGCGGCTGATCCTCCCTGTACGGCGAGGTCAGCCAGCTCCCCTTCAGGAGCGGCACGGCATACGGCCGATTGTCGCCGATGGTTGTCGATACCCCGTGCGGGTCATGACAAGGGGTACAGAGGCCGTTGACCATGGTAGTATAGGGTACGACCTGATAGGTATCCCCGGCGGCAACTTCGGAGGTGAAGGGATCCACTACTGTAAGCATCGAAGGACTGTTGGCCGCTATCTTTCGAAGCTGCCCGCTGTTTGCTCCTCCGGTAACCTGAAGGTAAAGGTTCGTCCACTTGCCTGCCGTCCAGCTCTTTGAGCCGTCAACAAGAGTGGTGCTGGACCCGCCGGTCGCAGTGCCGCTGTCCTTGGCAAGATGCGGCAGCGAACCGGACGGTTCGGAGGCCTTCAGGTGACCGCCTACAATGGTCTTCATAATGTCGCGTTCAGTGTAACGTGCAGTGGAACCCTTTGTTCCCTGGCCAAACCTCTGCGTATCCTTGTAGCCCATGACCGGAGCAGTTGCGCCGAACGTGGAGCTGTACCCCCACGGAGTCTTCCCGTTCGGGGTAACTGTCCCTGTCATGGCGGTGTTGTGGCAATCGAAGCATTGACCGGCGCCGGCGCCGTATGGATTGACACCCGAGGTATTGGCCGAAGCCTTGTAGTCGTAAGAGTAGCCGCCGATATTCTGTTTCGTCTCTTTCAGGTTGCCACCGTTGTTTGTGCCGTTGAATGTCGTGTAGCTGGTAGTTGTACCCACAACCTTCGATCCATGGGAGTTGTGGCAGTCGAAGCATTGGACGTTGTGCGTTCCTTGCGCTCCTCTTGTTATTGTAATGGTCCCGTCATAGCCGGTGGTACTGCTCCAGCCCCCTTGGTTGTTCTCCGCATTCCCATGGGCGGAAAATGCCTTGGTCAGAGTATCCTTCTTGTTCGCATTCGGGTAAGTCGTTGAGTTGTACTTGCCCCAGGCCGTAGTCACTCCAGGCTGAGCATAGCGTGAACCGACACTCTGGTAGTCCCAGGCATACTGCCGCGGCGTCCGGTAATCACCGAACGGCTGGGTGTCATTGTTCTGGTCGCTGTGGCAGGAGATGCAGTGATTGGTAATTTTCCCAACCTCGTTCCTCTCTTCGGTAGTGCCCATGTTTACAGCCAGGAACCGTGTGACGGTAGCCCTTCCTTCGAGGGTGGAGTATTCACGAAAAGCTGTCGGACGCTTGCCTGCTCCCCAGACAACCAGATCAACATAGTCGTTCTTTACCGATGTGTAGGCTTTGTAGTTGTAGCCGGTATGGTGCTGAATATCGATCAGACCTTCCTCGGTAGCTTCCCAATGACAGGAGTAACAGTGTTTATTGGTTACTTCAATCCCCTGAACATGATGCGAGTTGGACTTCATCTGCCCCATGACATCCATTCGCTTGCCGATCGTTCCGGAGTGGCACTTGGTGCAGTCCCGAGGCAGCCCGAAGGCCGTGTGTTTCGGTATCGGCTTGTTATTGGTGTGGCAACTGTTACAGGCTTGATTGTTGGCATGGCTGTCGGCAAAGCGATGTTCATGGCAGGAAGTGCAGATCCGGGTATAATTATGCCCGTCACCGGAACTGTTTGTGTAATGCTTGCTGCCTGAAGAGTGGCAGACATTGCAGATGCCGTCGAATGGCGCTGTCTTGCGGGCATAGCTTGTGCCGGACACCTTGTCGATAAAAGTTACATCCGCCCTCGTTTTGGGGATGCCGAATTTACCGTCGGTGGTTGTCGCCACCTTCTTCTGAATCATGTAGATGTTGCTGTCTCCATGCGGATCATGACAGTCCCAGCAGAACTTGCCCCCTTTCCAGGTACCCCTGACCTTGCCGTTGCCGTCCTTTGACCACCCGCCTGAGTCCGTAAAAGCGCGGTAGTGCTTGTAACCGAAGTGGGCCGAGGTCGCCCGCGCCTTCCTCGGCTTGATGAAGCCGGTGCCGGGGTTGAATCCGAGGGAATATTTATTTGGATTTGTGTCCGGAGCGATGTGGCATTCAGTACACTGGCCACCGCTGTCATCGTCGTGACACTGGAGACAGACGCCCATCATCATGTACTGGTTCTTGACGTCAGCCTTTTGTTCGGGGAGCCAAATACCGGCATTGACATTATGCCCCTTGTGACCGCCATCGGGAAAAGTGCCGCTGTCCGAATCGTGGCAGCTCAGGCAGTCGTCTGTCCTGTAATGGGTGGGATACCTGGTTATGGTAGAGAGATTGTGATATTTGTATCTGTATGCGATGCCACTTGCAGTAGCCTGGGGAGCGAGTGACTCAGCCTGCCCTACATGGCAGCCGATGCACTCTTCCGTTTTCCGCTCCATATGGCAGTACACGCACTCCTTCTCGAAACGTCTCTCGTACTGATGGTGCATCTGCAGGCGATAGGGATTGCCGGAATAGTTGTGCAGCACCTTATTGTCATGACAGTACCAGCAGGGATTTCCGGGGAAACTGGCCGCAGGGTTGCCGGAAACCGGGTAATGCCCTGTATTCGCTGCACTCGAATAGCGGCCATGGCCGGTGGTCTCCCACTCCTGCTGGTTTATCTTTGCTCTCTGCCCGTTGAAAGCCGCGAAATCGTCCACATCCGGCCCGGTTGTCCGGTGGCAACCAAGACATGTGATCGCACTGTTGACCGACCCCCCCCAGACCGGATCGGTACCTCCGGTTCCATGACAGCCGGTGCCTGTCCCGGAGCAGGTCTTGGTATTGCTGTCATAGCTGGCCCCCTCTTGCTTGAAGGAAACATCTTTCCGCTTGTTTACATGGAGTGTCCCGTTAAGGTGCGAAACCTCTCCCATGCTACCGGTCATATTCCCATGGCAGGAACTTGCGCAGGAACCGTTCACTATTGTCTCGGCATGACAAATGTCACAGGTAAAACTTGTCTGCACATGACGAGTATGTGAGTTGGCCCGCGGTGTACCGGGCCCCTGATTGGGGAACATCGGCATGGCGCTCATCCATTCGCTCCCTGCCGGCCAACCGGTCTTTTCCGTCCAGACTTTGCCGGTAACGGGGTCAACTCGGCCGTCGTGACAACCTGCATTCAAATTTCCGGCGCAGGTAAGGGCTACAGAATGACCGTGGCAGGTATTGCAATTGGCTTTAGGTTCCGTCCAGGCAAAGGGGCGGACCTCCTCCGGGTCGGTGGTGCCGTCACTGTGACAGTAGATATTTTTACATACCATCCCGTCCGGATCATAGCTGGCGGTCGGCCGGTTGTTGATATTCCAGTCCGGGTGAATGGAAACATTTTTTTCACCATTGACATGCTTTGTTCGGTCAGCCACATTTCCGGAAATATCAACGGTTGCATTGTGGCAGTAGTAACATGGATACTTCCTGATCCACTGTGGTCCGACAAGACGATGATGTCCGTTTGATGACATGGTAAGATCGGGGGTGCAGTACCCTTTCGAAGCGCTCCAGACACCGAAGCCGGAGCAGTTTTCGGGGTTGCTGTCGGACGTCCTGCCTTTATGGCAACTGAAACAGTCGGTTGTCCTGCTGTCAGACCAGGTAAGGGTCTTTACCGGAGCTCCGTTTCTGCCATCACTGTGACAGTAGATATCGGAACAGCTGCCGTTTCTTGCCGGATTGAGGTTGGGGAGATAATCCGGGTAACTTACCGTCCCACCCGTATAAGTCCCCCCTGAGTTTGGATAGGTTGTAAACCGGACGCTGAGCGGTCTTTTGCCGGCGCCGGTAGCATGTGAGAAAACATTTGTTTCACGCAGGTGATCCGGGTGGCATTTCGAGCAACTTGTCGTGTAATTGCCGAAATACTCACCGTGTTTTTTACCGTGTGATCCGTCAGTTGGCGGACTGCTGTGGCAGGTTGAACAGGTAGTGCTTGCCGCACTACTCCCCCAGGATGGGCTCTGGATTTCAAAGTGACAGTTGACATTATTACAGTTGCTTAATAACGGAGCGGCAGTCTGTGCCCAGGCAGTAGTCCGGTTGTTATACGTGGTTGGCAGCCGGGAACTGTTAATATAAGGAGAAAGTCTGATTTTGCCGTCGCGGTGCGCCGAGCTGTAGTTACGGCTTCCAGGATGGCACTTGTCACAACTGCCCGGCGTAGCCCCCCATGAAATGTGGGTTCTATGGCTGCCGGCAAATCCTCCGCTGGAGATATTACGGTGGGTAGCATCTTCGGGACGAATATCCATGGTACTGTTTGTCCCGTGGCACCTGTAACACTCAAGAGAAGCAGATGCAATACCGGGTAAACATAATAGAGCAGTTATCAAGGACAAAAAAGCCGGTATTGCAGAGAATGTATTCATGGATCTCATGTGAACCACCCTGTTAGATCTGTAAAATAATTAACAATATTATCTAATTAGAAATTGCGTACATTATATATGCAATAAACAAGCCTGTATATATTAAAGCAAACGGCAGGAAGCAGACTTCAAGACTTGATTTTACTTGCCTGAAGAGCTGTAACCAATCTAATATCACGAAAAGAATTATTGGAGGAGAAATGAAAAACCTGAACAGCATTAAACTCGGCATTGCGGCCCTGTCTGTCTATATTCTGGGTGGGATAGGGGTTTTTGGCGGGATCTGGCTGATCCTTTTCTGGCGAGAAAAAGACTTTCACGGGCTCGGTCACGGGCATACGATAGGTTATCTTCTGCTCTGCGTCGGAGCGGCCTTGTCCATACTGGGAGTTCTGCTTATGAGAATCTTCAGGAATCACGGTCTTACATGAATTGATACAGTAAAGGCGCCCTTATCAGGAGCGCCTTTAGTTTTTCAAGGATAAAGCGGCATCAGTTCTAGGCCCAAAGTTTCCGGGAAGCCACAGATGATGTTCATGTTCTGGACAGCCTGACCGGAAGCCCCTTTGACCAGATTGTCCAACGCAGAAACGATGATTATCCTGCCGGTCCGCTTATCAACGGTAACCCCGATGTCGCAGAAATTGCTCCCACGGACAAATGCAGTCGAAGGAAACTCCCCCTGTCTGAGAATCCTGACAAACGCCTCGCCGTCATAATGCTTTTCATACAGCTTGTGGAGCTCCTGAGCTGTAACCGCAGAAGCCGGTGCGGCATAGATTGTTGACAGAATCCCCCTGTCCATCGGCACAAGGTGTGGCGTAAAGGCAATAGCGATCTTTTCCCCTGCCAGGAGCGAAATCTCCTGCTCTATTTCGGGGATATGCCTGTGTACCCCACCTACCCCGTAGGCCTTGAACCCTTCATTCACCTCACAGTAAAGTGTGTCCACCTTGGCGCCACGGCCGGCACCTGACACCCCTGACTTGGAGTCAGCAATTATCGAAGCCGGATCGATCAACCGTTCTTTCAGAAGCGGCATAAGGCCGAGAATGACACTCGTCGGATAGCAGCCCGGGTTTGCGACCAGCCGTGCAGAGGCGATCTCCTCCCTTCGCACCTCGGGAAGCCCGTAGACGGCTTCTCCAAGGAGTTCCGGATTCAGATGGGGCTCGTACCAGGCAGAGTACTCCTTTGGGTCGTGAAGCCGGTAATCCGCGGAAAGATCGATCACCGCCTTCCCTGCTTCAAGAAAAGCCGGCACAACCTTCATCGCGGCAGTATGTGGCAGTGCCGTAAAGATAATATCGGTTTTTTCGGCGATCCGCTCCGGGTCGAGCGATTCCAGAACCGTATCGTAACGGTCCCTCAGAGAGGGAAAGACCTCTGACAGACGCTTCCCGGCACTCTGCTCGGATGTGACTGAGGTAACCGCCACTTCAGGGTGATTGTGGAGTATCCGGATCAGTTCGATTCCGGTGTAACCGCTTGCCCCGACAACAGCAACCTTTAACATGGATGCCCCCTTTGGCCCTATAAAAGGATAAGTGCGTCAACGCAGTCATTTTCCGCCCAGAATCGCCCGGAAAATAACTGCTGGCTTACTGAATAAAAAAAGGGAAACCCGCATGGATTTCCCTTTTGAACCGAAATAGTGCGGTCTGTTAACGCTTGGAGAACTGGAAGCTCTTTCTTGCAGCAGCCTTCCCGTATTTTTTACGCTCTTTCACGCGCGAATCGCGGGTGATGAAGCCGGCCTGCTTGAGCGGAGCGCGATAGGCGGCATCGACTTCAAGAAGAGCCTTGGTGATCCCGTGCTTGATGGCTCCGGCCTGACCGGAATCGCCGCCGCCCTTGACCGTTACGTAGATGTCAAATTTGTTGACATTCTCGGTAAGCTCAAGCGGTTGACGAATGACCATCTTGGAAGTCTCACGCCCGAAATAGGCATCTATCGTCTTGGTGTTTACAGTGATAATGCCTGTGCCGGGTGTCAGCCATACGCGTGCTATAGAAGACTTTCTTTTACCGGTGCCGTAATATTTGGTTACTGCCATGACTCTCTCCTGATCAATTCGTAAAGTTGATTAAATTTCAAAAACCTTCGGCATCTGCGCCTTGTGCGGATGTGCTGTGCCGGTATAGATCTTCAGCTTGCTCAGCATATGGCTGGCGAGCTTGTTCTTCGGGAGCATCCCCTTGACAGCCTTTTTGAGAAGCTCTTCAGGCTTCTTCTCCAGGAGCTTGCCTGCGGTGACAGACTTGATGCCGCCGGGAAAACCGGAATGGCTGTAGTAGGTCTTGTCGGCAAGCTTGTTGCCGGTCAGAGCGATCTTTTCGGCATTGATGACGATCACGAAATCGCCGGTATCAACACTCGGTGTGAAGATCGGCTTCTTCTTGCCGCGCAGAATGCTTGCAATCTCGGTCGCAACACGGCCAAGAACCTTGTTCTCAACATCAACGAGATACCACTCTCTCGTGAATTCACCCTCTTTTGCTACCTTTGTCGTCTTCATCAAAACCTCACAGCAATCTGAATAGTAAGCCTGCTTTACG
>Ga0134124_10000403_pt1 | contig 37255 bp, 47 predicted proteins | sample KB304_FD_96880 | JGI IMG/M metagenome (GOLD analysis project Ga0134124, IMG submission 96880) | Terrestrial soil microbial communities without Nitrogen fertilizer from Kellogg Biological Station, Michigan, USA - KB3-0-4 | ecosystem: Environmental > Terrestrial > Soil > Unclassified ... | reverse complement strand
CGAAATCCGGGGACGTTTGCGCCCTTGCTGTACTGTTTGCTGATGCGATCGTAAGCGTCGCGAATCTGCGCCGGCTCGATCTCGATTTTGATCTCCTTGCGAGTTGGAGAGACGTCAATAAGTTCAGTTTTCATTTTGTAGATTCAATTCCTTGGTGCGAAAGGGGGGACTCGAACCCCCACACCTCTCGGTACCAGATCCTAAGTCTGGCGCGTCTGCCAATTCCGCCACTTTCGCATTTGCAACAAGTTACGAGGTTTAAGTCTAGTGCATTTTCAAGAGTCTAGTGCGTCTTTTAGATGCCTGAAAACTGTACCATGTACCTTCCCAATCTGTATAATTCACCCTATAGAAATTAGCTCAGCCCAGGAGCTTCCCCCAAATGAATCGTTCCTCTATTTGGCTTCCCATTATTGCCCTTATCGGCATGGCCTGTTTGGGTCTCGGGGTTTACTTTCTATTTCGTAGCCCGACCCCGGCGCAAATACCCCAACAATCACAGGCTCAGCCGAGCTTTCAATCGTCTTCGCAACCGTCATCGCGGATGCTTGAAGTCCCTGCTACTAAGAAGTGGTTTGATACTGGTATCGATGTTACGGACAAGCGAGTAACAGTCAAATACATCGGCGGTCAATGGACCAATGAGGTAGGCAAACATACACCGTCAGTCTATTCCGATTGTATGGGTAATGGTTCGTGGCCCGGAACTCTAGTCGCTAATGCTCCTTTTCGGGCTTTAGTTGGTAAGACTGACAGTGCTGCATTCTTTGTTGGTTGTGATTATGAAGTTAGCGGCCAACGAGGGAGACTTTATCTAAGCATCAACGATACCGACAGTTTTAACGATAACGCTGGCATTCTAACTGTTCAAATTACGGTTCAATAATGTCTTGGATTCTCATCGTAGTGGGAATGCTATTGATAGGTGTAGTCGTCTATCTGTTGATGTACGGGTATGAGAAAGATTCCAATGACCCCGAGATACGTAAACTAGAAATCTCAGCCAAGTACGCAACGGGCATGACCCGCTTTGCAGCCCGCAAGGAAACCGTAGTTGCTCAAGCCAGGGTTAATCTCTTAAAGCTTCTTAACGAAGAACAGGCCGAACTAGACCACAACACGGAAAGGGAAGCTGACCTTGCCGTTCAGGAGGGCTCACGTCAGGTTGAGTTTGAGCGTCAACAAACCACTATCGAGAAACTGAGAGCTGAGCGCATAGAGCTGGAAACTCGCAACCAGTTAATGACCCTCGCTCTCGCGTCCAGCATGGACATCACCACCTTTTTGCAGATTTCGCTTCACCGGGAACTTAAACAGATTGATTTGGAAGCTAGGGCCACGGAGTACCAACAAGACCAAGAGAATATTGACAGGGTAGAGCAAACTAAGCTTGCTTTAATCGACCGCGCTACTCACCGGCTCTTTTCGATGTATGAACAGCGCAAGAAGATTGAAGCTTCGGACGACGCTGCGAAAGACGACAAGCTTTCTCAGCTTAACTACAACATCAAGACCGCAGAGGATTTGATTCGTGGCGAACAAGATAGATTTATACAAGCTACGCTTGGAGAAGAAGAAAGAAGAAGTCTTTCGGCAGACGACAGCGGAGCAGGTGATTCAGAAGAGGCTGAAGCAAGTCAGGAGCAAGCATCCGCTTAGGTTGTTGGGTACTGGTGCCGAAGGCCAGCTCTATCTTTCAGAAGAAGACCGCGAATCCCACCTTCACATCTTAGGGACTACAGGCGAGGGTAAGTCCCGCTTCATAGAACACTTAATCCGAGGCGACATCAAACAGGGAAGTGGAGTTTGTTTCCTAGACCCCACCGACAGAGCTGATACCGCTTACCGCATCCTTCGTTATTGCGCGTCTATCGGTTTCGAGAAAGTTTGTTTGATTGACCCGCATACTCTTCATTCCCACGGACGAATAACAGCAATCCAACCGTTTCACCGTCAGAAGACCTATAAGCAAGCTACCGTATCTAACCTGATGGATACGGTTCGCATTCTCTTTCAGACCAAAGACGCGGCTGAAACACCCCGCATTCAGCGATACCTTCCCGCCTTATTAAATGTCTTGTGGAATGCTGGCATGACACTCCACGAGGCTAACCACTTTCGGAATTACAAAATGGGCAGGATACGAAGGCAGGAAATCTTAGACGCCTCGCATCCGATGGACCCTCATAAGTTGGCGCTGGAAGAAGTTTTCGAAACTTACCCTAGGTTCGATAACCAATTCGGTTCGACTGTCAGGAGACTTGAGCCGTTTTTTGATTCCACCCTTGATTTGATGTTCGGCGCTGATAAGGGGATTGACTTTACGAAAATGATTACTGACGGTTGGGTAATCCTCGTTAACTTAGACGCCGAAGCCGGTGTTGACCCGCTTCACACTCGTTTGTTGGGAACCGCAGTAATTAACGAATTGCTGTTTGCGATGTACCGACTAAGGCAGCGGGGTTACGCACGTCCATATTATTTGTATATTGACGAGGCTGGAGAGTACATCAACGACAAGCTAGTAAGAGTGCTGGCCTTAAAACGCAAATCCGGTTTCCGCGTCTCTCTTGCCCATCAGGGCTTCTTTCAGTTCCCCAAAGATAAAGCCGATGCGGTCAAGCAACTAACCAAGATTAAGGTGATGTTCAATACCCCGGGATACAGCGACCGATTGGAAATGATTAAAGCGCTCGGGTACGGTGGCGAAATCACTCCCTTGATGGCTTCTTACGCTAACGCCGACCTTCCCAAGCAGTACGCCATTATTAAATCGGGCAAGCAATCACCTATGAGGGTAAAGATTCCAGATGTAGCGGACCCGAAAGTTAGCCGGCAGCAGGAAAGGGACTTCATTGCCAAGTGTCTCACGCATGAGTGGAATTACACGCCCAAGGAAATCAGGGAGCAGATGAAGCGCAGATTCAATGGAACGACAATCGATACTCAACCATCTAAAGAACGAACCACACCTAACCGCAAGACAATTCGCGGTGCTATCAAGCGGCCAAAGAGCGTTTTTGACGAGTAAAGAATTGCCGCCGGGTTATGTCGGTGTTACCCGACTCTTGAACCGAATGGCTTATCCGAGGTGTGACCATAATTTAAACCGCACAGGCGACTACCATAAACGCTTCTGCAAGATTTGTAGCCTAATCAAAGTTACTAAGATACCTAGGGAAAATAATAGTCCTCTTTACTTCCACGCGCCCCAAGTCATCGGCCTACGGAATACTAACCATGAACATGAGCGGGCTTGTGCCGATTTGTATGTGACTTACAGTTTGACGTGGAACATCCGGTTTTGGGAGAGCGTCCCGCATGAAGAGTATTTGGAATTAGGATTGAAGCCAGACCGCTCAAGCAATATCGAGGGACGGATTATCTTTTGGGAAGTGGATAAAGGAACGGAAACCTTGGCCGTCATTCGTAAGAAAGTCGAACGCTACATCGAACTCTCCAAGCTTCATCCCGACCGGAGGTTTCATGTTGTCTTTACCTCCACCAGAGCCAGGGCAAAGTCTATCCTCTTAGACGTTCTGCCCGACTTCAAACGCGGTAATCAGTTCCTTGTCGCTGAACACCAAAGCGTCATCGAAGGTCCTTATGAGCCGGTCTTTGTCTCACCGTTGGACCCGAATCGTTGGTTGTCTATTCTCGATTTGGAGTGTTAAAGCTGGACCGTTTTGGATGTAAAACCCGACAAGCTTACCTAATCTAACCTAGTCTTTTAATCTCAACATTTACATTGCTTTTTGAACGTCCTACTACAGGGAAAATTTGGTAAACAATTCGGCTCACTTCCGTTCGCCATAAGTGGAAGAGGAATAGGCAGTCTGAATGTATCTGTTAGTAGGTTTGGTTATAAGGTTGGAGCATGGCTATCCATTTGTAAACTGTGAGAGCTTGGTTCACGGATACTTTATCTGCCATCAAGGACAATGATTCGCCTAGAGCGAATCTAACCTAACAGCGTTTGCTAAAATATTGAGAGCAGTAGGCACAGGAACGATGAAAAGCACGTCGCCTATATGGAGCCAGCTAAAGCTGTTTGGTTGGTTTGTCCTGGAATCAGGTTTGGGGAATCTGAGGAAGACTCAAGAGTAATCCTAATGAAATTGTAGTCTCGTCTACTGCAATTATAGCCGCTGTAAATTCCTTCCCTGAACGTGGCAATTACACTGTAACGGTGAGATTGCATCGTAGTTTCTCCGGCAATTGTGCAACGCACCAGTAGTCTTTGATTCACTCTTTTGAAATGTCAATCGCTTTGACTTCTTATTTTTCCACGCCGGTCCTTAAAGATTTCTTTAGTAATTGCAACAATTTAACCGCTAATTCACAGTCCTATGGACTACGCTTTCTTCATGGTCTGCTAAATTTAAACCGAAAATTGGCTAATCGGGCTGTGGAAATATGTTAGCGTTCGGTGAATCGGAGGTGGTCTATGGAAATGCTTGTAACAGGAGTGGTTCTTTTGATTGCTCTTGCCGGGTTTGTAAGGGCCATTCGAGTTAAGAAAGTTGTTATTGAATTTGACCGAAATGAAAAGCCGCCGAAGCAGCTCAATCATTGATTGGTGGTCCTCCATGTCAAGACTTTACTGTCTTAGACCCTTTCTGTGCTTGTGGTGGATTGTTCCTCGCTCTTTAGTAAGTCGGGATTTTCGTAAATGTTGCCGATGACTTCACAGTTTTCTCCGAGTCTTGAAAGTGGTTCAAATGCTGGAGGGTTGTAATTAACTATTGTGAGATTTGTAGGTCCAATGATATCCCCTTCATAAATCTCTTTTCCTGATTTGTCCTTTAATCCTGTGTACTGCATAAAGTGTAGCTGTGGGTTGGCGCTATCAGACCATACTTGGAATACGGGTTGTGACATTCCTTTGCCGTCCCACATTCTGAATTTAATTTCACGTTGCATATACTCCTTTCCAATTATTATTACCTAGCATAGCTTTGCTCTTAGCTACTCGTTCAGCTCTGGTCCAAGGTCTACGTTTCTTTCCTTTCCAGGTAATCGAGGTGTGTTGTGGCTTCGTAAGAACTTGGAGGTTTACTAAACGATTATCAGCTTTGATGCCATTTCTATGATGTACTTCTTGGTTTGGCCTAACTTTTATTCCTGCGTCATACAGCACCTTCCGATGTTCACGGACATAGCCGTTCTTCATTGCTAAAGGGTGGTTCGGCTCAAATAAGTGAATATAACCATGACTGACTATTCTTTTGTGGCTGGCGTTTCTACTGCCCTTGGGTCTTCCCATTTGTTTCCGATTACTTGTAAATACTTAGTTCTGCGATTGAATAGGTTTTCGTATAGAGGTACTTCAGAAGCAGGGGTTTCAATTAACTTCATACGGAAGGCACCATCTTCCCAGACTACAAGCCACTTTAATCCGTCATTGTTCCAATTAAGGAAGTCACCTTCGTAAATTTCAACAGAGTTCTTATCCAAGAGTCCTGTGAATTGCCCAACAGTTTCAATATCAATTTCGTGAGCGACCCCATGCTCGGTCACAATGCAATATCTACCTGCCCATTCAGTTTTTTCAGCAGAGGCACTGTCAAAAAATGCTCCATGAACGTCATTAAATTCTGCTGTGATAGGTGTTTTAACTAAATAACCATACGCCCAGAAAACAGGGTGATTGTCAGTTCGTTTTGCTCTAAATTTGATTGGTCTCATTGTTGTGAGGTTTTTCCGACCACGCTAGTGGTCTAACTTAATGATTTTTAGATGAAAAATCGTTGGTAGATATGAGGGGTAGGTTCTATACTTAAGATAGAAGATTTAGGTTAGCTGTCCTCTATTGGACAGGCCCGCCGCTAGCGGTTGCTTCAATAGCATTCTTGATTACCTCATCTACTTCGCATAGATAAGCCAGTTCTTTTACATTACTGAATAGGGAACGTGTCGGAATTAGACCAGCTTTGATTTGTCGACTGGTGAAGTCAGCGTCTATGGCTAATTCAAGTAAATAGTGCATATTAGTTTAGGTTAATTAATAAGAGTCAGGGACATCAGTGCCACAATGAGCGCAGTTATCACAGGTGCGGTCACATAGGCCACACTCGGGGCATTGGATTAATTGGCTTAGATAAGTTGATTTCATTGATTGAGGAATCGACTAATGGCCGTGATAGCCATGTTGTCTAGTAAGTTAAGGTTGTGCATTGCATTAAGGTCAAAAGGATTCTTAACAAGCTCTGCTCGCCAGGTAACGGCTGACTTGTCGATATAGCCTAAGTACATTTCCAAGTCTGTCTCAGTCATCCTCCCGACTTTCTGAATAGTTCTCATAGCCATTTATCTCTTAGTTGTTGCTTGATGCCTTTTAACCCAACCGGCATATCAAAAGGTAATTCATCAGGTATCTCATCTATCAGCTTTTCTAGTTGGGTGGAGATAAAGGCCTTAATTTCAGGAACAGGCGCGATAACTAGCTCTGCATTAGGTTTATTCAAGGAATATCTTTTGCCCCGGTGGTCAAATTGCTTATCAAATTGTTCTTTCCAATTCACTGATTTCCTTTCACTATTAGGCCAAGGATTGGCTCATAGTAGATTAATTTTAAATGCTTCTGGCCGTTACAAACTCTGCAAAGAGGTTGGATATTTCCGATGTAGTCATCTCCGCCACGAGCTAGAGGGATAATATGGTCTTCAGTAAGCTTAATCTCAGGTTCCGAGCGATTACATCTTGGGCAGGTATAGCGATAAAGTTGTTTTAGCTCTTGCCATTGTTGGAAGGTATGATTTCTGATTTTCTGGACGAACCGATTCCGACGATTCTTTAACCAACTGACGTAGACTTTATCTTTAGTAATACCGCCTTTCCATGTCCAATGTTGTTTTCCGTACTTGCCTGGATAGTCGTTAATCTTGCGGTCCAGCCCGTAACATGCTTTAGAACAAAAGCGTTGTTTCTCTCGGTATGTTTTGTAATCAAGTAAGCATTGTTCACAGTTCTTTTTACTTTTACCACCTCGCCAATTCATATAGGTCGCATTGAATAAAACGCCATGATTACTATCAGCGCGCCACCGACCAAACACGCTACTGCTTTCCAATCTACGTTAATGTAGAAAGTTGTCTTGTGATAATGCTGTAAGCCTTGAGGGTAGCCAGAGTGAGGATAACTACGAGGGGATAGATACGGTTTCATTGCTTTGTTGATTAATGTTCTTATCCAAAAGGATATTGATTAGTGAATCAATGCTTTCAAGTTTTTTCTTATCTCTTAGCTTACGAAGCCGTTGATAAGTAGCTCTCTTGACTCGAAACGAAGTGTATTCCAATGGCGTGAGGTTAATGATTGGGCCAAGTCTCTTGCGAATAGCCTCGCAGTTGCCAAACTACCGCTTGAGACAGGCTAACTAGGGATACTTCCTTAGTACCTTAACTCTAGCATGTACACGCAATCTGTCTAGACCACTTATCCACCTTACGCGTCGCATTTCTAGTTGTGTGCTTATTTAAGCCAACTAATCCGGGCTAAGAAAAATTCTTTACGTATGATTTGTAAGAATTGTGGAATAGATTTTATACCGGCTAACAGACGAATGAGGTATTGCCCTCCTTGTAAAGCAACTGGTCAATGGAAGCAGGTTCGCACCATTGAACAATATGGGATTACGAGGCAGGATTTTGAAAAGCTATTGGCGAAACAAGGGTTTGCCTGTGCTATTTGTCGGAAGAAGGCCAAACTGAATATAGACCATTGTCACTTAACTAAACAGGTTCGTGGTTTGTTATGTGGAAATTGTAATACTGGATTGGGAATGTTTGCAGACGATATTGTTCGGTTTGAGAATGCAATCAAGTATATTCAGGCGTGTCCTGAATTAATCTAGCCTAATGCCTCGTAAAGAAACCCAAGTACAACAAGACCTCGTTAACATAATGCTCAAACACAAATGCTCTCTCACTGAGGCATGGGCCAGGTATAACGAGCAAGAGTTAGAGCCTAAGACGGTAAAAGAACTGACCAATGAAGCATAGATATATCGTGAGAACTTACGTCGAAGCTGAGACTATCGAGGAAGCAATCAAATTAGCCAAGCGCACAAAGCCCCACGATGTTTACTTAGACCAGGACGTTTGGAAAGACCGGCAATATGCGTTGAAGTACGAACTTAAGCCTAAGCTTGGATTCAAATGAGGCCGAAGTTTGGAACTCAATACCGCATTAAATGGATTGACGCTTTTGGCGAGGCAAGCTGGACCGACGATAAGGAACTTGAAAGGTTAATCGAACAGTTTGAGAAGCCGGCAGACCAAACCTTATATTTCATTAAACAGACCGCAGAGTTTTATATCTTCACATCCGGCAAGCCAGAAGCCGGGAAGCCATATCTCGACATCCACGGCATACCCAAAGGCTGGATACAGTCAATCAAAGCTATACGCTAATGTACCTCGTTATTCCGTTGCCAGAACCCGAGCCGATAGGCTCTAACCTAATACCTGATGAACTAGACTTCATAAAGACCTTCACAGGAATAAAGATACCAAGCGCATGGTGGACAGAGTTAGACCTTGATTTCACTGTTTTTGAAGACTTGGCCCAAGAACGACGCATTTAAATGCCCCAGGACGCTCGCAAATTAAGCCAGACGACCTAAACCTAACGTAACTCACGCTTAGAATCACCTTCGTTTAAGGCCCGAGGCGGCGGCGAAGAAGGCCCACCCCTAACAGTATCGTGGAGCTCTCGCAATAGCCTAGCAATACTGATTAATCGTTTAAGACCGACCTCAGTAAGCAGGATAAGCCCAGCAATGTAGATAATGAGTGATTCAAGAGACACGTACACACCTTTCTAGGTCTGCTCAGTTAAATCCGATGTGTGGTGTATACGGTCAGGATGTGCTCGCTGCGTCGTTGCAGACCTAGAACATCAGATGTTTTTATGCGGATGTCGGTAGTATTAGTGTTGGATGCGTTCGATAGTGTTAGACGCTTCGAAAGAAAGATATGATGAGTTCAGTTAGAAGTCAATATTCTTTGTTCGGCCTAGAGCCGAACTAACCTAAATTAATTCAATTCAATGGCAAAAAAAGGCCAAACTAAACTAACCCCAAAGGAAGTAATACAGAAAGCAAACGAGTATCTAAGAGAATGCGATGAGCATAAGAAGATACCGTTAATAGCTGAATTCGAATATAAGCTGGGTATTTCAGAGAGTACGTTGTTGAAGTATAGAGAAAACCCCACCTGCGCAAAGGCTATAAAAAGAGTAGATAAAGCTCAAGAAGTAGCATTAGTCCGCAAGGGAATCGACGAGAATAAGCCAGTCTTCCCTATCTTCCTCCTTAAGAGTAAGCATAGCTATGTCGAACAGCAGAAGCTAGACGTAACCAGTAATGGTGCTCAAGTAGGTGTTGTGATGCTTCCAGAGCGAAAGTCCTCATAGTTAAGAGGGTAGTAGAGTCGCACAACATACGTTAGGCGACTACCCATCCCCCCACCCCCGGCTTCGATGGGACCCGCGCGATAAGAAAATTACATCTATCCACAGATTTTTCCTCTAAAAGACCTCTCAGAAATTTTTAAAACCTAAAAGAAATGAACACCAAAAGAATAATCGTAGACCCTTCTGCCTTAGACCAACCAATGACAAATAATCGTGGTCTTGAGTTAGAAGGTACGTCTACAGAATCAATTTAAAGCCTTCTATCTGCCTCACAGTGAAGAGATAACTCCAAGTCCTACTCCTGATACCACTCAACCGAAAAAGAAGCGTGGTAGGCCGTTTGGTACTACCAAGGCCAAGAAGTCAAAAGTCCTTTGGGAACCCCAACCCAAACAGATTGAAGCTCTCTCACGACTGGAGTACGAAGTCCTCTACGGTGGAGCCAGAGGGGGAGGGAAGACCGCAGCGGGAATAGGTTGGTTGCTTTATCCCTTTTATGACTTTAAAGCCGGCAAAATCACGATTGACAGCCTGAAAAAGTATCGCGCTCTCATTATCCGTCTAAACGCGAAAGACCTCTCCGACTGGATTGATAAAGCCAAAGCACTCTACGAACCCTTAGGAGCTGAGTTTATCGGCTCTCCGGTAGAAATCCGCTGGCCCAGTGGTCCAATTTTCAGAACAGGCCACCTAAAAGACGAGAACGCCTACACACAGTATCAAGGTCATGAGTATCAAAGAATGCTTATCGAGGAGCTTACGCAGATTCCTGATGTTGGAAGTTACGAAAAACTGATTTCAAGTTGCCGCTCAACTGTTGAAGGTATCGAGGCTCAAGTCTTCTGCACTACGAACCCAGGCAATATCGGCCACCAATGGGTAAAGGACAGATGGAATATCGAAGACAAATTTTCTTGGGGCAAGCCTCTCTTGGGGATGAGTGCCGTTGTAAGCGGCGAACTTATTGAGAGATACCGGATATTCATTCACGCTAAAGTCGAAGACAACCCCAAACTCCTACAGGCTGACCCCGGTTACGTCGCACAACTTGAATCCATCGCCGACCCCAACCTTAAACGAGCTTGGAGAGATGGTGATTGGGATAATCCCATCATTCCCGGTGCGATTTACAAAGACGAGATTGATAAAGCAGCAGCCGAGGCAAGAATTGGCGAAGTACCTTATGACTCTCGTTACCCTGTTCACACCTATTGGGATATTGGTGTCGGGGATTCGATGGCAATTTGGTTCGTTCAATGGACTGGTTCTATAGCTAAATTCATTGACTACTACCAAGAATCAGGCAAAGGTTTCTCTCACTACAGACAGCTGTTGGACCAGAAAGGTTATTTTTACGGCCAGCACTTTGGCCCTCACGATTTACGTAAACGTCAAGTTACCGGAACCATCGAAGCCGAGACTATCGCCGACACCGCACATAAGCTAGGCATCAACTTTTACATCCTGTCTCGAGAAGACGTTAACCAAGGCATTCTTACCGCGAAAGAAAAATTCGCCCTCTGCCATTTTGATAAAGAGAAATGCCGCTTAGGACTCGACGCCCTCATTAACTACCGCAGGGAATGGGACGACGACCTAAAGAAGTTCACTGATAAACCTCTCCACGATTGGACCTCTCACGCCGCAGACGCCTTCCGCTATTGGGCCATGGCTCCCGAACCTGCCTTACCTACTCAAATGAATCAAGATTTCCAACTTTATAAACAATCATATACATGACCGACGCTGAAATTCAGCAGGAAGCCATCGGCCTCATCAAATCCGAAAAGACTCAGTGGGAAACTGGAACTGCTTTCGTAACTGAGAAAGTAGCCTTCCAGATGCGCAATCTAATCCGGCAGCTTCGCAAAAACTATTGGGGAATCTTTGATGAGCCGATAGACCCTACAACCGGACGGAAAAAGATTTGGGTTCCATTAACTGAGTCGTTAGTCGAATCAGTTGTTAAAAACATCGACCTCGACACGAAAGACATTTCTTTCCGAGCTAAGCGGCCTGAGGCTATTGGGTTAACTGGACTCGTTAGAAATGTAGTTAAGAATGAACTTGATTACATTCACTTCGGCGAAGCGTTAGATGAGCTTGAACGTACTTTAGCCGTCGACGGAACCGCTGTTTGGAAAACCATTGAATACACCGATGAGGTTCGCAAGAAGAAGTGCATCAAGATTCTTCCTGTGGACCTTTTGAATTTTTATATAGACCCCACAGCTCACTCCATCCAAGAAGCCGAAGCTGTTATCGAACGCGCAGTTATCACCGAAGACGAAGCTAGAGGCATGGATGGTTGGATTAACACCGACCAGATTGTCGGCACCACCAATTTAGACCGTAGGGATGGAGAAGCCAATTTAAGTTTCCAAACCACCGGCGACACTCGATTAGTGGAAGTGTTTGAGCGTTGGGGCAAGATGCCGAAACGACTCAAGACCGGAAAGAAGGAAGACAATGGATACATTGACGGTCACATCGTTGCCTCTGCCACTAACGGCACTTGGACTGTTCACTTAATCGAAGAAAACACCAAAAAGCTAAAGCCTTACGAAGAAGCCTGGTACACCCGCGTTCCCGGCAGATGGTATGGCAAAGGCGTAGCCGAAAAGGTGATGATGATGCAGCTTTATATCAACACCATCGTTAACATTCGCATCATTCGCGCATACGTTTCTCAGTTAGGTATTTTCAAAATTCGTTCCGGTTCAGGTGTCACACCGCAATCGTTATCCAAGTTAAGCGCCAACGGTGCTATCACTGTTCAGAGTATGCAAGACATTGAGCAGCTCGTTATGCAAGAAGCGTCCGCAGCGTCATACAAGGACGAAGAGAACGCTTTATCTTGGTCCCGCCAAGTAACCTCCGCTTTCGAAGCCATTACAGGTGAATCCTTACCGTCTTCGACCACCGCCACGATTGGCGCTATCCAAAACAGAAACGCCACTTCTCAGTTTGTACTTATCAAAGAAGGGATTGGAATGTTCTTGGAGCGTTGGGTAACGCGTCACGCAATGCCGGTTATCCTAAAAGCTCTCAAACGAGAAACAGTCGTTCGTTATTACCCTGAATCTTTAGAAGTTTACGATGCTCAACTTGTTCACCAGATTGCTTACACGCAAATCGACGCGATTAATACCGCAGGACGTTTTGTAAACCCCATCCAGGCCCAACAGGAGATTCAACGGGCTATCGCTCAACTACAAGCTTCTGGCGACCAGCGTTTTGTAAAGGTTTTAGATGCCATGGAAATAATGGACTATGATGTTGATGTCCAAATCACCAATGAAGATTTCGATAAAGGCGTGTTGATGCAGAATTTGATTTCTGCTCTACAGGCTGCACCCGAATACAAGAAGCCGATTCTGGATGAACTCTTTGACCTAATGGGAATTGGACCATTCACCGCTCCCGCCTTACCCCCAATGACAACTCCACCTCCGACTGTGGGCCAACAGAACCCAACTGAAGTTATGACTCAAGCTAATACGGGTGAAGCATTAGGCCACGCCCAGGCATACGCACGTGGATAGCGAAACAGCAACAATCCAAGCAGAGGGTCAGATGATTGCTAGTTATGTTGAGTCAGACGGTTGGCGCTGGGTGAAGGACCGACTCATGGAAAAGATTATGGACCTTCAATCAATTATGAATGTCGATGGCACACCAGAGAATGTAATCGTGGATTTGAAGTCCCGCCGCATGGCCGTTGAAACCCTTGTTGCCCTTATTAAGCAGATTGAAAGCCGAGCGGAACAACACTCCAACAACACAGTCACTCAAGTAACGGAAGAAATCATTGTTCATTATTAATTACGTTCTTAGTGGTCGAATAAGAACTTATTAAACAGAAAAGATATATCAATGGACGAAGAAATCAATCCCTCAGAAGCCGTCCCTGGTGAGAGCGCAAACGACGTTGTCCCATCAGAAGGTAGTGAGAATGATTCTAAAGGCTTAACTCTAGAAGAGATTAATGCCATCACAAAAAGGAATTATTCAGACCTAGAGACTGCCAAAGCTGGTCTTGCAAATTTGACCAGTTTTGTCGGAAAGAAAGTCGAACCACAGGTCGTTGAAAAAACTGTGGCTGACCCTGAACTTTCAAACAAGGTCAGTTCTCTTGAGCAACAACTTAAAGAGACGATGTTCTACGCTCAAAACCCGGATTACAACAATGACGATTTCAAAAACATGGTCGCATTGTCCGGCAAGAGTCCTGCTGATTTAGTTTCAGCCCCAGGATTCAAGGAGCAGTACGAAAAAATAAAAGCCTACAACGAAATTGAAAAGTCTAAATCTGTCCTCCAAAGTAACTCTCGCTTGGGACAGGTAACAGATAAATTCACGCAAGCCAAAGAAGCTCTTCAAGCCGGTAATGACCAAGCGGCCAAATCAGCCGCCGTTGGAGCCGTCTTAGAAGCTTATCCAGAGCTTGCTCCGAAATAGTTCCTTTCCAAGCCACTACTTAAATGGCATCAGACGCAATTCTGCGTACATACGGTGACGTATCTGCTCGCGAAGACGTGGTGATGAACGCTATCGAAATCCTAACTGCCCGGGAGACTCAAATCTTCAACATGTTAGGCAAGACGACTGCTATCAACACCATTCACGCTTATCTGACTGATACGTTACGCACTGCCGCTTCGCAAGCCGTTGAGGAAGCCGCTGACTACACTGCCAGCGCCAACTCAACCCCGAGCCGCTTAACGAACATTGTCGAAATCGTTGCCATCAACTTCAAAGTTTCGCGCACTCAGCAAGACATTTCCCACTATCAAGGTGGTAATGAATTGCAGCGCCAAACTGAAAAAGCTTTGATGGATTGGGCTAACGCCGCCGAATTCGATTTGGTCCGTGCTACTCTCGCCTCCGGTGTATCCGGTACTGCTCCGAAGTTGAACGGTATTATCGCTGCTATCTCCAAGAGCACGAACTACACTTCTCACACTTCCGCTGTAACCTGGAACGCCACCATCTTAGATGGGTTAATGAAACTCAACTGGGATAACAGCAATGGTGATGTGGCTACCGACCTATTCATGGGTTCGTTCTTGCGCAAGGCTACTGACTACTTCACTCAAAAGAGCAACGTAGTAGTCAATGGTGTTGGCATGACCAGTGTTGTACGCACTGTTTCTACCTATCAAACTGCCTTTGGTACTTTGAACCTTCACACTCATCGCTACTTACAACAGTCCAGCGATGCCAACGTAACAGTTGGTCGTGTCTTGGCTCTACGTCCAGAGAAGTTGAAAATTGCCTTCCTGCAAAAACCTTACGTTGATACTGGTTTGGCTCGCAGTGGTGACTACGACAATCGTGCGATTGTCGGTAAGTTCACTCTCGAAGTTCATAACCAGGACTCAAACTGGTATGCAGACGGCTTCTCGTTAACCTTACCGTAACGATTGTTGATTCCTCTTTTCTACTCACATTGGTTAAGAGGAGTCGCAATGTGAGAACAATCTATGGCCGATTATTCGGAGCTCCAAAACAAAATAGTTGGCGTTGTCGAAGCTTACAAACAGTTTTACGTTGACGAATACAAAGCTGTCTGCAAGCAAATCAACGAACGCCGCAAGCATCTTCCCAACAAGTTTGGGGACATCACCAAAACAAATAAGACCGACGCTTTAGAGCGCCCTCTAAACGAATTTCCCGAAACGCTGTTCTTCTTGTTCAACAAGCTTCTGTCAGAATCCGAAAACAAATACTTCAACTCCATTAAAGGTCAGCATTGGTTTGGCAATCGCTTCCCCGAGTTTAGAGTTACTTCCCGAATATGACCTCACCCAAAATCGCTCTTGCCTTAATCTGCAAAGGTACAGATGATGAAGCCCACGCTCTCGCCCAGTGTTTATCCCTTACCGCACCTTACGTTGATGGCATCTTCGTAACCATTACGCAGCCAAACAGCAAAGTCACTGAGGTTTGTCAGCTTTACAAAGCTCACGTGTCGCAGTTCGAGTGGTGTAACGATTTCTCGAAAGCCAGGAATTTCAATTTCTCACAAGTCCCTAAAGACTATGAGTATATTCTGTGGCTTGATGCTGATGATGCTGTTCGCGGTTTAGAGCAACTCAAAGACATCATCAAAGAGCATCCGGCAGATGCCTATTCGTTCTTTTACATGTATGCGTTCGATGAGAACAAGAATCCGACCGTCGTTCATGCAAAGACCCAAGTTGTTAAGAATGATGGCTGTGTAACTTGGGTAGGCAGATTACACGAAGACTTCCGAGAGAACCGGCAGCTCACGCGCTATCACATCGACGGTATCGAACGTATCCACCTTTCTAATCCAAAGCGTTACGAACAAGCAGCGCACCGTAATTTAGAAATAGCCCTTGCTCAATTAGCCGATGAACCTGACGACCCGCGCTCCTACTGGAACGTCGGAAACTCTTATGTCGGCACCGAGCAATATCGAGAAGCGTTTGAGAACCTTATCAAGTTCTTATCCATGTCGAAGAGCGAGGATGAAAAATACATTGCTCACCTTCGTCTTAGCGAAGTTCTTTGGACCATTGGCAAGAATGACGATGCTATTCTTCATGCGCAAACTGCTGTAGGTATAAAGCCTAATTTCCCTGATGCCTACTTCACTCTCGGTTCTCTTTATTCTCAAATGAACCTCTTGCAGAAGGCCGCCGAGATGTATTTAACCGGCCTTCCCAAGCCACGTCCTTATCACAAAATAATCGTCTACAACCCCAGGGATTACGACTACGTTCCCATGATGGAGTTGGCGAAGGTCTACTTCAAACTTGCACGTCCAGACTTCGCGCTCCCTCTCTTAGAAGGTTGTGCCAAAATCTATCCCAATGACCAGCAAGTCAAAGACCTCATCAAAGTCATCAAAAAAGAAGTCGTCAAGTTTGACAAAGTCGTCCAGCTCATCAAAAGGCTTTCGAAAATCGAAGACAAAGAAAAGCTCCGTCGAGAGCTTGATAAAATTCCAGACGAATTCAAGTCCCATCCCGGTATTTGTAATTTACGAAATATCAACTTCCTCAAAACGGAAAGCTCCGGCAAGGATTTGGTCATTTACTGTGGATACACCCAAGAGGAGTGGACTCCCGACACGATTAAAGCAAAAGGCATCGGAGGTTCTGAGGAAGCTGTTTACCACCTTAGCAATCTCTTAACTGAGAAAGGCTGGAATGTAACCGTTTACAATAACTGCGGTCACAAGACACAGAAATTTGGTAACGTCACTTACGCCCCATACTGGACGTGGAATTATAAAGACAAGCAAGACGTGGTTGTGTTGTGGCGAGTACCCATTTACCTAGACTTTGAAATCAATGCTCCCAAGATTTACTTAGACCTTCATGATGTTATTCAGCCGGCAGAACTCACGCCTTCTCGCTTAGAGCGCGTTACAAAGATTTTAGTTAAATCGAAGTTCCACCGTTCACTTTTCCCTGAAGCTCCTGATAACAAGTTTGTGGTCATTCCTAATGGCATTGACCCCACACAGTTCGACCAGCCGACCCGCAATCCAAAACTCATTCTTAACACTTCCGCCCCCGACCGAAGCATCACCGCGTTGGCGAAGATATTCCCCAAGATTAAAGAAGCTGTGCCTGATGCCGAATGCGTATGGGCCTATGGTTGGGGAACCTTTGATGCCGCCTATAGCGATGACCAAGCAATGATGGATTGGAAAGCCTCGGTGCAGAAAGCAGTTAAGGACGCTGGCATCAAGGAGGTTGGCCGCGTCAATCACGATGAGATAGCTCGCCTTTCTTTAACAGCTAATGTATGGGCTTATCCTTCCGGCTTCGCTGAAATTGATTGTATCTCTCTTTCAAAAGCAATGGCCGCTGGAACCATACCCGTCGCAACAGATTTTTCAGCAGTCGGTGAAAAAGCGGGACACGGCGGTTTCTTCTTTCACTCCAACCTAACTAACGACACTTGGTTTTTGCCTGGACAAACAGATTTTGCTTGTACAGACGAAACTCTATTGGACCAGATGGCCGACAAGATTATCGACTTACTTAAAAACCCGCCTTCCGAAGAGACTCGATTAATTATGCGACAGTGGGCTAAGAAAACTTTTGATTGGACTGTCATCGCAAATCAATGGAACGAACTTTTAATAGCTTAAATCTCGACCCCCTTATCGCCACCCAAGTTATTCAATTGGTTGGAATGAAGGATTACGAGATTACAAATCCGCAAAGGTACAACCAACTCCGAGACATTGTTACCTACTTTCAAGATAAAAACGCCCGCTTTGAAATCTTGAAAGTACTTTCTAAGAACCGCGGCATGGATAAGCTAGATGCAGTCTGGACTTACGTTGCTTTACAAAACGAAAAGCGGGCTAAGTTGCAAACGCTCAATCCTTCCAATTTTGAACCGGACATCGAACAGCAATTGAAACAAGGCGTTTTAAGTAGGGGTGATATGAAACGTGTTAAGGCCGACATAGACCACAAGAAAAGGGAAATACAAAAACAAAAACAATTAGACCAAGCATTTGAAAACAAGAAACACCGAGTGGTCGATAAGGTATTTGACGAAACCAAGCTCGATTCTATCAGGGATACGCTTTACGACATTGAAGACTTAAACAAGCAATTAGACTTTTATGATTGATGAAGTTTTCCTAGTCTCTGCCGGCAAGAAAACCCAAGACGTAGCTGTTCCTGGCGGTTTAAGTTTAGGCCAGAACATTACGGGTATTGCCCACGGAGTCAAAACTGTGGCCTCCGCCGGTACAGACGAGGCTTTAGCTGCGTCCACCGCGTGCAAGCGTGTGACTATTCAAGCGCGGACCGACAATACGGGCTGGATTGCCGTGGGAGCCGCCGGTGTCGACGCTACCATTGCGACGGGCACTGGAATTCTTCTTGGACCGGGTGATGCTTTTGAGCTTGAGATAGATAACTTAGCTGACGTATTTATTGATTCGACCGTAAATGGCGACGGTGTTCGCTATACATATTTTACTTAAATGCCCGTAGTTACAAGAGACGTTAAATCCTTAGCGAAGTCCGGCAGCGCCAAACTTAAAGGCGATGTTACTTTGACTGGTGGTAGTAACATTACGCTTACCCAAAGCGGCCAGGACATCACTATCGCCGCAGCCGGCCTTTCTGACGGAGATAAAGGAGACGTCACTGTTTCAAGTAGCGGCGCCGCTTGGACCATCGACAATGATGTTGTGACATTTGCAAAAATGCAGAACGTCTCGACCAACAAGTTATTAGGCCGAGCTTCCCCATCAACTGGCGACCTAGAAGAAATTACCTTGGGTACGAATCTTTCATTTTCCGGCACTACTCTAAATGTCGCCAGCACTTCACCAGGCGGTTCCAATACCCAGGTCCAATTTAACGATGGCGGTTCATTTGGCGGAGATTCCGGTTTAACTTATGACAAGTCTACTAACACCTTGTCAGTTAATTCTGGCGGGCTAAATATCAACGCGTCTGCGTTCAGCGGCGTCACTCTTACAGGCGCGCAATGGCCAGGCTTCAATCTTCATTCGTCCAGTACCTCAGAAGGGACGTACATGGACTTCTTCAGCGCCGACACAACCAAAAAGGGAGGCTTTGTTTTAAACGATTCAGCAAACGGTGGAGGAGCTGGGCTGTTTTTCAAATCTTACAACAGTAGCTTTGACATCATTTTTGGATATGAACCAAGCGGCTTGAGTTTTGTTATGTTGCTTGACGTTGATGCCGGAAATGTTGGCATCGGTACTGGTGCTGGAACACCTTCTGCAAGACTTCATCTTATTAGCACTGGCGAACAGTTGCGAGTAGGTTATGACACCTCGAACTATTATTCAGCCACCGTTGGTTCCACAGGTGGAGTTACATTTAATGCGGTTGGTAGCGGAGCGGGCTTTACGTTTTCGGACGGTGTAACTTTTTCTGAACACATCACCATCGCTGATGCTAAGAACATCGTCCTTAATAGCACAACCGGAACTAAAATCGGCACCGCCACCACTCAAAAGCTTGGCTTCTTTAATGCCACTCCGGTCGTTCAACCTTCTGCCTACACGACATCCAACGTTACGACAGATAAAACTTATGACGCGAATTCTACAACGGTCGATGAACTCGCCGACGTGCTTGGTACATTAATTGGTGATTTAAAATCATTAGGACTTATTGGTTAATGGCTACTCTTACTTTTACCTACGACACCGGCAGTACTCCAGCATCAAAAATAGTTGATGCAATTTGTCTCGAATATAACTATCAGACAATGATATTCGACCCCCAAGCTCCAGGTTCGCAAATTCCTAATCCTGAAACTAAAGCGAACTTTGCTAGGCGAATGTTTCGTCAGACCATCGTTAATATTGTTAAGAATCAAGACCTAATCGTTGCTCGCAAGTCTGCCGAGGCAGGAGTAACAGAAATCAATCTACAATGAAACCTTCTGAATTGTTTACTGAACAGGAAAAGGCATTTATCAGCCAGGTATTTTCTCAAATAACTTTGAAGCCCGCACAACCCGGAAGTCTTGAAGCGGCACAGATGATTCAGTCGATTCTTAAAAAAATTACTCCAGATAAGTGAAACTATCCTTTGTATGGGATTGGCCCAGCTACGACCCGCAAACCTTCACATGGCAGGACGGACTCGCAGCCGCAATCAAGAAGTTATCACAACGCCACGAAGTTCAGATTCTTACCTGTTCAATGAATGGCCAAGACTATACCCTTTACCATCCCTACTTTTCTATACAGGTATCCACGGACATCCGACGTGACGTAGCACTCTTCAAACCCAACGTCATTCTAATGTGGGGAGACTGCACCAGACCGAATGCCGCCCCTCTAAGCGAATTGAACATCCCCATGGCCCTGTGTTTTGCCGGGGGCCAAGTGGATGGTCCAACATACGGATACTTTGACCATTTCTTCGTTGAATCACAGAGTTATAAAGAACGCTTCGAGGCATTAGGCAAATCAGTATCGACAGCTTTCGGAACCAATACAGACCTTTTCAAACCAATACCAGAACAGCAGAAAGTTTTTGATGCTTGTTTACCCGCAACCTATGCGGGATGGAAGCGACACCACTTATACGCCGAAGCTACGAAAGGACTGCGCAGCGTAACAGCGGGCTACATCGTCGCCGACGAAGACCCGATTATCGGCTGGGTACAAAAGACAGGTTCACTTGCTCTTCCCCATGTTGACCCCCAGGTACTTCGATACCTATATGCCGCGTCCAAAACTTGCTGCATCACTTCTTTCTGGACTGGTGGCTCTCAACGCACAGTATTAGAAGCGATGGCTATGAACATTCCCGTAATTGCAATGAAGGACTCAGATAAGACAAGTGAATATGTGTATGAGTGTGGGCAAGGGTTAGTAGTTGACCCTGAACCCGAAAAGATTAGAAATGCAATCCTTCAACTGCGAGACACAGAAGTTAATACTCGAGATTACATTTTGGATAAGTGGAGTGAACACAAATATGCTCAATCCTTAGAAGATGGCCTATGCAAATCAGCGTCTTAACTCCTTCAATCCGACCCGAGGGACTCTCACATAATCAACAATGTCTTGAGCGCCAAACATTCACCGACTTCGAATGGTTAGTCGAAATCGGTTTGCGGACCAAGCACGACCTCAACGCGGCTTATAACCGAATGCTTCGTCGCGCAAAAGGAGAACTTATAGTCTCTTACCAAGACTTCATAAAGATTGACCACGATGGCTTGCAAAAGTTTTGGGATGCTTACCAGAAAGACCCTTACACTTTCTTTACCGCACCCGTAGGTCAGACCGTCGATTGGACCAACACAGAGTGGGACTGGCGAGCGCACCCCGACGCTCAGATGACTTGGCAGAGTTGGGAGATTGATTGGGGAGCCGCTCCGCTCGATTGTCTAAAAAAGATAGGCGGCTTCGATGAAGAAATGGACGGTCACTGGGCAGGAGATAACGTAAACGTAGCCCTTCGAGCGCACCTGGCTAATTACAATTTCAAATTACTCAGAGACAACAAAGCAATAGCTTTTTCTCACAACAAGCAAATCAAACATCCTTTCAATCAGACTTTTAATCCCTCCTTTATGAATGAGCGTTATGACGCCGTTCGTCGTGGAGAAGAAATCAACTACATTTAATGTTGAGCTATACAGGCCGACGCAATTTGTTCGGCACCCTCACCAACAATTCGACGTCAGCCAATCTCACTACTGCTGATACGCTGATGAACGTCGCTGAAAAGCGGATTTTAGCTTTATTCCAGTGGCCCTTCTTGGAACGCACCGACACAGCTACTACGAGTGCCGCCACTCAATTCATTGAAATCCCGCAGCGCATCGGCAAGCTCGAAACTCTTAGTGTCACTCTCAATAACGTCACTTATACACCCAAAGAGGTTTCTTCCGAACGTGATTGGCAAGTGTTAACTCAAACCTCTATCTCTTCTGATATCCCCACCCACTTCTACAAGCGAGCAGGGAAGGTTGGTCTATTCCCCACCCCTCTTAACGGAGGAGCAACCGTCAACTTCTTTGGTCGAGCTGTACCTAAAGACCTGTCGATTGCCGACTACACGACCGGAGGCGTTCTTACAGCCACTAATGGGTCAACGGCGATTGTGGGGACCGGCACGACCTGGACTGCTTCGATGGCAGGAAGGTTTTTGCGAATTACTGAAAGCGATACTGCTAACAAAGGCGATGGTTATTGGTATGAGATAGTGTCTAGTGGTTCAACTACAACCATTACTCTATTCAAATCCTACCAAGGGACTTCTATCGCAGCCGGTAACGCAGCTTACATCGTAGGCCAAATGTCTCTCTTGCCCGAAGCTTACTGTGAGCTTCCTGTTTACGACGCCCTTAGAACCTACTTTACTTCTATTCAACCCGACACAAGCAAGGCGCAACTTTACGACCGCATGTATAAAGAAATGGAAGCCCGACTCTTCAACGACTTCTCAGTGCATACCGGCCAAATCTCACTTCAAGCTGAAAACATTAATTATGAGTAAATGAAAATACGCTACATTCTTCCCAATGATAGGCCAGAGACTATCGCCGCTCACCAAAAGCTTCTTTTAGACGCAAATCCAGATTGTGAATTAGAAGCTCTAAACATCAATCCATTAAAGAAGAACGCTCAACACGAAGGTGAGTTTGAGGTTGACTTGATTCTAAAACACAAAGATGAAAAGTTGACTGAAAACCAAATTAATGAGGCTACTAAGAATATGCGGAACCTCATTGCTCAACTTGAAGCAGATAAAGTTTCGTTATCTCAAGAGACAGATAGCCTGCTTCGAGAAAAAAGTAATTCTGAAAAAAGTAATCTTACAAAGAGATTAACTAAGCCGAATGGCCAACAGTAAGAAAATTCTATCGTGGGGGAGGGATGCTTTTCTTTCAGGGATTGGCGACTCTGAAAATCTGAGTAAGCAATTATTTTGGAAGGCTCCTGGTTGGCAGCTTTTCGATTTTTCATACCCAGGAATGTTGATTCATACTGGCAACCCAATCAACATTGATTCTGGCGCAACAAAGATTGTCGACAGTATTAAAGCGACTGCCTTACGTGACACTTCATTCATTTATGCCACATCCGAAACGAATGGCGACTTTTATAAAATTAGTCAAACCGCAACTTCGGCTAGTGGCGTTACGGTCCTACGAAGTTCTTCTAACGCAACAACTGACGGATTGTTCTTCTTCAAACCACCAGCGGGGACCGAATATATGTACTATTTCAACACCACTCAAATCGGTCGCTGGGACATTTCTGGAACTTACCCTACGGGCTGGACTGATAATCATTTTACTGGTCTTCAATCTACCAGTTTTCGTCCAACTCACAGATTCAATGGCGCTGTGTATTACGGGAATTTAGACAGAATCGGCAAGGTTTATGACAACGCAGGAACCGCAGCTAATAACACGAATGTACTAGACTTCGAATCCGACTATACCGTTTATGATATTGAAGACGACGGAACCTACCTAATAATAAACATCAACAACGGTAGGACAACTAGGATTCTTTTTTGGGATACCTTTAGTCCTTCTTGGAACAAGGAATGGGTCATACCGGATAAAGGGGTAGTAAGCGCCCTCCAACGCATTGGCGATTGGGTTTACGCTATTGGTGCAGATGGGTTGTACAAATTTAATTTCAATTCGCAACCTCTTAAGGTTCGAAGCAACACGACTGGCCACTTAAAAGCTCCTCAAAAAGGATACTCTCAATCCAAGGGCGTATTTCAAAATGCATTCCTTTGGGGACCACAGGGTGTTGATTACCTTTTCTCCTATGGCCAAATGGCAGTCGATACTCCTGAAACGTTGTTTCAACCGTTTCGCATTAACAGCGGAGTGAATAACTCAAATGTCACTTGCATCGAGGTTGTTTCGGAAACCAATATTTTCGCGGCTTACAATGATGGTCTTTTCCGGTTTTCAACGAATTCATATGGGGCAACGAACGTTGACACAGAATTTTTTACTAACTTCTTTGACTTAGGCGATACCTACCGTGTTGATAAGATTGTAATAATCTACGGCTTACGTTTTAGCACTGACCAAACCATAACTGTAAATATTTATCCCGCCGGAGACTATTCAAGTCGTTATGTCTTTACTTGTGACAACACTGTAGATACCACTTTCGGCAACAGTCAGAAATTATCCTTTTACCCTTCCAATCCTTCCGACGGAGCCATTACTGATTATCTTGCTTTAGGCTACACACTTTCTTATCCCGGTCATCTTAACTACAGCTACATTAAACGCATCGACATTTATGGAGAACAAGTCGACGAACCCAACACCCAACTCTTCTAGCCTTCACATTCAAACTCTGTCTGGTCTTATCAAGACTTTTCCCGTAGCACCGACGCACGTTCCACGAAAGTTTGATGAACAGTTTGTTATCTATAACGGTCAGCTTTACTACTACGACACCTCCATTCCGGGTTGGAAAGCGACTTTAATCACACCTATTACTGAGTTAGATTTATCGCTTTCAGACGTAACTACAAATAATGTTACCTCAACCAAACATGGTTTCGCTCCTAAATCACCCGCAAATGCAACTCAGTTTCTTAATGGCGACTCCACTCCCGCTTTTGCTGCTGTCAAAGACAGCGACCTATCTACCTCCGACATAGCAACCAACAATGCTTCGACCTCGAAGCATGGTTTCTTAAAAAAGCTTTCCAATACCGCTACTGAGTTCATGGATGGACAAGGGAATTGGGATACCGTTAAAGATTCGGACCTTTCAACTTCCGACATCACGACCAACGATGTCTCAACTTCGAAGCACGGCTTCGTTCCGAAAGCTCCAAACGACACGACAAAGTTCTTACGAGGAGACGGCACTTGGGGGACTGTAACTGGAGGAATAGGTTACGTTCTTCGTCAAACTGCCAACGGTAGCTTCGCACCAGCCGATGCAACAACCTATTATGTCAGTTCAACTCGTCTCGCAACCTTACCAACAACTTCCGGGGGCAGCACCCGACTCTATATCCCCAAAGCGGGAACCATCAAAGCAGCTTACGGCACTATCAACGTAGCCGGCACATTAAGCTCTGGCGAAGATTCAACGGTCGCTATTCGCCTCAATGACACTACGAACACAAACATTTCCACTACCGTTGAAACCAACGCAACAAACAACGCATTCAGCAATAGCAGTTTAAGCATTAACGTGGCAGCAGGGGATTTTATCGACATCCTCTTAATCACGCCCACATGGACCACCAATCCAACCTCTGTTGATATGGCCGTTTCTATTTACATTGAGTAATTAATCTTATGACTACCAATACCCTCACCATAGGCGGCTATACCATAGACCCCACATGGAAATACCTTACGGCCGCCGGCACAGATACCGGAAGCCGTGCTTTCACGGTTTTCAATCCTAACGACCCCACTAAAAATTTCACTACTGGCGACGTTAGCCAAATCTTCTCTTTTCTCGGAAGTGAAAACGTAGCACGACCAGAAGATGTGCTTAGATTAGGTTTGTATTCAATGGGTGAGGATAACAGGTATAAACCAACCTCTTTACTTACCGGCTACAAGGCCCAAACGGGAGGACTTTCCACTTACGAACAGCTCGCCGAACAGAAACGCCTCGCAACATTAGGAAATCAAGTTAATGCCGGCGCAACGACTGTTGCACAAGGCGAGCAATTAGCCAATGACCCATCGAAGCAACTTACAAATATTACGCCTTACGTTGACCCTGACATAACAAGGCTTGCAGCAGAACGAGCTGCCCCAGGCCCAGCTTCCGGTATTACGGCTTTTTCACCTGAACGCCGAGCACAGCAAGAAGCACTAAACCAATCTAGTCCCACTTCGCAAAGCATCAGTTACGATAGTTTGGTGAACGCTCAGCAAGGCATGACCCCTGAGGCTATTGCGGCTCAGGCTCAGCAGTTAGTCACGCCTTTAAAAATCAATCCTTCGACTCAAATTAACTCTTCGCAACTCACAGCAGTTCCGAGGACAAATTTAGATATTCAATCTCTTATTGCGCAGAACCAAGCTAACTACGCCAATTTCATCAAGCAGCAACAATCATTACAGCAACAGTATTTGAATGCCCTCAAGCCCGACCCTGCAACCACTAAGCTTCAGCAGCAGCTCAATGATTTGAAAAATCAAATGCTCAACACCAACTTGTCTGCCGAGGCTGGGATTCAAGACGCTAAACAGAAGCTTGTACCAATGCGAGCTATTATTGGTGAGCAACAGAACATCGTTGAGCAAGCTAACCTCAAACTCAAGACGTTGGCGGCGATGCAAGCCCCTCTAGTGGACCAACTACAGTTAGCTCAGAGTATTCGCACTCAACAGCTCAAGGGCTTAGAGACGATGATGAGCTTTGGCCTACAGAACTACAAAAGCGGTCAAGAGCAACTTGAATTCTTGTTGAGTATGAATAAGTACCAACGGGAATTAGACCAACTTGCTAAATCGGAGCAGAAAGCGGCCAAAGAATTTGCTCTTCAGTACGGCGTTGATAAGCCATTTTACGATGTTGGGGGAACTATATATCGCTCCAGTGATGGTAAAGCCTATTCTTCGCCCGATGAATTCTTTGCTGATGGCGGTTCGCAGGATTGGTCCAACGTGTACAAGGTAGAGATTTCTCCCGAAGCAGCTACTAGCGATATTGCCGAATACGAATACGCTCAAGAGCAAGGTTTTGGCGGTACGTTCTTAGACTATCTAGGTCAGCGCACAAAAGCTACGACTCGGTCGTCCTCACGCGGAACAACTCGTCGTAGTGCTAATTCTAGCTTCACTGACTCTCAACTCTCTAAAGGTGCAGCAGCAGCCGGAATGAGTATCACTGATTTTGCTCAACTCTCCGAGGACCAACAGAACGAATATATTTACGGTGGTGGTAGTCAATTGGTTGGTGGCCGATTAGAGGATTCTGACTTTAAAAGCTTTCAAGATGAAATTGATTCTATGTTTGAAGACGGGGCTGGTTTAGGAGAAGTGCGAGCTGCCATCGATGATTCAACCGTTCCTCAGGACGATAAAGAAGAACTCAAACAATACGCCGAAGATACCTGGGATGACTATGCGCCAAGTTTCTTTGAAAATGTTTGGGACAAAATTAAGTTTTGGGATTAAATGCCTCGCCTTCGAAGACCTCGCAAAAAAGAATCTCAATCAATTCTTCAAAAACTCGATAATTTTATTGGCCGGGTTGTAAACACTGAATTTGATATAGCTCGGAAAGCCGTTGCTTTTCCTAGTGCAACAGGCAAAAAGATTGGAGATGCAACAACCGCAGGTATCAAACAAGGTTTGACACCAGTCCGCGAACGATTAAATGCTATTGGTCGTTCCGTTCAAACTCATTCGGTTACGCCACTCAAAGAATCTTTTCGTCAACAATTTGATGAATTGAATCCTAATAAAGCTTCGACTCCGCAAGAGCGTTTGCGTCGAACAACCAACTTTGCGTTGATAGCTAACTTAGATGCAGGACACACCCCCATAAAACCCAAACCCGGCGTTCTGGAAACCGTCAAAAATTTCTTGCGGCCCGCAGAAGCTGTAGTGGCGCATCAAGGTCAGGCTGGTAAGGAACTCAAGAGTTTACTCACTCGCACGATTGACCAAGGTGAAGTACAGGCGGGTAAGCGGGTGGCTCAACTTACCGAGGCTCGACTTAATAAGTTAAGCAAACCGGAAAAGCTTAATCTTCTTGACTCTTTAGAAGGTCGAGCGAAGCCAATGAGCCAGAAGGTTGTTGATGCTTTCAGGATTGTCCGAACGCAAACCGATGAGTTGGCTGACTATGCCAAGCAAATCGGCGTTAAGGTTAAACGGCGCACTGAGATTCTTCCTGAATACGACGCCACCAAATTTGCGGATGATGACTTCATCAAAGGATTGACGCCAGGACAACAGCGTAAGCTTATGAGCGGCTCACCTATTAGCGCAGTCGTTGAAACGCCCTTTGAAAAACGCACCGACTTTTATCCCCACAAAATACCAGCAATAGATGACCTCAAGCCTCATAGAATTCCGACAGTTTCGGACTTAAAGAAAAGCTCTGTTCGAAAAGACGTTATTCAAAACCTCGTTCGTCTCAAAATAAAACCGGACGAACAATCCGCTAAACAGTTTGTGGACGATTACGTTAATTTTATTGAGACTGGAGGCCGCCAGGAATCTCTCATAAATTACATGGTCCAATCCGGCCAATCTAAAGATGCCGCCGAGGCTTTTTCCAATCTTCAAAAATACCGCAATAAGACCATCAAACGAGTTGGTTCATTGGAGTATTCACGAGATATAGACCTTCCTTTCTATGACCCTGACCCTTCTCGTGTCATCCCTAAATTCGTTGCTGATGAAGCCGCTCGATTAGAACACATCAAAGGTTTCGGACAGGACCACGGAAAGATAAACCAATTGATTCTGAAAGTCCGTGATTCTGGTGGCGATGCCGATACTGTTCGCGTGGTAGTGGACCGAGCGTTAGGAATGATTAACGACGCCAATACACCAGCAATGAAAGTTTCTCGTGCTCTACGAATGGTCCAAGGATTCAAGCTCGGGCTTGCTACTATTCCTAACTCAGCCCAGGGCGTTCTTAATTCCCTTTTGGCCGCCGATATGAGAGCTGTCGCTGCCGGTGTCCGTGGCGTACTTCGCAGTCAAGGCCGTAAGTTCGCCCTAAAAAGCGGGGCTACCTTAGATTCAACCCTCCAAGAAACTCTTAAGGAGAGCGGCGCGTTATCGACATTTCTTAAAGTGACTGGTTTTTCTGCAACGGAACGCATGAACCGAACGATAGCCGCGAATGCTGGCAAAAGCTATGGAGCCCGCCTATTCGAAACGTTATTGAAAAATCCAAACAATAAAAGAGCCAAACGGCTCATTGAAGAACTAGGAGTTGATACTGCTTCGGCACTAAAACGCGGTAGTCTGAATGAAGATGACATCTTAATGCTTGCTAAGAAGTTTACAGACCTCACTCAGTTTCGTTCTCGTCCTCAAGACCTTCCAATCTTCGCATCTTCCCCTGGTGGAAGAGTATTCTTTCAATTCAAAAATTACATCTACGGCCAAACACGACTGCTCTACAAAACCTTTATTGACGAACTCAAGAATAAGAACTTCGCTCGTGCAACACGAAATCTTTTAATACTAGGAACCGTTTTCCCCATTGCAGGAGAAGTGATAGCCGACCTTCGCTCTGTAGCTAATGGCAAGAAACGCGATTCCGAAGGATTGAAGCGCTACTTTGAAGACCTTGCCCAAGTTGGCGCAATGGGCATTCTGTTAGATACGCTTCAAGCTGGAGAATACGGTAAAGGTGTAGACTTCCTCACTGGTCCAACTGTCTCGGATGCGGGTGGATTAGTCAACATTGCGGGTGGTGATAATAAAGGCCGCAACTTGGGTAAGTATGTTACCAAGCGCATTCCGATACTTGGCTCCCGGCTCTCTAACGAATTTTTTCCTTCGAAGAGCAAAGAAACCAAGCCAAAACGAATCCGACGAAGACTCCGATAGTTGTTCTCATAGTTACACCCTACTCTTCTCACTAATCTTGTCAAATAACTTATCCCCATGAAAGCCCTTATCATAATTATCGCAATAGCTCTCAGCCTGCTTCTCTTAGCAGCATTCGACGCATATCAAACCGCTGCACATCCTGTTACACCGATTCGCTGTACTAACTTCCGCAGTTATAGAGAAGCTAAGGAATTTTTTGATGAATACGATGCTACTTACTTGGACCGCGACCATGACGGTGTTCCATGTGAATCACTTCTATGAAAAACAGACAGCAAATCGAAACTAAACTTCTCATCCGAGAAGAATCTGACAAGGCACGCCAAGAGTCAGACAATCGCTACGCTATTAAGTTAGTCGAACGAATTGTCTTTACTCTTCTGGCGCTTGCTTTCTTAGGTGCTGTGGGGATGGTTGTCAGAATAGCTTTAACTGGACACTTGTGAATCTAAAACATTTACTCATTACGGTACTTACTGGATTCGTTCTATTAACAGGTATCACCGCTTTCTATTGGGCCTTCTTCGACGGAGATATAGTTCATAAGGTCATAGAATTTGAGAACCCTACGCAGCTCAAACCCGAGAAAGACACGTATCGCCCAGGCGAACTCGTTCGTGTCTACATGACCTTCTGCAAATATCGAAATGTCACTCCCACTTTTGAATCAGCTATCGTCAACCAAGTCCTTACACCCTATCCACCAAGACAAGGAACGCTAGGGACTACCGGATGCTATAAAGACCTACTTGTTGACCTTGAAACCATACCTGTCAACGCTCACCCAGGCACTTACCATTTCAACCGTGTACTTCACTACCCATCCAATCCCTTGCGGTCCATAACGGTTGAACTTAGGACCACAAACTTCACAATAAATTAACTCGACGCATACGACGCCAAAGATACTTCTCTTTGACATAGAAAACGCTCCTTCTCTTGGCTGGTTTTACGACCTCTGGAAAGAAGGAAACATCGTAGGCACTAAGGCAGAGCAGTACTTCCTTTCCTTCGCTTACAAATGGTTAGGACAGAGCAAGGTTAACAGTTATTCGCTTCCAGACTTCCAAGGCTACAAGCCAGGTAGCGAAGACGACAAGCATTTAGTTAAAGAGTTGTGGCGACTGTTTGATGAAGCCGACATCCTCATAGCCCATAACGGCGACCAGTTCGACATCAAAAAAGCCAACGCTCGATTTACATACTACAATCTCCCACCACCCTCACCTTACAAGACAGTAGACACGCTCAAAATCGCCAAGAGATATTTCAACTTCACTTCCAACAAACTCGATGCTTTAGGTGATTACTTAGGCTACGGCAGGAAGATGGTCCATACGGGCTTTAACTTGTGGAAGGGTTGTATGGTTGGCGACCCGAAGGCTTGGAAGAAGATGGTTGCTTACAACAAACGTGACGTAGTTCTACTGGAACAGATTTACCTTCACTTCCTGCCTTGGATAACGAACCACCCTAATACCGCACTTATCTCAGACCTTCCTAATGGCTGTCCTAACTGCGCTTCCCCTAACTTAAAAAAAGAAGGCTTCGGTTACACCAAGACTGGCAAGCGACAACAATACTCATGCACAAACTGTCACGCTTGGAGCAGTGGTCCAATAATTAAAACAAAAGGAGTTTAATGCCCGACATCCCACAACAAAATACTGGTGTTCTTCTCGGCAGTGCTACAAAAAGTCTTTGGGTAGGAGGAACGATACCTTATGAGGTTAAGTTAGAGTCTGGAGACTGGCGACCTTACTTACCCGTAGCGGAGAAACAAAAGAATCCGGTCGAAACAATGGCTTGCGTAACGTTCTCTGACTTAAACGTCTTAGAGATTCAAGCCAAGCAACAAGGCGGCAGCGAACCTAATTGGTCTGACAGATTCATTGCAAAACTATCAGACACCACTCCGCAAGGAAATTACCTGGACAAAGTTGCAGACACCGTAAGGAAGTTTGGTTTAGTACAAGAATCTGATTGGCCCACTCCACCTAATGCAACATGGGCAACCTACTATGCTGACATTCCGCAAGAAGTTATTAATCGAGCGACAAAGGTTGATATAGCCTATGAAGGAATAGTGGCTAGTGAATCAGAACTGCGTCATCACCTTAAACAGTGTCCGCTTCAAATCATCATTCTTAAAGACGACCCAACCCACGCAGTTACACTTGTCGCATTAGAAGGCAAGACTGCTTACTACTTTGACTCCTACTCACCTTTTCTAAAAGAAGTCCACGTATCATTAATCCACCCCTACGCACTCAAGATAGTGCTGAAAGGAAATATGACTAACGCCTATGTAGTGAAGAATGGTTCTGAATACGCCGTAGCCCAACCTGCGACCAGCGAAGACGGTTTAGTAACCTTACTTCGTTCTCACGGTTTGCCGACACCTTTGAAGCCAGATGGCAAACTCGACTTCGCCGAGGTAGATAAATTCACCAAGGTTATATGAGCGTCCTCGATGAAGCGAAGAACCTAGTTCACAACGACCGCCGAAAAGACTACGACCACCCCGCTATCTTTTTCGGCAAATACGCCTCACTTCTTTCGGCTTTACTTGCCGAAAAACTGACCGCTCCAATCACATCAGAAGAGGCTAACCTAGCCATGATTTTATTCAAGGTAGTTAGGGAACACAGCAAACATAAGCCGGATAATTTAATTGATATTGCCGGATATGCTGAAACGCTGTCTATGGTCCATCAGGCTAAGGAAAGCGCTACTGTGGATAACTCCGCTAAACCAGATGGTCCATAGTATATAATGAGAGAAAGCTGAAGATTCCCTGAAATAAAATAAGACCAATAACTCCCCTAAATCCGCCCTGAATTGACGGAGGAGCGACAAAGGCGACTGTAGGGAGATATAGGACTCATGTTTGAAATTAAAGCTTGTAGCCCTCACGCTAATAGCCATCGTATGTTGGCTGGTCCCGCTTAAAACGTTGGCCCAAGAAACATACAAACCAAAAGTCGAAACAAAAACCAAACCACCTCAACCTTACGTTAGCGAAAACATCTTAATCAAAGACAATGCATTGCAACCACGCTCGAATAGTAATCGGTCACAAAGTCCTAAAGTGCAGTTGGCACGTCCAACGTACAGTGGACGGTATTATTCCAAGGAAGAAGTTCAACAACTCATCCGAGACTACTCAACACAATACGGAATCAATCCCGAAGTTCCGCTTTGTATCGCTAGACTAGAATCCGGTTATAACCAATTCAGCAAAAACAAAAGTTCGTCAGCCTCCGGTGTTTTCCAGTACCTAAGCGGTACATGGAAAGCCACCGATGAGGGTAAGGTTGGTCTAAGCGTCTTCGACGCCGATGCCAACGTAAGAGCAGCTATCAAATATATAGCCTCCCGTAAATCAACTTCACCTTGGGTAGTTGGCCCAAGGTGTCCATCAATAAATTAAACACATGACCAAAATAATTCTCCTAAGATTCCTTCGTGGGTTTATCGCCGGTGGCGTGGCTAATCTCGCCGCAATCCTCGCAGCCAGTCAATTTAACGTCAGTTCTTTAGCGGACTTGCAAGCTCTTTCCTATGCAATTGGAATCGCCTTTGTTACTGGCGGCCTGATGGCTTTAGACAAGATGCTTCGTTATGAACCAGTCACAGAGGACGAATTTCAGAAAGGCTAAACGCAAAGCCCGCCGCAAAGCCGAACACAACTACACACCACGAAAACCAACCTGTAAGAAATGCGGGATGCAGCTACCCGCCGGAATGCCTCTCAAGCACTACTATAGCTGCGCTTAACAACTTTAATGGTTATACATAGAGCGGGAAGGTGCTCATCAATTGGAAACATCTTCCCCCTTTGGACCACCGCACTACGGCATCAACGATAACGTGCATTATGTTCCGCCCTTCGAGAAGCTCTGCGCAAGCTTGAGCCGGAAACATAATATCGTTATCGGACGCCTCCGTGCTCTTCCGCTCTTCTCACTCTCGCGCCAGCCGCGTTCGCAAAGCCTCACGCTCTTCCTGACGCTTCGTTCGCTTCGCTTCAAATCGTTCCGACGAGCAGCCTGATTATTACTCGTTAATAGTTGGACTGCTCCCCGAAACACGAAAACGCAACCACATCCACAAGGAGGACTCGTGGCAAATCATAAAGTTGTCTACTTACTTGTGTCTGGTAAAGGTGACAAGACCTACTTCAATCGCGCTGGTGTAGCCTTCGAGAACAGCGATGGTTCAGTCAATGTCAAACTAGACATCTTTCCAGACCTCACCTTTCAAATCCGCGAACCTAACGAAGACAAAGACGAGGAACGCAGAAAGTAACGCAATGAAATGCGACTGGTGTGACCGACCTATCCGAAAGAAACGGGAACAGGTCGGAAACGCCAACCTGCATCCCGAATGTCTCGAAGAAGTAACCGAACTAACCGAACCGATGTTTCAGGAGAAACTAAATGCCAGGAACCCTGATGGCCCACGCGGGGGCAAACAAAATCACCCGCGAAGCGCTCGCAGAAATCGTAACACCTGAACCAACCGACACTTTCCGTCCTATTCCACATCACGAACTAATCAACACCTTAGTAGAAACGCTTTCCTTTCGACACATTCAAGTTGTGGGAGAGGAATACGCCGTTACTCCTGATGGTTCAAAGATGTTCGGGCTGATTGGACTGGACGCGACTTTCCTCGACTGCCGCTTTTCCATCGGCATCAGGAACGCTCACGACAAGAGCATGAGACTTGGCCTCGTTGCCGGCTATCGCGTTTTTGTCTGCGACAACATGGCCTTCCAAGGTGAGTTTCATCCAGTGCTTGCTAAGCACTCGAAGAAGTTCAACCTACAAGACGCTCTCACTCTTGGCGTGGACCGCATTCAAAGAAACTGGACCCCGCTGCAACAAGCCCTTGAGCAAAGGCGGAATCTCCAGCTCACCGACGACCAGGCACGCCTTCGAATCTACGAAGCCTTCATCGCCGGACAATTCCCGATAAAGCTGATGAAGAATGTGGACCAGGAATTCTTCGTTCCTAAATACGATGAGTTCAAACCGAAGACTCTGTGGAGTCTCGAAAACGCATTCACGTCCGCTTTCAAAGCCCTAAAGCCGGTGCCTCAGTTTCAAGCTACTGCCCGTTTGGGAAAGTACATGAACGAGATTACACCGCCTTTCTGAGTTACTCACCCCGCAACAAACTCCGAACGCCGGAGTTACCACACTAGGGAAGCTGTCTCTCACCGAAGCTTCTCTCCCAAGTTTGTTCGAGTCTGATGAAAGGAGGACAACTTTATAGCCACTTAGATTAAGGTTCTAAGCCGGTTCCGAATGAGGGGCATGTCGGACCACGCTTAGATAGGCCAAAGGTAGGGAGCATACTGACCTGAGGCCACACCGCTTGATAGCTAAAACTATTGAGCGGTTTTTTCCTTTGATTATGATAGGTTAAGGGCCATGGGCAACGAAGAAGTAATGAAGAGAATAGAGGCGTTCCAAGCGGAACTTGAAGACCTTGGTCAACAGCTAACGAAACTAGACGCAATGGAAAACATCTTAAGAGAGGATATGCTCGACTGTGGGAGATTGATTCAAGGAGAACATAAAACCGATAGTGCGAGTAGGTCTTTTGTTCGTTGCGTTTTTGCTCTGATAGAAGGCACCGTTTTTAACTTGAAACAAACCGCTCTCACCTTGCATAGACATGGCAAAGGCAAATTCTCACAAGCTGAATTAGCGATGCTTGAAGATATTAGCTACGAGCTCAACGACAAAGGGGAAGCAAAGGAACAAGTTAAATTCCTTCCCTTGACGAAAAATATTCGCTTTGCGTTTAGTGCCGCTACACGTGCATTCCAAGTTGAGTTTGAATTGTTAGTAGACGATGCAGGATGGTCAACCTTTAGAGATGCATTAGTGATACGGAATCGTATTACTCATCCTAAGTGCATTGACGACCTAAGACTATCTGATGACGAAATTCAAATAGTGACCGATGCTGGTACTTGGTTTTTACATAATCAACATACCTTAATGAGGAAATTAGTAGATAGGATGAAAGCTCTGGAATCAATCCTCGCCAAACCCTCTTCCCCTTCGTCGTAGCTTGTGTCGTTACCACTTCTGTGGCTCTCCCTTCGTTCCTAGGTGCGCATGGTATGGTGTCGCTTACTAGGACCAGGGAGACTTTGTTTTGGGAAAACAAAGAACTCCACTTTAAATCGGTGTGAAATTTGTTCTTGCATACTCACCAAATAAATCAATAGCCCATAAGTCGTAAGCTAACGCCGCGTGTTCCTCAGAATCAAAGCTTCCGATGTATAGCCGTTTTTTGTTCTTCCACAAACTAGCGACCCAACGACCCTTGTCTAAACTAATGCCTTTATACCTCGATGTGGAATTGTAATTAGGTTTCCGATTATGTTGATTCTGCCGGCAAGTAGCTTTTCTAAGATTATGGCGTTGATTATCAAGACCATTTCCGTTCCTGTGGTCTACCATAAAACCCCTTGGAACTTTCAAAATTTCCCTATGCATTTGTACACCCTTACGCTTGCTTCCATCTATCTTGGCAGTTCTCATTGCGTAATAGCTGTTTGTTTTCTTATAAGCGTACCAATTAAATTGACTCAAATACTCATAATCTTCATCATCGACGAGGGCCACGCGACCACCAGCGACCTTTCCACCTAAACGTATTTCTTCCATAGACCAAAAAATCCGCTCACCGCTGGTACTAGCAACGATGAACAGATTACTTGGCCCCTAGTACGGGCTACACACTAAGTATAGCAAACGTACTTGGACCACTTATCCACAACGCATATTGGTGGTTGGCAGCGGAAAGACCCAAACTAAAAGCCGCCTTTAGTGGCGGCTTGGAAGCTAGACGTTTAAGCTACTTTATCTTCTTTCAATAACTCATCGACGACCTCAGTTTTGAACTCTGTCCCATGCTTCTTTAAAAGCCAAGACAAGAAGATTTTCTGCCCATCATCAGTCAGGTAATCGTCGCCGTTTGTTACACCAGCTTTTCTAAATGACTTCTCTGGCTCACTCTTAAACGCTAATTGAAACTTTTCTTTGATGTCCATTGTTGATTGATTAATTGATATTAATTCAAAACCTCTTTCATTTCGCCATTCTGTGGTTACCAGAGCCCAAGTGCCTATCTCACGGATACGAATCTTGTCGTTTTCAACTTCCAGTACCACTGCCTCTTTTTCATTATCATATGGACTGGTGTTCCAACCGCTTACTATCTGTCTTACTCTATCTCCTACTTTGAACTTCATAAGTGTTTAGTTAATTACCAAGGAATATCTTCTACGTTAACTTCATCCTCGACTTGAATGGTTGGTAAGTCTTCAACGACCTTTGGAGCATGTCTACTGACAGCTTGCCTAAAAGGAGAGAAGTGCTTTCTGCTATCGGCCTTTATAGCTTGGAAGGCATCATGGACCACGCCATCTTGTAACGCCTTGCCGAAAGTATCTAAGTCACCGTTACACACCTCTACGAAGTAGGTCCAAGCACACTTCTCGTAACCCTCTTGGTCGAAGTTCCTGCCTTGACTACTAGAATGGCCTTGAGACGCAATAGGAGCCTCACCACGGCCCGCAATTGCTGTTTGGCTAGTCTGAGCCAGAGCCTGGTTAGATTCTCTGAAATTGATGATTTTCTTCCTCGGTGGTCACCTGAAAAGCGGCCATGTGTGGTCACTTGAAAACCGGCCATAGAGAGGCGGCCGGGACGAGTGGGTTTTACGCTTTCGTTAAGAGTTTGTCCATCCTTATTTCCTAACT